>ULUG01002023.1_pt1 | contig 21939 bp, 13 predicted proteins | sample 1958331 | NCBI WGS metagenome assembly ULUG01 (sample SAMEA4835755, study PRJEB28245) | human gut metagenome | biome: gut microbiome; material: fecal sample | place: Denmark | collected 2008
TTATTCAATATCCTTTAACATGTTAACAAATACAAATGGATCCCTGAACTCTTCTTTATTATTGATATATTTAGATTGTATATAATTTAAACCAGCATTGGCATATCCTTCAATACGAGATATTATCGAAGATACAGCAAGTTTACAATGGTCATCATCCATTGTCTCTAAGTCAGCCCATGTGAAGCCTAATTTTTCACTTGGCTCAGATAATACCAGCATTAAAATATAATCAACCATCTCAATAGGTTTCCAATGGGAAATATCTGCGAAATCGGTTTTCTCACTTGTCTCCGACAAAGGAATACATTCTTTACGCCTAAAGCCTATCATAAAAGCATACATATAGGTTTGGAAGAAGGGGCCAAACTTAATGTAATCACCTCCGCCAACTTTCCCTTTTTCTGAAATTGCTTCCATCAAAGGCTTATATCTGGTCAAATATTTAGGACGTTTAATCTCTATCTCTTTTCTAAATTGTTCACTATTCATATGCAGGTTGTTTATACGGTTTAATTTCTGTTTCAAGTCCAGTTGTATCGGCAAGATCTTTAATAATATTTACATAGAATGTTCCAGGGATATCGCCAACTTTCATCTTGGTAAGTATTTGTTTCCCATCCTCTGTAATCAGTTCCTCGGCACCTCCATCATACAAATCTTTGATCATAATAATGCTCTGATTAAAAACCCTAGGGACAGCATCAAAGAAGTTATTGATAAAGTTTTTACCAAAAGCAGAGAACGGAGCGTCTGCAATAAATGGATAAGCAAAATGTTGATCTCCAATTTTAGAAGAAATGATGGCCATGACAATGGCTATTTTCTTCATGCGTTGAAATCCTTCAGATGCTCCAGATAGCTTATCGCCCAGTTGCGTTAATACTTCTACTTGAATAGCATCATATGACGTTTTTGTAAATTTAAGTTTGCCTCCCACGACATTATTACCCTTTGTAAGGAGCTGATAAAATTCGTTAGCCTTAGTCTCGAGTTCGTTAATTACTGCATCGTAGATCCGGTCTTTTGTGTTTGCAAAAATGATCTTTACATCACTAATAATTTCGTTCAATTCTTCTAACTCAGCAGGGACCCCACTTCCAACATATTTTCGCATATCGCGATCTATTCTTTCTAATTCCTCTTCTGTACGCTTGATCTGCGTTTTTGCAGCATCCATGTAGTTGTCATTCTTACGAATGTCATCCTGAGCCTTGAGAAACTGATTGAGCAAATTGGCATCTTCCTGGCCGTTCAGATTATTCTTGTCTCCACCATAATTGACAAATTCACTTGTAACAGCCTGTTTTGTACGTTCGATGTCTGCAATTTCAACATCAATATCTTTAATTTGTTTGCGAACTCTTGCGACATCACCCTTAATGCGATCGACTTTAGAAAATGCCGTGACATTTCGTTGTATACCATCAAAAAAAACATGTAAGTCAGCGACATTTTCATCCGAAGTTTTTTTAGAACGATTTCGAATACTCTCTATATGATGCCATTCTTTAGACCCTTTAGGTGCCGGCCTATCACATACAAAACACCAGCCTCGTTCAAGCATAATATCCAATGAGCCGTCATCAGGACTACCTTCAGGAAGAGTTGTAAAGAATGCGTGAGGATCCTGTGCAGTCGCTCGTTTATACCGAGCCTGCATATATTCATCGCGCAACCTCAAATAGCTATCTATGCAACCATCTGTGTCAAGTAATAACCATGGCGTATCTATCTTAAATAAATTATCATTTATGCCCGACAATAAAATAGACTTCCGCTCAATTAAGCTTTTGATTTTTTCTTCAATAGTTTGTAATCGCTCTCTATATTTTACACGATTCTCCGTATTTGCTACTTGGGATTGTAATCGCTCATATGTTTCAGATGCGGCCTTTAACTCGTATTTGTAAGTATCAAGGCTTTCTTGGCACTTCTCAATGAATGCCAATTTTACCTCTTTTTCCCGCTTAAGGGCTTCGTATCGGCCTAAATTGGTAGTATGAGCATCCTGCATAACTTGAAGGTCATGTGCCGCATTTCTCGATAAAATACTACAAGTGGTTTCAATGCTCTTTAGCTCCGAAATATCCGTTAGTATCTCTACTGTATGTGCTAATTGTTTTGCATTAGATAAGTCTACAATTTCATCTATTGCTTCTCCTTGTAAAAGAGCATATGATTGCATTTCAGGACTTATCAGCCTATTTTGTAAAATATCTTCCTTGTCTCGTTCGTCATAAATTGAATGAGAATCATGAGAAGCTAAATCCATACACACAACATCTACCCAAGCATTAGAAATATCCCAATCATCAGAATTACTTGTACTCGCATTAGGTATTCGCTTGGTGTATCTTATCCGTTTTTCAACAGTATACCGCTCTCCATTATTATCAAATACGATTCGGACACCAGTCTCCACTTCATTGTTTTCTAGCTTTGCTTTATCTGATAACAATTTTAATGGTTCATAATCATCCTTTACTATGGCTCGTATATCAGAGTCATAAACTTGGCCTTTTATAACCCATAAAAATCCATTGTATATTTTAGATTTACCCGCGCCATTGTCCGCATTGATAATGTTTAGACCCTCGCTGAATTTATAACAGTTCTGCTCGTATTCGCCATAAAAATTATAAAAATTCTTAAAGGCTATTGATCTTATTATTGTTGCCATACGTTTACTCCTTTATGCCAAAGTTAATAGCCTTGATTTGCTTATATACCTGTGCATCGGTGTGATTCTCGTTCTTTAATGAGATTATGGATTTCACCACCTCAATAATCCGATGATTCGAGGTCGTATCAAATGATACGTTAACCAGATCCTCGTCAGAAATGTTATACTTATCTCTAAACATAGGATCTTTTAAAACTTCGTTTAACAAATCAATAGTAGTCATAATATGTTATTGTTTTTGTAATTCTTTGATTAACGTACTTATTTCAAAACCATAATAATCGAGCAATCCCGAAAGCGATTCTCTCGCCTGATTATAGTTACTTGCTAGTGATGCAAAATACGCGACTCGTTCTAATTCATTCCTCACAAGATTACGCTCCATATCAAAAGGAGTATCATTACTTGAAATTTGATGAAAATCTGGCACTACTATCAAATCATATATTCTAGCAAAAGACTTGTCTGGATGGATTCTTAATAGACGCCCTCGCCGTTGTATGAATTGACGCGGATTTCCAGTACTGGATGTAAATATTCCAACTTCTGCCCTTGGAACATCTACCCCCTCGTCTAGGCACTTCATTGCGAACAGGATATCGATTTTGCCTTCTGCAAAACTTCTTAATTTTTCTCGTTTGCCAATATCTTCTCCGAGATATGTATTCGTTGTAACATGAGGATATTTTTCATTCACCAAACTCTTAAATGTTTCGAGAATACGTTCATCGTCAGAAACTCTGTAATCCTTACCTTCAGGAGCATAGACGAAACAATATTTTAACCGCCCGCTTTGATATACTTCATCGATGATATCCATAAACACTCGACTCTTGTCAGTGGCCTTATGTATAATTCTCTTACGAGCCATCAATAGCCGCTTTACTTCTGGATTATCCATCAGACAATGTGTCTCTTTTTGATAGTACGCTTGAAGTTGACGTGTCAACTTTTGGTACTTTTTCATTTCATCATTGTTAAGAAATACAAGTCGAGGATAGTAAAGATACTGCATCAGTCTTTTATTTGCTATGGCTTCCTCCATGGAATATGAGCAACAATAAGGAGGCCTATCATTAAAAAAACCTTCAATGGCAGCTGTACCTTCATAGTCATATGCACGACGAGGTGTCGCCGATAAAGCAATCCTTTTTTCAATAGGCATGCATGCAAAAGCTTTGCGCACATGGGTTGCACCGACATTATGAGCTTCGTCAGCTATCAATATCATATCTTTCGCAATCGCACGCAGAATTGACTGAAACTTATCATTTGTGAAAGATGCATAAGTTGCGATAATCACATAATTGGAGTCCAGGCCCCACTCTATATCATTTTTTAGACAGGTTAATTGTGTGCGCCAATCATTCTGTCCATTTACAACATACACATTCGTAAAATTGAACTTTGCAACCTCACCACACCATTGATTTATCAAATCTATAGAGGGCGCCAAAATCAAGACTTTATATGTATGTGTTTTCTTATACTCTTCTAAAACACAATTCAAAGATGTGATTGTTTTACCCGTTCCAGTTGCCATGGCAAAAATCCCTTGATAGCCATTTGATATCCAACTGTTATAGGCCCGTTTTTGATAATCAAACGGACCAGTTGAGAATGGAAACTGAATCTCCTTATTCGGAATAGATTCGTTGATTCGTGCAAATACATCGGATTCCGAGGATGTGAGTTCTGCAATTAGAGACTCCTCGTCCTTTAACAAATTATCAATTTCTCTAGAAGGATAATTTGCTACAATCACCTCTTTTAATGCTAATGGCTCATAGGTGATAACAGCTGAAGATTTACCGCTAAACACTTTCTCAAAATCATCCTCGTATGTTGCTATTCTGCCTTCATTGCCTAAATCCCAAGAGGTAAAACAGTCAATCGTTTCAAGATTGCGAAGGAGTGCATTTGCAGTAAAATTCAATGAGCCGGAAAAACAGACTTTGTTATTATCGACATCTCGTAAAATACCGAATTTCTGGTGTGCTATACCTCCCTTATGTGGAACTACAATTCTTAGTTCAATACGTTTGTTATAAATAAGATATGACAAACAGTTAAAGAAATGTTTATCCCTTTTAGAGAACAATTGACGCATTGCAGCAAAATCAGATAATATCTTCTCTTCTAGTTGACAAGTAGGCATTGTAGATATGGCCTCATAATCTTCATTTGAAAGATTCTGATTAATATACATCCGCATCTTGCCTCCATTTGAGATAAAACGAGCAAAGCCAGTAGCCAATACATTGATGCTGGCAGAACTGAAATAACCTAAGCCAAGATCGAAGTATACGCTATTGGATAATGAATCCGTAAAGAATGAGATTGGATTATCCTCACTCCCTGTTGAATATCTATATTTAATGTCTAAATCTCTAAGCATTGCTTTTAACAATCTGGTTCACAATCTCAAGGAGTTCTTTAAAAAGAGGCATTTGCCATTCTTGTAGCTGGTCGGCTTGATATAACTGTGTATTATTATAAAACCATTTATTAATAGTTTTCCCAGCTACTAAGAATGATATACATGTGGCCTTTTGTTTAAACTCTACATAATTTTTATACCATAAAAAATCCGATCTAGACACCTGATAGTCAGCATACACTATTGATATCCTGTCATATATCAGCTTTTCAGGACCTTCTAGATCTCCATGTTTATTATATGCAGATTGAACATTCCAGAATCGATATAAACGAGGTTCATCTCCTGGCCCAGATGCAAATGGGAAGCGTTTATTTTCTACAATAAACTTCTCTAATAAAATAATGTGTAGCTCTGCTCTGTCGATCGTCGTGCCTCTTCGTTACTCAGAAGAGTGTAAGAGGGATCATGTTGCTCTGCAGACAAACCTATGTATCTTATTCCCTCCTTTATATATAGCCCATAGCGCCCCGAGGCTTCTGCTAAAAGATTCGTCTGAATACTATCGTCTTCTACATCTTCCCTAAATTGAGCAATATATTTACACAAGTCAGTAAGCGAAACAATGTGACATGGGCTTCCCAAAATGCATTCATAAGCAAATTCTCGTATTGTCCCGCCTCTTGCATAGCCCTCTTTCCATTCAGCTAAAGTGTATTTTCCACTACGACCAATCGGTCGAATATTTTTATTGCGGTGTATATGTGGTCGAATAGCCTTACGTTCAATCGCTTTATAAGGATACAATTTAATATATTCATTATAGATCTCATCTAGGCACATAACTTGACCTTTAGTCCGTATAATATCCTCAAGAACATCACAAATGGGCTTTTCTGCGTTGGCCGAGAAAATGATATCTACATCTGATATATAACAGGTTAATTCTGCATTGATGATGCGCCGAACGATATTGTCAATATCATCCATTGCCTCAAACAATATATCATTACGGAAAAATTGACAAAGGGAATTCCGCAAATTAACTCTCTCGTCTTCATAGCGTTTTTGCTCACACATTTGTTTGAGCATATCAATATAGCCCTCAATGTCAAAAACATCGTACAGATTCTTGGGAATTAAATATAGAGGTCTAATTCGTCCATGATATGTCTTAAACGCAGCAATTGGATCTCCCAGTAAATGCACATCATCATCGACCAATGAAATGATCCATTTTACAAAGTTTTGAGTATACTCCACACTCTCTTTTTCACACATTAGTAACCAGGAGTCTTTCTCAAAGATCGGATAATGATAACCTGCAAGAAACTCTTTCCAGGTAGAAATAATACTTTCGAGCGTTTTAATTTGTTTGTTGGCAAGTTGTCGTACACGCTCACGAGTTAAAGATAACTCTTTGGCCATGTCGTCTAAATCGCGCTCAACACTCCCACGATAAACCAATAAATATTCCTTTATTATTCGAACCTCTCTTGTAGAAATGCCATGTATAAGTTGATTTACTGCATATAATAGCGGGAAATGCCCAATCTCAGCTTCAATGCTAAAAATAGACTCTGGATCAGATATCCCAGACTGGGTATATCTTTGAATTTTATTCATTCTCTCCAATTTAATCGTAGCATCATCGGTGGAGAGTTCAGTACAAAGAGCAATAACCCGATTCTTAAAATCGAGAATTTCTGGTACGCTATTCTTGCCAACATTTCTCAGCTGCTTCGGGTCAAAATTGGCCGAGGATAGAACCTCATACAACTGATATACATTATTGTTACAATTTTCAATCAATTGTAAAATACAATTTCTGACACGAACAGAATAATTATCAGCATAAGAACGGATAACTTCCAACAATGCATTAATAGTCTCTTTGTTTTTGAGGGGAAGTGTAATAGTATTAGGCACCTTTTCATTCTCTTGTTTAACCACACACTCAAAATCTCCACTTAAATATTTAGCTAATTTTTGAGACAGATCTATAATTTGCAGTGCTGTTTTACGTCCTATGCGTGGAATCTTTAGAAGATAAGAATCTCTTGTATTAAGTATAAACTTAATAAGTTCTTCGTTATTATTGTATTCCGATTCTATATAATTTAAACTGTTAATCGTGCGATTATCACATTCAAACTTCAGCTTTTGGTATAGTGCATATAATTCCGTATACCCAATAGATGCTTCCTTTGAAATGCTTTCTTGGGCAGCTTCATCGATATTCTCAATAGTTGTTGTCTGTATGGGTATATTTAATTCTTCTCTCAAATATACGACATCTGATGCCACATCATCGGGGATATTGGCATTTGATATTGCCAATAAATCTTCCACGGTATTGATGTCATGATCAACACAGTATAGGAATGTATTTCCGCTAACAATTCCCTGATCATAAAGATCCGATATATGGCAATCTAATGTCATTTGTCTTGCAATGCGTTAAGACCTGTTTCAATTTTATCAATCAAGTAGTCGTATCCATTTAAATTTGGATTATTCCTCAATTCCTTATTCATGAGTTGTAATCCATCATCAATATGCAGTTTCACATACTTGGGTATATCCTTATCAGTTTTATACAGGCCGTACTTCACACAAATAAGCCCAATGTAGTAAGGCAAGTTACTCCCAAATAACACATTTTTGCTATATTCTTTCCCTTGAGAATCAGCTATGTCAGATAAAGACAATTGCCGGTCTTGAGCCAATGAATAAGCGAGGGCAATTCGTGCAATCACATTCTCGGCCCCCAAGTTAAATTTTCGGCTCAACTCGGTAACTACCAATTTATTTGCTCTGGATGTTTTTATGCTGTTGAACATATTTACGACAATGTTTCAAAAAGTTTGGTCGGAGTAACTTTTCTAAACGAAGAGCAGCCCTCTTCATTTTCAATAATATACACCTTATTTACATTAGGGAGTAACGCATTGTATTCGTCCTCGGACAACTCTTTTCCCAACAAGGGAAAGATGACAACCTGTTTCGATACTGACGGATAAAACTTTGTGATAATATTACGAGAATGTATGCTGTCGAATTTCTGGAGCGGACTATCAATAAAGACCGGGAAATCGATGCCTGATTCCTCAACCAATGCCTTTAATATGGCTGTGGCATATAACTGTTGTTCGCCTTTCGACAACTTTTCCTTACTAATGATCTCCCCCGACTTATCAATTAACTCAATTTCAATAATATCTTCTTTTAATTCAATGCGCACATTATGAATAAAATCGGCTTTATGCATCAATACACTAATCCCAGCTAATATCTTTCGCTCTAACGAAAAACGGCGTTTGGCTCTCAACTCAAATAAAAAGGTCGTAAGCTCTGCAATTAGCCGTTCTGCAATAGCATCTTTTTCTTTGTCTGACTCGTCAATGCGAACATGCTTAGCCACTTCTGACAATTGCTTTTTAAGCACCACTAGCTCCTTATTCAGTGTTCCAATTTGCTCAGACAGTTGGCGTGATTGAGCTTCGAGTTCTATCAACAACTCGTCTATTTCAGTTTTATGTATTCTGATCGCTTTAATATCTGCATTCCAATCATCATACTCTGCTGCAGATATTTTTTTATGGGTCTTTGCTAAGAAGAGGGAGTTGTTTTTTATATCCTTGACCAACTGCTTAAATATAGCACTGAATGAATATCGGATATTATCATACAAAGCTTGTAGCTCATTCGTCTCATTGTCGGTATAATCCAATAATACCTTGATATCGCCAGGATGGCTATGATTAGCGTCTGCAACATTTAATTCAAAAGCCTCAGATATTACATGCTCCAGTGCTAACCTTTGAGAGTCCGATAGTTGCAGTTCCGCAATATTTTTTGCAATTTGGGTCTGCACAGCGGTTAAAGTATCGTTGATTGCGATACAATTGGCGACCGAGGTTTTGATATTTTTTTCAGCGACAACTTGATCTCTTAAGTGTGTAAATAATTGGCCTGAAATTGCAAATGGGGCAATATCAAGCATATCACGCAATTGTAGTTTTAATTTATAATCCTTCTCCTTCAGTGCGGACAATAACTCCTTTTGCTTATTAAGTTCCTCGACGCTGATTGCGTTCCCTTCTCTAATTAACCGTTCTTGAAGTTGTACAGACTCTGTCCTACATTTCAGAATTTGGCCGTCAACAACATTGCGCTCCTCTTCCTTAGCGCTAATTTGGGACTCAATATCTGCCAAACTCGAGGTAAGTTTATCCAATTTCGACTTACTCGCAGTAGAACCTGCACTTTTCCTAAATTTCAACCGCAGGTTCTCTAGGTTCCTTTTGATATCTTCGTACTTTTTGATCCCAAGCACTTCACTATATGCGGTACTCAATCGGCGTTTTTCATCGATGGACTTTACTTCTGCGAGATTAACTATTTTCTCTGCATCAAAGAAGAAAAACTTGGCGATGTCTTTTGATAAGATGAAATCATTAATAAAAATATCGTACCCTACTTCTTTAGCCAACTCATTGCACTGACCATCAATCAGGACATCGACGGTTTCTATATCAAGGAAATAATCATAGGTCCTCTTGATCGTTATCGAACTACAAGGTATTGATGGAATAAAAACGTCTGCGAGTGTTATCTCCACATAATATTGAGCATTCTCCTTAATGTATTCACTATCTATGGAATATCCATGCTTAGCTATTTGTTTGCGTTCTTCTGGGCTTATTTCATAAGAGTTAACGGTATGTACTAATGTTTTATGCAATCCTTGACGAGCATAGTTCTTATACCCTTGAGCATCGTTAATATCTCGTCTAAATTTTTCATCTACATCCACCATTAATTTGCCATATAGGCACCATACAAGCGACGTAAGAAATGTTGTCTTACCAAAGCCATTATTCCCTGCTATGAGAAAAATATTCTTAGATGCAGATTGGAAAGAGACTTTGTTGTGTCCCTTATAGGCCCTATAATTATGTAGTATTATTGACTCTATAAACATTACTGACGTTGGTTAAGATAGTTATCCAATCGTTTTTCGATATCCCCCTGAAGACCATTATTATTCATTAAAATAGTCTTACTCTTTTGTAATGACACCAAATCATTAATCAATTGATAATCTTCGGGATGTTCCACACAGACTTTCTCAAGAATTAGACGCTCCTGATATTGCATGTTTTCCAAAGGCATATTTCGCTGATATACCTCATTATAAATATCCGTAACTTTTGGCAAGAAATAACCATCTCTATACCAATTGATTTGTATTGCTACCAACTCTTGATTGGATATTAACTCCATATGAGGTTTAATTTGCTGCATTTCATGCTGTAATTCCAATAATTTACGCAGCATCTTGCAACGATACTCAAAGGTATAATTACCCAGATTGTGCCCATCTGCATCTACAGCTTTTTGCCCATTTCTACGAGTTGAGTAGCGATTTTCCGAGACATTGCGTCCTTCAACCATTTCATCCCGATATTTTAACAACGGAGCCATCCACTCATTGCCGTTGTTAATCAAAGCCTTCATCGACTTATCCTCTTTGACCACGGTGCACACCCAGCAACCGAATCGACTCTGCCCACATGAAGGTTGAGTCTTATCGGTAATTATCGTGGGGCACTCATAATCATCTGCAGTCGCATTGGCATATATCTGGATTAATTTTTGGTTATCATAACCCCAAGGCGATGGCATCTCTTTCAATATATGCCACACCTCTTCCAAATATAAGTCTTTGATTGGCGGGTAGGTATATGTATTGGGGTTAAGCGGATGTTTGGTCAAGCGTTTCCCCTTTATCTCATGACGCCGAATGGATTTCGCTCGGGTTGCACTTTCCGTCAGACGGGTACCAATAAGCACAATAGCCTCTCCCATTGCATCCACTTTATCCAATATGAATTGAGTGGTCGGCTTGATCTTCAATCGATCAGTACACCACCGAAATGTATTGTTCGGCACAGGATAACCTTTTCCCAAGAAACTGATCCAGAAGCTATCTTCCAGCTTTGGGACTGTAATTTGTACCGTAATAGGGAGCTTCTGTTCAGAGGCGGCTGTACGAATACTATCTAGAACCTCTACTATATAGTCTGTAATAATTGGGTTTTCGACAAGTGTATCGTTATTGACCACATATACCTGCCTAGCCAGTGCGGCACCACCTAACTCCTCTCGAATAGATAATAGAGCTTTCCACACTAAAGTTAGGACAACAGTACTATCCTTTCCTCCGCTAAATCCAATTATCCAAGGAATGTTATTATCTTTTTCGAGGTATTGGTCTTTGATATCCTCTATTATATTGTCTATACGTTTTGACATACTATCAATATCTAATCTGACTCACATTTATATTTCTTGAGATCTCAATAAAGAATGAATATCAACCTCCAATAGATTCGCGATTTCTTGCAGTTGAGCAATAGAGGGTTGCGATTTATTAGAGCACCATCTTGATATAGTATTCTCTGATTTCCCCATCTGTTTGGCCAGCCATCTATTTGTTTTCTGCTTCTCAACAAGGGTAACCTTAATTCTATTCATCACTATTTGTTGAATATTCGACATGCTTATTCAATTTATTGCCATTATTTGCACAAATATACCTTTGTTTTTTAGTTCACGCAAGATTCTAACTCTTTTTCTTTCTATATTCCAAGCAATAGATTACATAAAAACTTGGCTTACCCCTGTATAACTCGCATAGAGCTAAGCCAAGTCACTAATTACCCCAGCCTCGTCAAACAATGGGTTTCACCCGCTCCTCGGGTTGCCATGCTGCAAGTGAGACAATTGCTTGATATTGCACCTTAGTCAGAACCGAATTAGAATCGTCCGAACATTCGTATTTCCATGGCAGTTCATAAACGCCCCCCTCTTCCTGATAGCCCATATAGTTGCGATATGAGCTAGGAATCAGCCGTACCCAATCCTCCTCCCGCAGAATTCTCAGGAGTCTCTCTGCGTCGTATATCAGTAGCGGCGCTCCGGCCTTATACAAAGCCGTTGCCACTTCGATGGCCAATCCTGCATTGGCAGAATAACTGTTGGAAACAACAATTTTCCATCCCTGTTGCCAGTCGTGTGAGGCAAAGATATTCAGACGTGAAAGGCCCAGTTCTCCATAATGGTCAGTTGCGAACCGCATGAAATCCTCCAGACTGTCAATGTCGTACATTTCCGTCACATCAACGAACTTCTTACGCTTGTAATAGACCACATCACGCAGTTCTTCTGGAACATCCTGTGGATCTGTATGGATGCGCCCCCTGAATCCCGGCTTCCGGTGATAAGCCTCATACACCTCGTTGGCAATGCGGAAATAGGTGCAATACTTTCGTATGGTCATGGTTTCCAAAAGAGGGGCAGAATGCCCGTGTACCGAGTCCTTCAATGCCTTGATGGCTGTTTCCCGATCTTCCACCTCAATTGGGGAATTCGGTACTATGCAGTTGAATTTCTTTTGTGCTATCCGTCCTGTACGCTGCTGGTACGGCAGGTTATGCGCCACGTAATCGTTGAACCCGTCGGGATTTGCGACAATGACATCAATCATCCGTTCCAGATAATCGAAGAGGCGGGTTAGATTCTCCCTGCACCACGTATCATCTGGTTCTGCATCCGTACACTTGGAATGATTCGTAATGATAAAATGGGTATGCTTCCGGTCCGTAACACGGATTGACCGGAAATCCCTATATCTGCTCGAAGCGACATGGAACCACCTGGTTTCCATTGGGTTGAATGCGAGCCAATCTGCAAGAAACGTTTCCCGACTGTCATATTCCCCTAAAGCGACCAATTCCTCGGCATCCCTCCACTCTTCCGGCATAGGCCGTGGCACTTCGATATAGAATCCCCTGTACTCATCGTCGCCCATCACCGCCAGCCGCTCGAACCGATGCTGTATCTCAACCAGCCGTTCAAGTATATTGCCACCAACAACAATCTCCCAATGTTGCCTTTAGCCCAACACATCCAAGTAAGAAGTATTCAGGCCAACCTCCTTCGCCAAATTGGCAAAGAACTTTCTATCTATGCTCTTTCGTTCATCTTTGTATGCTCATTAAATCTCAATAAACCTTCCCGGATCAGACTCACTCACAAGGTGTTTGTTATCAAAGACACATCACATCAAATTCAAGTGCGGTTCGCTCATGTATCGTATCTTCATTTACCATTCTCCTTTTCTTGATTGAAACATCCAAAACAAAAACCGTCGAAAAGTTTGGTAAGGACTCTCCGACGGTTTTCATTTATCGTTTCTGCGGGATACCAGCATCATCGTATCCCCGATGGTTTATCAAACGTTCGTCGGAAAATATCTCCAAAAGTATAGAATGCTCCAATGCCCGAAGTATGGACACACGACAATCTCTCAAGACATTTTATGCCTCGATCCGATACAGTGTTCAAGTTGCTCATTCTTCTTTGCCGCATTGTAAGCTTTATGTTTTTATTCAATCAACAATGAGAAATTACGGATTTTCTTGAGGATCGGCAAATTTCATTGAAGAAAAACCAATATAAAGCAAACTGCGAAGCACATAGTGCAAAAGTGCAAGTGCAAATCGATATGCGGTTGCGTTCTTCAACTCTACTTACCGATATGTATAACACAAATATCGATACATACAAGGCAGCATAAAAATGTATTCGAGGTATATTGAAAATGTCTTACCTTTGTGAATATAGTGTATTAGGAACTGGGAGTGTGGACTTCCCTCTTGTTTTGAGATGCCAATAAATAACAACTCTATAATATGCATTTAGTTTATAAAAGTAAGCCATTACCAATCCATATTGACGAATATGTGCATAGTTCTTTTGAATATGATAAATGGATCATATCAGATGATTATAAAGAGTTGAAATATAGCTCTGAATATCGTATTGTCGTTTCCACAAAAGAGTCTGTTAAAGATTATAATGACTTTACGCTTGGATGCGTTTTAACATCAAATTTTGTGGAGAAACTAACCATGTTGCTCAAGTATGCCATCGGAGTTTCTTTGAATTCACCACATAATCAAATATTTCACAAAAGATTTAGAGCTATAGATCATAGAGAAATACCTAAAGGTTGGGAAGCCAATATTGGAGCGGTCGACACCCATTTAATAGAAACCCTTTCTTCATTTGCACGAGCAATTCCGATACCAACGAATGGACACATGAAAACTTCAGCATTACCCGAATTACATCTTGCTCTTAATAATTATGATTCTTTGAATGAAGAAATTAAAGACTTGATAGCTGTACATAACAGCGCAGTTGAATCTGATGAAAGAGCCTGTTATTTGATTATGGGAAAAGTAATAGACATGATCAACTGGTTATACCCATTGAATCATAGAACAGATAGAAGGATCAAAGACCTTTTCCCAGAATTGTTGCCTTTCTTTGGAGAAACTACAATAAAGAATTTACTAGGAATTGCTAACACAAGAAAAGAAACAAGACATTACGATGCATCAAGCAAAACTCCTCACCCTGCACTGACCGATCAAGAAGCCGAATTGTACTTTCAACGCATAGATGTTCTTGCTTTAGATATTGTTCGAATAAAACTCGGATTGTCCCCAATATGTGTGGAAGAAGAAAACTAAATATATATTCCACGCATGAGTTTTACTTTATCCCCGTATTCATATATACGTTCATTAAAGTAAAGTCAAAATAAGGGAAGAGAGGGCTACCCACGACAAAATAGTTCTATCGTTTTTCAATTGGATGCCAAATGCGGCGCAATCCTATAACATAATCTTCAAACATCTAATTAACCGTAAATATGTCATTAACATACAGTAGATTTTTTAAGGTAAAGCACAGGGACTTCCGTCAAAAAGGAGTATATAATGCTTTTTTGGATCAGGACTCCTTACTTCATATAGATCCACTTCTTCTTAAAGGAAGTGAGATACCTGAGTTTACGAATGCATATACAGAGTTCTTCAATTACTTTAGATTATTTATTCCTCTAGTGAAGGCTTCAAAAGCAGATAATCTTCACGACCCATTCTTTAAAAAAATGGTAAATAGGTTCACCTTCAAAGAAATTCCAAATACAGGATTGGGGTTTTCGAAAGGTAATACAAGAGGAAGAGGTATTAGCGGTGCCCTTTCCATACAACTAGCCCATAGTGCATACACCATCATAAACGCAGGTCTTGAAGATCCAGAAATATTTGGTTTAATGCAATTAATAGAGGATAATATGGCAGCTGATAGAATCAGTGATATGACTATTGCCATCCTGCAAAAGCATTTTTTAGAGTATACACAAAGGATTGCACAAGAAATGGGGCTAACAACTCACCCCTACACATTTGAATATGGACTTGTATTTCAAGTTCCTTATTACAACGGCAAACCCATTCATTTTATTCCAGAATCATTTTTGGTAGACCTCCCTATAGCTCATGATTTTGAAGAAATAGACTCTGTATGTAACTACAATAATCGACTCAAAAGAAAAATCGCAGAACTGATTGGAATTAATTGGTCTGATTACAAAAACTATAAAAAGGGTGATTGGAAGAATCTTATTGTAGGCAATAAGGATTGTTATGAAGCCGCAATTAGCTTTTACAAAAAACTCAATGTTGTGCCGTATGATTTCGCTACAGATAACAGAAATCAGTACAGAGACATATTGCTCCAAGAACTCTTAGACGAAATTCCATTCCGAAAACCAACCGAGTATGAGAACGAAGATGAAGAGGTTTATAAACTCACGCTGGCAATGTGTTATCAGTTCAAACATTTAGTTGAGCACAAGAGACTTTCGGAGTTATTCTATCGAAATAATCGGACTCCAGATGAAACAGACTGGCAACTTCTGCTATATACTGTAGCAGATACATATAAAATAGCAGGTAATCTAGACTTAGCTATAACACGTGAGGATAATCCTGGTGTAGGAGAGATTGATTTTCATATAACGAAAGGTTCAAAGGCCAATACTGTTATTGAGATCAAACGCTCAACAAGCGAGAATCTCATTCACGGATATCGTACTCAGTTGCCCGCCTACATGAAAGCAGAACGAGCGAAATCTGGCATTTTTATGATAATTATGGAAGAGGACAATATTGAAGAAGTTAAGCAGAAAATTGCGAAAGTACAAATGGATATGGAAGATAACGGTGAGTACATACCTGAGATTATTTACATCAATGGTATGAGACAACATTCTGCAAGCAATAGGAGTTATAAATTTCCAGAATTTGGTTAACATATGAAAAAACTGGACAAATAAATTATTTGATAAATTAAGACAAACTCTTCCAATGCCACAAGAGATAGTTAATGAGTTCACATTCTACGATTCAGTAGGTATGCATATCAATGAAACTCCCACGAATTATTGAAGTAACCTTGCACGATGTGATCACAGCATCGGTAAATGTATAAAATAAAAAATACGAGACTCTATTTGAATCCCGCATTTTCCATTTACACAAAATATTTTATAGTGTCCAAGAATCGCTATATTTGCATATCTGAAGAATCTGAGAGCTCCAATACCGAACCCTATTTCACACATCCATCATTTATAATCCCAACGCAGGCATTAGGCTATCCTGCCATCAATCAACAAAGCGGTCCTTAATAAGGGGTTCTCAGGACACCCGAAGCGACAAACCCTTTATAATGTTTGTCTCTTCTTATCACACAATAAGGTTGGACATCAATCAGCAATTAAAGCAAATACCCTTCGAAGACATAAATATCAGGATTATTATCAATATCAAACACACGGATAATTTGATATGTTCTATCATCATCGGCACTACACTCTTCTAAAAGTTTTATTTCCCTATAACTTATAGGCATATTTTCTTGTAACTCTTTTTGTTTTGTTGTTGTCTTTACTTCGATAAGTACAGTTTTCCCTGACTCCGCGACATACTCAATATCATATCTGGCATAATTATGTTTACAATAATATGTGCGTCCCAAAAATTTAACACACTGATCATAATCATCCTTATCTGCCAGACTTCTACAAATGGGATTATACCCAAGTTCTTTCAACTTCTCATAAACCAAAATTTCTCCCTTGAAACCAGTTATTACATCAAGACATCTTTGGTCATCCCCTCGTATATAGTTCAATTGCGGGGTAAATACTCTGCTACCACTATCGACTTCATTTCCCAAAAACGAAACGTCATACTCTTTCTCCGATAAATAGTCTCGTATCGCATCAATATCCTCAAATATAGCCACCAGGAGTTCTCGCTCCTTCTCCTTAAGATCAAGAAAGTTGCACAACGGAGTGAGCAAAGGCTCTATTGTTGACAGACGAAGCTCTCCCACATAGTAGAAGTTAGAATCTGCACCGAAAGATGTTCTATCAATCGTATCATTATCATCTCCATATGTTAGTTCAATCGACTCACACTGGTAGAATACGGTTTTGCGAAGTTTTTCTTTTACCTCCTGTAGTCCTGCGTCAAATTCCACCTCTGTTGGTTTTTCTCCGGTTTTTAGTAAAGCTAGGACCTTCGCCCTGCCAAGGATGAGGTTCTTAAAATCGTAGTTTACCGCCTTATTGCGAAACAGCGGCATGACACTCTGACTTGTGATAATCGAGACCCCCATCAATTGAAACAACCGCAGGATTAGATCTTTATTACCACTATTTATAACACCGGTATACGCCAATTTAGTCTTTGAGAATCCCTCAATGGTTATATAACGCAAATCAAATGGACTATAAAAAATACCATCTTTGGCCAAGATCTTGCCATGACTGCTCCAAGATTTTATTGCCTGTGCATTTTTACCCTGATTCAAGTCAAAGATCTCAACAATCCGGTTATAGATCTTCGATATACGATTCTTATTACTCTCGGCATTCTCGTCATCTTCTGCAATCTTTGCAAGCAACTCTAAATACTCATCCAAGGATGGATCTGTCTTCAGATTGAGCATTTCCAACCAAGATTCTTCAATCTCACATTCTACATCGATGTAGGGCATATACTTGCCGAACAACTCCTTTATCAGGTCGGTATTTCGATATAGTTTGCCAGCGGGCAACATTTCACCCGTCGACGCGGGGAATGTTTGATGATGTTGGACCACCCATGGAAGAAAGTTCATTCCCAGATAATCGTGATCACTGGTTTTATCGCAGAGGTATCCTTTTACAGTATAGTTATAACCGGTTCCTCCAAATATGTAATCATGCTCCCGAGACAACTTAACCGGCTGCGATAAGATATGATTCCACACGATCTTTGCCAGTTCTATATCTTTTGATTGTACTCTGATATATGGGACATATTTCACATTAATATAAGAAAACCTCATATAATAATTCTGGCCTGTCCAACTCGAATGATTATACTCATGCTTCTCGGCGAAAGAGACATAACCCTTCAAAAGATCATATACGTCCGAATCTTCACGAAATTTTAGTTCTCGAACAGCAATGTCATCTCGAATTTTCATATCGAGAAAGAACCTATGCCACCCCCGAGATTCCGAATGGGTGCTACAATACTCATCACTTATAAAGATATCCGCACTGCAGACCGATTGAATATCAAAAGTCGGGTAGTATTTACTTCCCTGATATAGTCCGGCAGCACATTTGAGCGATCCTTTATTTGTTAGAAATTTTAGATATGACAATTCATTGTCCGAAATCTTTTTAGTGAAATCTACGGTATTCCAAACTTTATAAAGATATCGCCCTACAGCTATCGCATTTTCAGTCGTAATAAAACCGACCCTGCAAATATGTCTGGAGATAATACTAATATCATCCATCTCTGAGACACCAATCTCCTTAAGCCATTTTCGCAGATTGGGGGCACCGCACAATGATTCATATATTTTAGGATGAATGACAGCTGCATCCTCAGCAATATCACACGCCTTCTTAAAATCCGATGGGAAAAACAATTCAGACGGCTTACATAGCTCTTTCTTGTCAGAGAATATAAAGCAGGCTTCATAAAGAATCTCCTTAATTGCTGAACGCTCTTTCTCGTTTTTATCACAATAATGATACAAGAAACTTATTAATTCGAGATCTTTGGCAAGCGTAAGTCCTTTTAGGACCTCTTCATCCGCCAATAATATCTTGAGTCCCTCGGCATTAAGATCAAAGGCCCCATACTCTTTCAAGATACCAATTCCACCAATTCGAATCAAGGAGTTTGGAACATACGTCTTATCGTACTTTTTATTGATATGATCAATCAATAAATGTTCACCGAAAACAGATGCTATATCAACCCGATCCATTATAGCCTCCGACGCCTTCAATAGTTTTTTATCCGTTCTTGAGGGTATAAATGCAACTGTGCCAATAGCCTCTACTAATGCTTGATTAAAAATAGAACACAAGGTATCGCTACCAATATTTGTTTTAGGGAGAGCCCTATAATAACTTGGAGTAGTCGGCGATATGGTGGCAATCCATTTGAGAAACTCATAAGGAATTGCCCTAAAGATCATTTTATTCCATTCGGAATCCTTTACAAGGTGCTGACGCCCTGCATCCGTGATAAAGTTTGCATTTACCAGAAAGGGGAAACCCAAAGAGATGGATGTCGGCAGGTAAGTATAGACACAACTATCTTCAAGAGATATAATATCCCCTTTATTGTCTATTGCCACGGCAAATGACAAATCAAACGTTTTTGCCTCCTGAAGTTTAACCGGCGTAATGCCATCCGTAACAATTGACGCTCTTACATCATCATTTATCTCGACCTCCGAATTGCAGTACACAAGCCATCGACTGTCAATTTTACGCCCAGTGAGCAATTTGACAATATCTCCTTCAGTCTTTTTTTTCAGTTGAACAACCTGATTGCCATTACATACAAACTCAATCTTTATATGTGGATGGCGCAAAAAAAGCAGGAAAGCACTTGAACTTAGTAAATTGCACAACTTGTCCTTTAGATACAATATTCGTGACGTATGTATATAGGTGATCACATTATACCCCTGTGTATCCACAGAAATAGGGGGAGTTGCCTCTATCGGAATAATCTGCCAAGGCATCGCATACTCTCGGCGATTATCGAATTCACCCCAATCAGCATCCCAATAATTCTCCCATCTCTTTTTCTCAAACTTGAAACAGAAGTCTCCACTCTGGACTGTTACCGAATGCGAGAGCCTAAAAACAGACTTGAAACCAATGCCTTTATAGCCGATTTTTTTGACATCAGACATCTTGTTTCCATAACCGACATCGCATAATCCCTCGATATCTCGTTTCGTAAAAGGCTCTCCATTATGCATGAATATGAGGTAGTCGGCACAAAGAATAATTCGAACATCAAGATCAGATGAACCGTTGTATGCATCTACTGCATTCTGCAAAAGCTCAAAGACAAAACGCTCCTCCTCCGTATATATTCCCGACGAAAGCAGATCTAAACTTTTCGCCTGAGTACTTGCTTGCCCGGGATTCGCATATTTACTTTTGAGAGTCTGTAACTCCCTAATAAATGGATTATTCATATCTAATTCTTAAAATTCCGATATATAACTCAAATGCAAGGGATGGGAGGTAATTCTACAATCTATATCGTCCAATCCATATCTATTTTATAAAGTTACAAAATTTTATAATTCGCTATATTATTACTGAATATAAATTGGCAACTATAGAAATAGCAACTTAAAATTTCCGCCGAGAGGCAGTTAAAAGCAATCTAGCATGGTACGCCCTAGACCCACTTCGCACTTCCGTGAGATGATACAGACCATGGAACACTCCGCACTGTTCCGGAAATCCTGTGCCGCCATGCGGTGCAGGATCAATAGGGTGATATGAATCACATTCATAACTACCACGCATTACGCTAAGCACATATTTCTTGCTAATCATTGTCGAACATCTTCCCAAGTTCCTCGATTTCATCATCAAATTCGTTCTGACGAAACTCTGAGTCTTTACTCGTACCCGTCTTCCCTCGAAAGTGAGCTTTTACATAGTAAGCACGACACCCAAGAGCATACCATCTAAATATAACAAGAATTCCCTCCTTCTATAGAGAGCCACCCAAATCATCACCTCATGAGCCCGCCAAGCCTAGTAAAGGTTAGCACTCGAACAGCATTTGCCTATTACGATTTTACCGAGACGTACGGTATCGCAATAATATAATCTCATGGAATAATTTGCGATTATAACGGAAAGCACCTTTACTTTATCCTCGTATTCATATATACGTTCATTAAAGTAAAGTCAAAATAAGGGAAGAAAAGAGATGGCTGCGCCATAGAAAATGGCTTCAGCCATTTTTTCTTTTGGCTGCAAAATTTATGTGTGCTCCGGTGCTATTAAGGCCGAGCAAAACACCTCTTTGACCAGACGTAATGCCCACAATTGGAACTCGAAAATATCCGCGAATCCGGCCTCGATTTTACAGCCCGTTTTGGCGAAATAAACCCCGACATGCCCTATCTTTGCAGACGAGGTCTGTCGGGGCCCGAAAGGGCTGTTTTTGCCTCTTTTCCCTCTGTTCGGAGGGAGCAGATGAAAAAAAACGTTAAATCTTCGATTTTTCGCAAAAAACAAGTAAATTTTTGAGTAGTCTACCTTTTAAGACATAAGGCATTGATAATCAATGAGAATATTATGGTGCATCGGGAACAATTACAACTACATACTTCTTGACACTCTTTTCGGATGGGCCTACCTGGTTCAATGGAGCACAAAAAGAATGAATGTGGAATATGGCAAATCAGGTAAGGACACATTTAATTCTTTCATAATTTCAGCAATCATAAACGGAGCCCTATAGAGAGCTCCGTTTTCGTGTTTACAAGGCGTCTGCACGCGGGCAATGGATGGGAAAGATTGTCCAAACAAGCGGAAACGTTGGCAGAC
>ULUG01045702.1_pt1 | contig 21484 bp, 20 predicted proteins | sample 1958331 | NCBI WGS metagenome assembly ULUG01 (sample SAMEA4835755, study PRJEB28245) | human gut metagenome | biome: gut microbiome; material: fecal sample | place: Denmark | collected 2008
CCCTGCCCCTAACTTTGCGCGTCCGCAGACGCGCCCCCAAGTTGCTCTTCCCCCAAGATTCCGTGAAGAACCAATTAAAACCCCATACAGGGTGCGCAAATGCCCTGTATGGGGTTTCAATTGTCATGATATTATTTCAGCCAGTCCGCAAATTCTTCCTGCGACTGCCCGTCAATCGTCAGGAACGTGCACGTCGGATGCCCAGCATCGAGGTACGCTTGGTCACTGCCCGGCAGCGGCGGATCCTGCTTCATTGGGGAGAGCCAGAAGTACGTCTGCTTGCGCGGACTGATGCGCTGCTCGTAGCTGTCGCGGTAGCCGGCGCGGTTCAGCGGGCACAGCACCTGACTTTTCAGCTCCGCGCGGGGAATCGGCGGCGCGTTCAGGTTGCACACCGTCAGTTCCGGCGCGCCGCGCGTGACCAGCTTCTCCGCCATCTCTACGGCCCAGTCGGACAGGTACGCCAGCGTGTCGTGCGGCGTCTGCTTCTCGGCGGATACGGCAATGCCCGGCTTGTGCAGGAATGTCGCTTCCCGTGCCGCACCGACGGTTCCGGACACATACACCGACATGCCGACGTTGTAGCCCAAATTGATGCCGCTGATGACGGCGTCCGCGTCCGGCGCAAGGTTCATCGCTCCGATGCGGCAGCTGTCCACCGGCGTACCGAAAATTGCCCACGCTTCATCCGCATCGGGCACTTCGCGCTTCTCCGCCAGAATCGGCTGCTCGATGCTGAATGCATGTGCCTTTGCGCTCTGCTGCGTCGCTGGCACGCAGACCGTCACCCGATGCCCGGCACGCTTGACCGCCTGCGTCAGAATCGGCAGAAACGGGCTGGTGATGCCGTCATCGTTCACAATCAGAAAGTGCATGGTTATTCTCCTTCCGCAGGGGTCAGCGCGACCAAGAGCGTCTGCATGTTCTCGCGCATCCGATCCTCATAGTAGGTCAGCGGCACGTCGGTTTCCGGGCCGGTCACAACGGGGTCAAGCGTGTAAATCGGCGCGCCCGTCTCGCGGGAAATCGTCTGCGCCGCCATATCATCGTACTGCGGCTCGGTGAACAGCGGCGGATTGTTCAGCTCACGGATAGTGCGCACCAGCTCCGCCAATTGCGCGGGGGACAGCGCGTCGCCCGGCTCGTGGTTGACGACGGCGGCGACTGTCAAGCCATACGCCCGCGCAAAATACGGGAATGCCTCGTGGAAGGTGACGATGTTCTTGTTCGGCACGGCTGCAAGCGTCTCTTTCAGCTCCTCATCCAGCGCCGTCAAGCGCGCCACATAATCCGCGCGGTTCTGCTCAATCTGCGCTTCGTACTGCGGCATGGCGCTGATAAGCCCGTCCGCCAGATTATCCACCATCTGGATGGCATTCTGCGCGTCAAGCCAGATATGGGCGTTCGCTTCGCCCGCGTGGTGATGCCCGTGGTCGTCGGCGTCTTCCTCCTCGTGGTCATGGTCGTCCACATACTCGTCCATGCCGTCCTCGGTCAGCAGCGTGATGCCGGCGGACGCATCCACCACGGGCAGCTTCGGGAACGTGTCCATCACGCGGGTGAGGTAGCCTTCCATGCCCGCGCCGTTGATGAGGAATACATCCGCCTTGTTCAGCACCTTCATATCGCCGGTGGAAAGCTGATAATCATGCAGACAGCCGGTGTTCGGCGCGGCGAGGTTGCGGATGGTGATGCCGTCGATGCCCTGCGTGAGGTTGAGGGCAAAGAGGTAGATGGGATAGAACGACGTGACGACGGTTTCCGCCGCCGCGAAGGTGGGGGAGAGGAAGATGAGCAGCGTCAAAAGGGCTGCAAGCAGCTTTTTGTTTTTCATGTGATGATGATTCCTTCCTAAAACATTGGTTGATTGGGGGATGCAGTGGCTGTCTGCGGCGCATTTTCCCGAAGGATTCGCTCCATCAGCACTTTTTCCGCCGATGACAGCGGGTAAAATTGCATCAGCGTCCGCATAGCGCACAGGCTGCCGGATGTCATGGCGAACGCCATCAGCGTGTCCTTCGGCATTCCGGTTGTGCCGAGGGATTCAAAGAGGACGGCAAGCAGCTCATCCGCCAGCAGGGGAAACTCCTCCATGCGGAAACGGCGGGTTCGTCCGTCCGGCATGGAAACGCGCATCTGCGGGCCGAGAATGGCGTATAAATCGCGGAACAAGCCATCGCGAAGCGCTTCGCACAAGGCGGAAAGGTCGTCGCCCACGCGGTAGTGCCGCAGCCGTTCTGCCGCGTGTGTTCCGACCCCGGAATGCGCCAGCGCTGTCCCGATTCGCATCGCCAGCACCTGCTGCACCCGGTCAAGCGGAATTGCAATCGCCATAGCCTGTCCTCCTTTGGGGGAGATGCAGAATCCCCGCCCTTTTCATTTCGACATCCAAAGGCAAAATCCCTTGTTTCCAAACTTTTTTTGCACTTTTTTTCGGGCGGTAATTCCCAGAAAAATATGCAGGATTCAGCATAAAATACGCCGCCGCATGAAATTATCCACAGGAACTTGTGGAGAACATAGCTTCTTTCCACAAGATTTTGTTCCGCCGGGCTGCAAAACGGCATGGGTCATGCACAAAAATGACGGAATCGGAATGCTTGCGATTTTGGCGAACCTGTGGTATGATACAAAAGGATGCGAATGGACATGAATGCAAAAGCATCACAGGCTCACGGCCGCAGGTCGGTCGTGCGCCTTTTTCGCCCCCTTGCGTCCCCAACGCGGACAAAAAAGCCGGTCGGACAATGCGTCCGCGCAAAGAATACGGAGGAATCCCCTGATGGACATGGAAGAGCTGTGGTCAAAGACACGCGAGGTGCTTCGCGCGGAAGTCAACGCCGTAGTGTACAATTCTCTGCTGGGTAGCAACAACCTCGTTCCGGCGCTGCTTGACGGCGATACGCTTGTGCTTCGCGTGGTGATGGACAATCTGAAGCTGCTGATTACCAACCAGTGGTATTCGACGATTGTCCGTGCACTCAGCCAGGTGGCGGGCCATCAGATGGATGTGGAAATCCTGACGCAGGAGGAAATCGAGGCGCGTCCGCAGCTGAAGCAGAAGGCGGTGGAGGAGCAGGAGACGGTGCTGGAAAGCTCGGTCGCCCTGAACCCGAAGTACACCTTCGAGACGTTCGTCGTCGGCAGCGGCAACCGTTTTGCCCATGCCGCCGCGCTGTCCGTCGCCACTGACCCGGCTCATTCCTATAACCCGCTGTTTATCTACGGCGGTGTAGGTCTTGGCAAAACGCACCTCATGCACGCTGTCGGCAACTTCATCCGCGAGCATGACCCCAGCAAACGCATCCTCTATATCCCCGGTGAAACCTTCACCAACGAGTTGATTTCCGCTATCCAGCAGGGGCGGAACATTCAGTTCCGCAACCGCTTCCGCAGCGTTGATGTGCTGATGGTGGACGATATTCAGTTCATCGCCGGCAAAGAATCCACACAGGAAGAATTCTTCCACACCTTCAACACCCTGCATACCGCCGGAAAGCAGATTATCCTCACATCCGACCGTCCGCCGCAGGAAATTGCCCGCCTTGAGGATCGCCTGAAGAGCCGCTTTGCGTGGGGGCTGACCTGCGATATCAAGAAACCGGACGTGGAAACACGAATCGCCATCCTGCGCGAAAAGGCGCGGCAGGAAAACATCACGATGGATGAGGACGTGTACGAGGCCATTGCGACGCGCGTCGAATCCAACATCCGTGAACTGGAAGGCAGCCTGACCCGCCTTGTCGCCTATGCGCAGCTGACGAATCGCCCGATTACCGTGCAGCTGTGCGAAGAAGCGCTGCACGACATTTTCGCCAAGAAGGTGCGCAAGGAAGTGACGGCGCAGGTTATCATGCAGGCGGTGGCGAACTACTACTCCATCACGGTGGATGACCTGATTCGCCCCACGCGCCGCCGCGAAATTGCCGTTCCGCGCCAAATCGCGATGTACATCACGCGCGACCTGACGAACCTCTCCCTGCCGCAGATTGGGCAGGTGTTCGGAAACCGCGACCACACGACGGTGCTGCATGGCTGCAACCAGATTGCCAACGCTATCAAGAATGATCCGTCGATGGCGAGCGTGGTGAATGATTTGAAGGAAATCATTGTGGACAACAAGTGATTGCATCAATATGTATATTCCCCCTCGTGCTGTGTTAATACAGGCGAGGGGGAATTTTTTATGTGGCTTGATTTTTCATGGTGCGGGGGGAAATCGCCTCCGCAGAGGCGAAACCCCTGCATAAACACGCGGACACTGTATGCAGAAGTCACCAACTCAATCGCGAGAAGGGTGTCGAGAGGGTCGAAGACCCTTCGCAGGTGCAGGGCAGAGCCCTGCCGGGGTCAAGGGGCAGCGCCCCTTGGGTTCCCCCAATAAACATGCGGGCATTGTATGAAAGTGTCACCAACTGAATCGCGCGAAAGGGTCAAGGGAGGAACTCCCTTGCAGGGTCAAGGGGCAGCGCCCCTTGGGTCACTCACTCCTTCAGCAGCTCCTCAATCTGCCAGAAAACATCTTTCGGGATTCCCTTCTCGTTCAGCAGCCCGCTGTGCGTGCCGTTCATCTTGTAGGTGTAGGAAGTCGGCTGGTCGTTCGGGAAATCGAACATGCCCCAGACGGATACGCCCGTCAGCGGCTGCGTGCCGCCGCGGTTCACGGCGCAGAATACCTTGAAGAGACGACCGTAGAAATCCGCGTGCTCTTCGACTTTCGCCGCGTCAAAGTTGCGCACTGCCATTTCCGTCAGCTGCACCTCCAGCCCTTCCGCCGCATAGGTCTTGATGGCGGTGCTGATGAGCGCAAGGTCATTCACATTCATGCAGCCCGTCTGCGTGCCGTAGCCGCCGATGTACCCCTGCATCCCAACGCCGTCGCAGAGCTTGCGCGGATTCCCGTCCGCATCCACCGCGAAGCTGTTGATGCTCCGTGTCAGGGCGATAATGGCATCCCGTTTTTCGGCGTAGAACGTATTGTAGTCGTTGTAGAACAGGCGGATGTCCGCCCCAAGCGCATCTACCGTGTTGCGCGCGTAGAGGAACGCATATTCCACATAGTCGCTGCCGATGATGTCATAGAACACGTTGCTCACGCCGCTGCGGGTGGTGCGGACGTGCCGCGGGTCGGTCGGATCGAACTCGCTGCCTTCGCCGACGGCTTCATTCACCACGTCCCAGCAGTACACCACGCCGGGAAATTTCTCTTCAAAGTGGGTGATGACCTGCGTGATGTAGCTCTCCAGGCGCTGGAGCATCACCTCCCGGCTGACAAGTGGCTTGCCTGCGTCGTACTGCTCGTGGAAAAACCACGGCGTCATATAGGCATCCCACACCAGCACATGCCCGCGCACGCCGAGGCCGTTCTCCTGCGCCCAAGCGACCATCTTGTCCGCCGCGCTAAAATTCATGCGCGGCATCCCGTCGCTGCTGGCGCGGCTTTTGCTCTGGTCAAGCAGAGAGTACGCCTTCATCTCGTTCGTCGCCGTGATGCTGTTGCAGTGCGTTTTCAGGAAGTTCAGGTAGTTCGCGTCCCATAGCTGCATGTAGGACAGCGCGCCGCCGAAGCGGAAGCCATGCGCCATCGTCAGCTCATGCATCGGGGTCACGGGTTTGTCCTCCTCCTCAGCCAGCGCCGCGCACGGCACAAGCATGAGCATCAGCAGGATGGACAGCATTCGTTTCATGGGGATTCTCCTCCTCTTTGCAACGGATATACCGCTTTTTCTGCTGGTAAGATTCGCCACGCAGATGAAAATCTCCTGCTGATTTGTCCGTTTTTCTGCCATATTCACCATGCCTAAATTTTTATCACGAAATCAGCATATTTATTCATAAAACCGCTTGACAAGCTAATAAATATGCAGTATAATGCCTTCCGTCAAACACAAGGAAGGATGGTGGCAATCATGGCTCACCTGAATGCAAAGAAATTTTTCCCTCTTTTCTTGGCGCTGGCACTCTGCTTGACGTCGGTCAATGCGCTTGCCTGCACCGCTGTTTATGTTGGTTCTGACCTCACCGCGGACGGCACGACGATGTTCGCACGCTCGGAGGATATTTCCAACAGCTACAACAAGCTGTTCTACGCGATTCCCGCTGGCGTCCATACCGCCGGCGAGGTGTACAACGGCTGCTACGGCTTCACCTACACCTTTACCAAGGAAAGCTACGCCTACACGGCGTTCCGCGATGATAACGGCGCGGCGAAGGATGGCGTCTGCCCGGACTGCGGTCAGCCCCATGCACATACGCCCTATGAGGCAGGCGGAACGAACAGCATGGGCGTAAGCGTGAGCGCGACCGAAACCATCGGCTGCTCCGATGCGCTGTATGAAGTTGATCCGTACACCGACGAAGGCATTGAAGAGGCCGAAATCACGACCGTATTGCTGAGCGAATCCGCGACGGCGAAGGAAGCAGTCGAACTGCTGCTGAGCATTTACGATTCTGTCGGCGCGGCGGGCGGCTCCGGCATCTTCATTGCGGACGACAAGGAAGTGTGGTACGTCGAAAACGCTTCCGGTACGCAGTATGTTGCCGTCAAGCTGACCTCGACGATGGCGTTTTCGCAGCCGAACATGTCGGTGATTGGTCTGATTGACCTCGATGATACCGAGAACGTGATGGCCTCCGCGAACCTGATTGCTGTGGCGGAACAGGCTGGCTCTTATGTCGGCGACAAGGAAGCCAACACCATCGACTATGCCGCTTCCTACAACGCGGATCAGGGCGTCGGCTCCCGTATGGTGAACGCGCTGAAGTATTTCAACGCCGCAACCGCCAAGGAAGAACCTGTTTATGCGGATTTCGCCATTTCCAACGTCGCGGCGGATGGCAGCATCGTGCCGATGTATACCAATATCACGCTTGACCATGCATGGAGCGTCGCGGATGTTGTCGGCTACTATCACATTGCGGGCATTGGCTCGACGCGCAACCTTGAAACGCACATCTTCCAGGTCGCCAAGGAGGACAGCATCACCGACACCGTGGAATGGGTCGCGATGGACGACGCGGCGCTGAGCGTCTTCGTGCCGTATTACCCGATGCTGACCACGGATACCTACGCTGGCTATCAGCTCAGCACTGCGGCGGCAGATTTTGTGGAAGCGCAGCCGGAAAGCGGCGTGTACTACGCAACGACGAAGAATAAGCGGAACGAGAACGGCGAGCGTGTGAAGGTGGAAGGCTTCTGCGTCCTGCCGGAGAACTGGGCGGATTCCGTCTACTGGACGATGGACGCGCTGTCCAACCTCTACGAGTACGGCACGCTGACGGACGAAGAAAAGGCGCAGGTTGAAACGACACTGGCGGATTTGCAGGCTGAATGCTACGAAGTCTACAATCAGCTGAAGGCTGACCCCGACAACGCCACCGCGATCAGCGCCGCTGCCGCGCAGAAGGTTCACGAAGCCTGCGTCGCGCTGGTGAACGCCGTAAAATAACCGTTTTCGGTTTCCGAGGCGATGTTCATCCGAAGGTCGCATGAAAAAAGCAAGAGGCTGTGAGCAAATTTACGCTCACAGCCTCTTTGCGATTCAGGGAAAAGGGATGCGTATGATACTATTTCCAGATTCGCTTGCACCATCTGCTTGCGCCTTTTTGATTCTGGCGTCCACTCATTCCATTTCGCGTAGCGCTGCGTTTCATTCGTGTTAGACAGAATGAAAAATTCGGGTTCATCACGGAATCTTGAGGGAAGAGCAGCTTGGGGGCGCGTCTGCGGACGCGCAAAGTTACTGGCAGGGACGCTTCGCTGCCTGCGCCTTTGTTGGCGGCTTCCTTGGGATTGGTTGGACGCGGAACAGTTGGGGCGTTGCCCCAAACCCCACAAGGGACGCTGTCCCTTGACCCTGCAAGGGGGAATTTCCCCCTTGACCCCTCCGCGCGATTGAGTTGGTCGCGCTTTCATGCTCCTTCCGCGTGCAGCTTTTTGGGGCTTCGCCTAAGCCCTCGTTTGTTTCCCCCCAAGATTCCGTGAAGAACCTTAGCATTCCTTTTTCATGGCGGAATAGCCGATCAGCACCGTCCACACATAAGCGCAGGTTTTGGGGATCATCAGCATACCGATCATCGGAAAGGTATCAGCCCACAGCACCACCGGAATATAGAAACCGAAGCTCAGCACGATGGTCAGCCACATCCAGCGGAAGGACTTGTCGCCGTGTTCCTTGGCGCTGCGATAGAACAGCACGATAATCAGCAGACCCATCAGCGCAAAGGGAATGTTGCGGTAAATGCCCCAGGCAAGCGGAGATTCGGCGCTCAGCCACTGGTTCTGCGGCATCATGCACAGCGCAATGCGCACAGCAGCCAGACCATACACCGCGGCGGTCAGACCTTTCTGTCCCTTAACCTGATAGCGCTGACGCCAGACGTAGTAGAGCAGCACATAGAACACGGTCATGGTGACAGAGGTAATCCATTTGCCCAGCCCCAGCGGTACGGTGAAGTTTTCAAGCCCTGTGGTGCACAGTGCAATCGCACGCGGAATCAGGTGGAACGAGTCGCCTGCGCCCAGCACAATTGCCATCAGACCGAACAGACGAAACTGCTTGTTGCCCTTGCTTCCACGAATCATCAGAATGCCGATGGTAATGACGGACACCAGATAAACAGCGTCAAAGAGCGTTTCAATAATCGCCTGCATAGTAAGTTACTCTCCTTTTTTGTTCTCTTTCTTGTTGGATGCTGCGGCGAAGAATGGTTCCCCGAACCCAAGGCGGCGCGCCGCGCCCCGCACGGGATTTTGATACTATTTCCAGTTTGCTCGCTTTGTTCCTGCTTATTCCCCCTTTTGCTGAACAATGTTCAGTTTGCGCTTGAAAAAATGCCTACCTTATCAGTAGGACTTTTAGGAAGCGCTGCGTGTGGAAGATGCGCCGCGTTTTTGCGGGTGCGGTCAATACAGAAGCCTGCGGACGATTTCCAGAATGGCGGAGGGATCGTAGTCCTCCCGCAGCAAAGCAGACAGCATCAGGGAAAACAGAACGTTCGCCAGCTTTTCCGCCGTAAAATCATCCGTAAAGGCGTCCTGCCGTATTCCTGCATCCTGCTTCAGAACAAAGCACAAAACGTCCAGAATGTGCCGCCACGCATGCTGCATTCGCAGCTTGCCTTCGGACTTTTCCTTCTGCATGAAGCTGAGCGAATGAAGCGTGAAGAAACCGGGATACTGCCGGCTGCCATAGGCCATGCGTTCAAACATCCATGTGATGCAGCTCACGATATTTTGAAACATATCCGCATTTTCCGGGCGGTGGAAAATTTCTTCCCAGACGCTTTCCACAGTCGCACTGACCAATTCGGTCTTGGAATCAAAATAGTTGTAGATGGAGCCTACCGATACGCCGCACGCCGCGGCGACGGAGCGGATGCTGATGGCCGACCAGCCCTCCTGCCGAATCAATTCCCGGCTGGCTTTCAGAATTTCCTCCCGGGATGTCACGATGGTATTCACACGTCGCCTCCTTACTGAACAATGTTCACTTTGAATGATAGCATCCACGATTCGCTGTGTCAAGGGGCTTTGAAAATTTTTTTGAAAAAATCGCTTGCCGCAAAAGTCCGAAAAGAAAAAAGGAGAAGATGGATTCCCCTTGCTTTCCGTAAACGCCCTATGGTATAATGTCAGCGGATTTATCCATCCGGAAGGAGCATCGCATGAGCAAGACCAAGGAACGCATTCACGACAGCAATCTCCGCTACAAGCAGGGCTTGGGGCAGAACTTTATTTATGACGAGGATCTTCTCGCCGCGCTGGTGGCATCCAGCGAAATCACCAAGGACGATGATGTGCTGGAAATCGGCCCCGGCGCTGGCAGCATGACCAAATACCTCTGCGATGCGGCACACCACGTCCTCTCCGTCGAGCTGGATGAACGCCTGATTCCGCTGCTGACGGCGTTCCTCGCTGAACGCGATAATTTCACCCTCGTGCAGGGCGACGTGATGACGCTCAACCTCGCCGACGTGACGAAAGACCTGCGCAAGCCGCTCTCTGTCGTCGCGAATATCCCATATTATATTACCACCCCGCTGCTGACCATGCTGCTTGCCAGCCCGATTCCGATTCAGCGGATGGCGCTGATGGTGCAGAAGGAAGTGGCGGACAAGGTGCTGGCGCAGCCCGGTGACGATGGCTGGGGGATGCTCAGCGTTCGCAGCCAGTTCTACTGCGACCCGTATCTGGCCATGGATGTGCCGGCAAAGTGCTTTACGCCCGTGCCGAAGGTGGACAGCGCGTTCATCGTCCTGCCATGGCGGGAAACGCCGGCGGTACAGGTGCAGGATGAAGCTGACTTCTTCCGCGTGGCGCAGGCGGCGTTCGCACTTCGCCGCAAGACGATGACGAACGGTTTGTGCGCCGCGTTCCACATGGAGCGCGCCGACGCTGCCTCGCTGATGCAGACTGCCGGGCTGGATGAGCGAATCCGCGGCGAAAAGCTGACGCTGGCGGAATTTGCGCGGCTGGCGGATGCGTTTACGGCGTGGAAGGCGAAACAGGCGTAACCTGCTGTTGTAATTTCGAATCATTCGTGGCATACTGCAATTAGCTCCCAACGAACATTATTGGAGGAAAAACATGTATATCAGCAATATCGACCATCAAAAGGTGCAGGCACTGACGGCGCTTGTGAACGTTATGCCGGGGCAGATTGTCTCCCGTACGCTTGCGCAGAACAAGGCGGTCAGCATCACCCTGTTCGCGTTCGACAAGGGCACCGAAATCAGCACCCACGAATCCACCGGTGACGCCATGGTGCAGGTGCTGGAAGGCACAGGCTGCTTCACCGTGGATGGCAAGGAATACCTTGTGCATCCGGGTGAAGTACTGGTGATGCCCGCGAACGTGCCGCACGCCGTGTCCGCGCCCGAAGCGTTCAAATGGGTGCTGACAGTCGTTTTCCCGGAAGGATTCAAGAAGTAATGGCGGATTTGCAGACACTTCGCCGGACGCTGCTGGGCAGTGTCATCGGCTTGGCGCGCACCTGCACGACTCGTCCGCCGACGGAGACGACGCCCGGTCTGATTCTCGCTGGATTGCACCTCTCGGACGATGCTGTTTCCGCGACGCCGGAGCAGCTGATTGCCCTCACCGAGCGCATCCAGCAAAACAAGTTTGAGGTCAGCCCGAACTGCGCGACGTGCGCAAGCCCCTGCGGGAAGAACGCAGATTACGACCTGCGCCGCTTGGACGACGCGCCGGAGGATGTGCGGCAGGCGAAAATGCGTTTGATTGCATTGCTGCAGGTCTGCGGGCATCGCGGCAAGATGGCGGACTGCGTGATGGACGCGGTGTTCGCCCTTGCGGAGGACTGGGACGCGGCAGACTTCAAGGTGTATGAGGAACAATTAACGGAATTATTGACGGAGTGAGGGGAAACGCAGCAGACAGTCATTTCCGCCTGTCTGCCGCGTTTTTTTCGTGTCCTTTCTCCAAAAACTATGACAATTTGATTGCAATTTGACTTGATTTTTTTCACAATTCAGGGTACAATAAACAAGCAGCCGTTCGCGGCAAATTATACTGAGGTGAACCATCATGGGAAAACGCATTCTGCTGGTGGACGATGAGCCGCTTATTTTGAAAGGCTTGAAATATACGCTTGAACAGGACGGCTACGAAACCGATACCGCCGTGGATGGTCAGGAAGCGCTGGACAAATTCTTTTCCGGGGTGTATGATCTTGTGCTGCTGGACGTGATGCTGCCGAAGGTGGACGGACTCAGCGTTTGTCAGCGCATCCGTGAAACATCCAGTGTGCCGATTATCATGCTGACCGCCAAGGGCGAGGATATGGACAAAATCCTCGGTCTGGAATACGGCGCGGACGACTACATGACCAAGCCGTTCAACATTCTGGAGGTTCGCACGCGGATTCGCACCGTGCTGCGCCGCGCCGGGGGACACGTCGTGCAGGAGCAGAAAATCATCCGCGTGCATGATATGGAGGTCAACCTCGTCAAGCGCACCGTCACCCTCGGCGGAGAGGAAGTACGCCTGACCGCGAAGGAATTTGATCTCCTGCAAATGTTCATCACCAACCGCGGCCGCCCGTTCTCCCGCAAGGAGATGCTGGAAGCCGTGTGGAAATACGACGATTATACCGGCGACGCGCGCACGGTGGACGTGCACATCCGCCGCCTGCGCGAGAAGATTGAGCGCAACCCCGATGAACCGGAGTTTATCTTCACGAAATGGAAGGTGGGCTACTATTTCACCGACAAGGACTAAGCCGCTTGCGGCGCTCGTGCGCGGCGCAATGTCGCTGCGCTGGAAGCTGATGCTCACGTTTCTGGTGGTCATCGGCGCTTCCTTCGCCATCATGGCATCTATCCTGACCGGTATGGTCAGCAGCACCTTATATCAGCAGCGCACCCGTCAGGCCACCCGCTCTCTGGAGCAGCTGGCTTCGTCGGTTGCGCCTTTTTTGGCGTCGGCGCAGATGGACGGCCTGTCCGAACTCCTGACCGCGCAGGCAGGTGAACTCGGCGGGCGGCTGCTGGCGGTGGATATGGACGGCAAGGTGCAGGCGGATACCTTCGGCGCAAGGAGCGGGCAGCGGCTCAGTATCCCGGAGACGGTCGCCGTCCTCCTGCACGGGGAGAAATCCGCGTTCGGCATTCACCGCGTCGATTCGGAATCGGGTGTGTCGTATGTGGCGGTCGCGTCTGCCGTGATGGAGGTCAGCGGCAAGACGCTGGGCGCACTCGTGCTGTCCCTGCCGGTGGATGAGCTGCAAAGCGCGCTGGAAACGGTCAAAAGGCAGCTGATGACGGTGTTCCTGATTGTCGCGGGCGCGGCCATGGCGGCGGCGCTGATGCTGTCGGGGATGCTCACCCGCCCGGTCAAGGCGCTGACGCAGACGATTCGCCGCATGGGCAAGGGCGACCTGTCCGCGCGTGTGAACGTCCGCACATCCGGCGAATTGAGAGAGCTGGCGGAAAGCTACAACGCGATGGCGGAGCAGATTGAGCACCTCGACAAGAGCCGCAGTCAGTTCGTCGCCAACGCCTCGCATGAACTGAAAACCCCTTTGGCGACAATGAAGCTGCTGCTGGAAAACATGCTCTATCAGCCGGATATGCCGCAGGAGCTGCGCACGGAGTTCATGCAGGACATCAACCACGAAATCGACCGCTTGAGCGGCATCATCACGGACCTGCTGACGCTGACGCAGATGGACAGCCACTCGTCCCCCCTGCGCGTGACAAAAGTAGATTTGTCCGCACTGACGGAGGAAACCGTGCATACACTGCAAATCGCCGCCGAGAAGAAGGGACAGACGCTTACCGCAGACATTGCGCCCGGCATCACCCTCGACGGCGATTCAGGCAAGCTGATGCAGGTCTTCTACAACCTGACGGACAATGCCATCAAGTACACGCCGGAAAACGGGCATATCGCCGTGCGGCTTGCGCAAAGCGGCGCAAATGTGCTGTTCGCCGTCACAGACGACGGCATCGGCATCCCGGAGGAAGACCAGAAGCACATTTTCGAGCGCTTCTACCGCGTCGATAAGGCACGTTCCCGTGCGACGGGCGGAACGGGGCTGGGGCTTTCCATCGTCCGGCAGTTAGCGGCGATGCACGGCGGCACGGTCAGCGTGTCATCCCAGCCGGGGCAGGGCGCGACGTTCACCGTCACCCTGCCGATGGATGCAAAGCGAGGTGAAAAGGCATGAAGCGGCTTCGGTTGACTTTGCTTCTGCTCATGCTGATGATGCTGCTGACGGCCTGTGCACCGTCCGGCAATTCGATGGAAGCGCTCTCCGTGACCGCCGCGCCGCAGGAGGACGAAATCCCCCGCGCGGATGGCGACGATGCGGCAGCGACAGACACATCCGCCCTCATCTGGTACCGCTATGGCGACGAACCAATGCTGGCGGCGGAGTGGCGGACGGTTTCGCGATTGCCGAATGAGCCGTATGAGACGGCGCTGCTGCGGCTGCTGCTGGAAGGGCCAAGCCTGGATGCGCCCGCGCTGCGCGGATTGTTCCCGGCGGGTACACGCGTGATTTCGACCTCCCGGCAGGGCGAAATGCTCTTCGTCACCCTGTCGTATCAGCTGATGAACGGCTATTCGGACGAGCCGAGCAACTGGCGGTCGGACACGGCGTGGGCGCAGGAAGTACCGCTCCGCCGGAGACTGGCGATGCAGGCGATTGCCGCGACGGTGACGGAAAACACGACTGCCCAGCAGGTCGTCATTCTCTTGGAGCAGCGCGGCGAAACGACGGATTCCATGCGGCTGCGGCAAAAATACTATACGCTGAACGCGGCGGACGATGCGCTCGCCGATCCGCTTCGGCGGGATGAATCGCTGCTGCTGACCGCTTCCGGCACGATGCGGACGATCCTGACCTGCATCCAGCATCGCGATATCCGCCGCCTCTACCGCTATCTTGCGCTAAGCGACCCGGACACCGGCGAAGCGCGCATGGAATATGAAGCGTTCGCATCCAAATGGACGGAATATCCCGCGCTGACCGCGTTTGACTTCTCCGGCGGCAGCTCCTCCAGCACGCGGGCGGTTTTCACCGTCAGCGGAACGAGATTAGCGGACGGCGTATCGCAGAAGTTTACGGGGCGAAGCGTCCACCTGATGAAAACGGGCGGACTGTGGTGCATCAGCATGAGCCAGCTGACCGCAATTGTGGAGGGAACGCCATGAAAAAAAGCAAGTTTCGCTTGATGGCGCTGATGATGGCGCTGCTGCTGACACTTACTTCTTGCAGCCGCGAAAGCAGCTTGGCGCCCGCCGAGACGCTGCCGCCGCCATCTGCCCCCTACGCCGCGCCGACGGATGATTCCGGCTTGGATTATGAGCGCGACGTCGCCCTCTACCTCCCCGCGAAAAACGGGCAGACGATGCTCTGCTTCTGGCGCACGGCGGCGCTGCGCTACGACCAGATGCCCGCTGAAGCGGTGCTGCAGCTGCTCTTGCAGGAGGAGGGCGACGGGAGCGCCGTGCCGCTGAAGGACTATGGCAGCGTGTCGCTTGCGCAAGGGAGCGCCGTCACAACTGCCGGACACGTCTGCACGGTCGATCTGTCCTCCGCCGCGCTGCAAATGGGCATCCACGAGCTGTACACGGTGTGTCTGTCTATCGCAACCACGCTCTGCGCGCTGCCGGATGTGCGGTTCGTCAATATCCTCGTCGCGGGCAATCCGGTCGCGATGGATGTGCAGAATCTGCTGCCCCTGGGGGCGCTTTCCTCCGCGGAAGGGGAGAACCTCGTCACCCGCTGGGAGCAGCTCGTCGCGCAGCGCACGGGCGCGGGCGGCATTGCGGCGCAGACCCCGCTGAGCAGCGCAGCCGTGCTGTATTTTCCCCTGAAAAGCGGCAGCGGCATCACCTGTGAAGTCAGGCAGCTTTCCTTCGATGGTCAGAACGCCCAGCAGCTGGTTTATGGTCTGCTGGATGCGCTCTCCGCCGGGGCGAATGATGCCGCGAACATCCCGGATATGCCCGACCTGCGCACGATGCTCCTGATGGCGCCGGAAGTCACGACGCTCTCCAGCGGCCGCCAGTCCGCCGCCATTAACTTTATCCCCGATGCGCTTCAGAAAATTTCCGGCGCGGGTATCGACCCGGTGTGCTTCTTCGCTGCCCTGACGATGACACTTACGTCCTACATTCCCTCGCTGGAGCAGGTTGTCTACCGCGTCGGTGATTCCGCGCTGACCAGCCTGTATTCCACCATCCACGGTACGATTGTCCTGCCCGGCGGCATGATGACGCGCGCGAATTTCGGCGGCTTGCTGACTGACGAAGCAGTCTGTTATCTCTCGAACGGCGAAAAGCTGCGCCAAGGAAGGCTGAATCTCCCGGCATCAGAGGCCTGCTCGCCGCGCGCACTGCTGACGGCTGTGCTGGCGACGGAGGGCTTCCCGGCGAGGCTGACGGAAGATGATGTGTTAGGCGTCGCGATTGCGGACGATACGGTACTGGTGAATTTCTCGGCGCATATGGCGGATGCGATTCGCGCAAGCAGACTGAATCAGCGCATGATGGCGTATCAGCTGACGGGCGCGCTGGTGCAGCGGTATCCGGTACGGCGGGTGCGGTTCTTCTTTGATGGAGAAGCGAAGAATACGCTGGATGGCGATGTGATGTGGGCGGGGGAGTTTTTGATGGATTATGTATTGTGTGAGTAACCTGTGGATAAATGCGCGGAAGGAGCAGGGGAGACTTCATCCCTTTTCATCTGCCTCCTGCAATCACGCAAAGTTCACGAAATTCCACTGAATGTTCAAAAATCGTTCATGACAAAGACAAAAAAGGCGGATATAATAAAAGCATAGCCAGTTGGAAAGACTGACTGGACGCCGGAAATGCGAACGGCGGCATGAAATTCGATTTTTGAACCTGAAGGAGGTACAGCAGTTATGAAATTCCGGAAAATGATGGGCTGTATTGCACTGGGCTTGACCTGCGCGATGATTGGCGCGGGCGCGACGATGGCGGCGCAGAACACGTCGGCGGCGGCAGAAGCCGTCACGGCAGCGAACTCGACAACGACGGTTGTTACCAGCCCGTTCACCGCGGCGGTGCAGCAGGTGCGTAACAGCGTGGTCGGCGTGAGCAACTATCAGACCGTGCGCTATGGCAGCTATGGCAACAACTTCTATTTTGGCTATGGCTTTGGCTATGGCAACGGCCGCAACAATGATCAGCAGATTGAGGAGCGCGAGGAGCTGGCGGCTACCGGCTCTGGCGTGGTTATCGGTCAGGGCTTCGTGCTGACGAATTACCACGTTGTGGAGGACGCGAGCAGCCTGCGTGTGACCGTGACGGATGACAGCGGCAACACCGACGAGTACGCCGCGACGCTTGTTGCGTATGACGAATCGCTGGATATCGCCATTGTGTACGCGACGGGCCTTGACCTGCCGGCGGTCACGCTGGGCGACAGCGACACCCTGCAGGTCGGCGACTGGGCCATCAACATCGGCAACCCGCTGGGCTTCACCAAGACCACGACGGTCGGTGTCGTCAGCGCCCTGAACCGCGCGATTGAGTCCGAATCCTACGACAAGTACGGCCGCAAGTCTACCATCACCAACGCCATGATTCAGGTGGACGCTGCGATTAACTCCGGCAACTCCGGCGGCGGCATGTTCAATGTGAATGGCGAGCTGATGGGCATCCCGACGCTGAAGTACACCGGCTCGTACTACTCCGGCAGCACCGTCGAGGGCATCGGCATGTGCATCCCGATTAACTCCGCCAAGCCCCTGATTAACAAGGTGCTTTCCGGCGAAATCACCTTCACCGCGCCCGAAGCGCTGGATAACAGCGACGACAACAAGGCGGATAGCAACACCGACAGCACGCTCGTCGGCAAGCCCCGCATGGGCATCACCATGAGCAACCTCGCCAACAGCCGCGCACTGCAGAACGGTCAGATTCCGAAGGGCGTTTACGTTGTGAACGTGGAAGAGAACAGCCCGGCGGAAAAGGCGGGAATGCAGGTTGGCGACATCATTGTGGATGTGAACGACAACGTGATTACCTCGACCACCGAGCTGGCGGCGCAGGTTGCGGACTGCAAGGCGGGCGACGTGCTGAAGATTAAGGTCTACCGCGTGCCGGGCATCACTGATCTGACCGGCAGCGACGACATCCCCGACGGCGAGTACATCGATCTCGAAGTGACGCTGGAAGTTATTGATAATGTGAAGCAATAACAACGGGACAATCGAAAACCGGGACGGAACACGATGAATGTTCCGCCCCGGTTTTGTTGTGGGGGAAAAAGACAGGCAGTCTGGTCGCGCCCCTTTGACGCGGCAATGTGCAAGCGCGCGGCAAATTTTCCCACTGCACTCATTCCCCCAGATGCTTCCTCATATTCATCAGCGCGTGCTTCTCCAACCGCGACACCTGCGCCTGACTAATCCCAATCTCCCCAGCAACTTCCATCTGCGTCCGCCCCTCAAAGAAGCGCATCCGCAGGATTTTCTTCTCCCGCTCGTTGAGATGCCCCATCGCGTCCGAAATCGCAATGTCCTGCACCCAGTCCTCGTCCCGCACGCGCTCGTCCTTCACCTGATCAACGATGCACAGCGCGTCGCTGCCGTCGCTGCAAACCGGCTCGAACAGGCTTACCGGGTCTTGAATTGCCTCCAGCGCCAGCACGACGTCCATGCGGTCGATGTGCATGTCGGCGGCAATTTCCTCGACGGTGGGCTCGCGGGAAAGCTCCGTTTGCAGGCGGTCGCGCGCACGAAGGGCTTTGTACGCCGTGTCGCGCATGGAGCGGCTGACGCGGATGGCGTTGTTGTCGCGCAGGTAGCGGCGGATTTCGCCAATGACCATCGGCACGGCGTAGGTCGAAAAGCGGACGTTCTGCGACACGTCGAAGTTGTCCAGCGCCTTCATCAGCCCGATGCACCCGACTTGAAAGAGGTCATCAACGTTTTCGCCGCGCCCGGAAAAGCGCTGGATGACGGACAGCACCAGCCGCAGATTCCCCTGTATGAACTCGTCGCGCGCCGCCTTGTCGCCGCTATGTACCAGCGGGTAGAGCTCCTGCATCCGCTGCGGCGTGAGAACGGGCAGCTTGCTGGTGTCCAGCCCGCATAAATCGACCTTGCCCCATGCCATGTTCTGCGTCCTCCTTGCATGTGAAGTATCCACAGTATGGCAATTTGCGGCGGTGGCTAATCACTTAGGCGAAAGTAGTGTTTTTTCGGCGATGCACGCTAAAATCAGGCATATCCTTCTTCTCTCACCAGCTCTCCATGCAGCCGATGCAGAATCCGCTTTTCGAGGCGGCTGATGTAGCTCTGCGAAATGCCGAGGATGTCCGCCACTTCCTTCTGCGTCATTTCGGGATGACCGTGCAGACCGAAGCGCAAATCCATAATTTGCTGTTCGCGCGGGGAAAGGTGCGAAAGGGCAGCGAAAAGCATCTGCCGCTCGGCGCTTTCCTCGATGCCGCGCGAAACCATGTCCGGGTCAGTGCCGAGAACGTCAGAAAGCAGCAGCTCGTTGCCGTCCCAGTCGGTTTTCAACGGCTCATCCAGCGAAACTTCCATGCGCGTGCGGCTGTGGCGGCGCAGGAACATCAGCACTTCGTTCTCGATGCAGCGGCTGGCGTAGGTGGCGAGCTTGATTTTCTTCGACGGGTCGAAAGTGTTGACGGCTTTAATCAGGCCGATCGTGCCGATGGAAATGAGATCCTCCAGCATGATGCCGGTGTTGTCGAACTTTCGCGCGATAAAGACGACGAGGCGGAGATTGTGTTCAATCAGCGTCGTGCGGACGGCAGCGCCGTCGGTGTCGAGCCGGGCAAGGAGCGCCTGTTCCTCTGACGGTGTCAGCGGGGCAGGCAGGGGTTCAGGGCCGCCGATGTAGTAAATCTCGCGCGGCGCAAGGCTGCTCAGCAGGGCGGAAAGCTGCGCGGACGCGGCGGAAACGACAGAACACAAGGTGGACATATTGAATTCCTCCTATTTGCATAGAATTGCGGACACCATGCTTTCCGGCATCACCGGCTGATGCACTCCGACGTCCGACAGCGCGCAGCCAATCAGCCCGCGAAGCGCCGTCTCTTTCCAGCCTGAAAGCAGGAAAATGCCATCTGGACGGAGAACTATCATCGGTGTGATGCCCGATGCGGTTCGGGCACGGAGCAGGCGCATTCCGGGCAGCAGCGTGCTGCCCTCCGGCAAGTGCGTCAGGCGGCGGAAGGTATTTCGCGGCAGGATGAGCACCGGGTCGCCGGAGAGCGGGTCGCAGAGCAGGTTGCCGGAATCAACGAGCGCAGTCACGGCGGATTCGCAGTTGCCGCAACGGATACGGACGCGCACGAAGCGGCGTTTGCCGTGCTCCAAGCGCGTCAGGCGGCGCAGCAGGAGCAGCAGCGTGCACGTCAGCGCCGTTTGGACAGCACCCGGCAGCGGCAGCAGCGCCGATAGTCCAGCGCAGCCCCATTGCATCATCAGCATTGTCAGGCAGAAGGGCAGCGTCCGCCGCGCGGGAAATCGCCCGATGAGCGCGAGCAGCCCCGTCAGCGGCAGAACCATCACCACCTGCAGCAGTGGCGGAACGGAGAGCGACAGCAGGGTGAATCCGGCGTAGAGAATGGCGAATAGTAGCCTTCGCCCGCGGTTCACGCGCGGCAGACCGAGCGCGGCGGACAGCGCCGACATCAGGCAAATGCCGCACAATCCCTGCTCCAAGAGGAACAAAAACCCGCTTGCGCGCAATCGGCATCGTCTCCTTTCGCCATTGAGTATAGCGATTGGGGACGAGCAAAATCGTCGAACGGGCGCGCAGAAAATGTCCGAGACGGAAAAATGAAGGAAATGAGAGAAGCATGAAAACAAGGATGCTGACCATCCGCGGCATTGCGGTGCAAATCACCGAGCGGGAGAATTGCCGGCGCTTCATCCTGCGCAGCCGCCTGGACTGCCCGTATGCGATGCTGTCCGTGCCGAAGCGGTCGCGGGAAGCGGACATCCGCCGCTTTCTGGAAAATCAGCAGGAGTGGCTGCAAGCGCATGTCGGTGCGGTGAAAAATCCGCCGACGTTCGCGCCGGGCGAGGTGCATCGGCTGATGGGCGCGTGGGTGACGCTGGGAGCGGATGTGCCGTCAGGCGCGGCGTTTGCGAAACTGCGCAATGAGCGGCTGATTTGTGCAATTGAGCGCGATATTGCAAAGTGGGCGAGCACCCTGCATGTGAGCATCGCGCACGTTACCCTGCGGGAAATGACGAGCCGCTGGGGAAGCTGCCGCAAGCAGACGCGGCGGCTGACGTTCAACACGCGCCTTGGCGGTGCCGACGAAAGTATGATTGAATACGTCGTGGTGCACGAACTGTGCCACCTGATTTATGCTGACCACTCGGCGCGGTTCTGGGCGCTGGTGGCAAGCTGTCTGCCGGACTGCAAGCAGCGGCAAATCGCGCTGAACCGCATGGACATGACCCCGAAAGTGCCCTAATCACCGTATTACACACCGAAATCCGGGAAATCATATGCTGAAAGCAGCCGGAATACCGGCTTCTATGAAAAAATCAAAAGGCGGCGGCAGAAAAATGCCGCTTTTGCCTTGACATCCCGGACGGAGTGTGACATCATGAAACGTGGCGACGTATACCAGGCGAACCTTGACCCGGTGATTGGGTCGGAGCAGGGGGGCATCCGCCCGGTCGTCATCATCCAGAATGACCGCGGCAACCGATATTCCCCGACCGTCATCGTCGTGGCGGTCACGACGCGCAGAAAAAAGCCGCAGCTTCCCGTGCATGTGCTGCTGACGCGGGAAGAAAGCGGCTTGAAGGAGGATTCCATCGTCCTGACCGAGCAGGTTCGGACGCTGGAGAAAACACGCCTGACTCGCTATCTGGGCACAGTGACGGCGCAGGCTATGAAACGCATCGACCGCGCACTGGGCATGAGCATCGGCAGCACATGATACTAAGGCACCACCGCACAATTCGGCGGCACGCCTTGCGATGTCTT
>ULUG01002800.1_pt1 | contig 21332 bp, 28 predicted proteins | sample 1958331 | NCBI WGS metagenome assembly ULUG01 (sample SAMEA4835755, study PRJEB28245) | human gut metagenome | biome: gut microbiome; material: fecal sample | place: Denmark | collected 2008
CCCCCCCACAAGCAAAACATGAAAAGACCGCCCCTTTGTCTTTGGTGAAGTGGGCATCTTTCAAAGTCCAACGATAATCGAATTTATGCGGTTTCATTTGTTTTATTCAATATATTGTTTACCCTTGTCGCCATATCCCGGAATTGCGGATTGTACTTGAAATCATCATCATACTTCCGCAATAAATGAAGCATCGAAGAATGGTCACGGCGAACATACTTGGCTATCTGTGTCAGCTTCATTTTTCGCTTGCGGCAATGATACACGAATATCATCCGGGCAAACACCCCGTCACGCTTGCGCGACTTGGTGATATATTGATTGAAGCGCAACCCCGTCACTTCATGGATTGCATTTTGTATGCGCAAGATTGCCTTGTATTCATCATTTAGAATGATTATGTTTGATTCAAACAATACATCCTTGCCCGTGCGATTGGCAAAATCAAATTCTATTGAAGCCCCGGTTGAAGTAGTCCAATTATCCATCATGTAGATTGCATCACACGAATGCAGCATTTCAATATCCTTGCATAAATGCTTTATCCATTCTTCATGGGTCGCAAGACCATTCTTTAACGGGTTTATCACTTCAAAGCCAAGTTCCGTCAATAAGGCTTCCGCATCTTCAAACCTTTGTTCGGCTTCCTTGTAAGGCAAGCCGCTTATCTTTCCTGAAATGTATATCCTCATGGCTGCAAGTTCTTTTGATGGTTATGCAAAAACTTATTTACGAAATACACTTGACCCTTGCCCGTTACCTTGGTCGTGTTGGATATAAGAGTGTCGCCGTTTGGCTTCTGAATGGTTGTCTTCTTTATCTCGAACAAGCCCATTTCCATTGCCTTTTGGGTCGGTTGATTATACCTTTCACCATATTGGCACAAATAACCGTTGTCACGCATCCATTGGAAAAGCCGCTTTTCGCCCGTCTGAACACCGTTTTGGCATATTATCTTGGCAAGTTCACCGATAAGCACGGATTGTTTGGCGGTTTCAACCGCTTGTGAGAATAGGACACGGGGCGCATCGGCTTCAATCTGCTTTTGTTGCCGCTCGATTTGTTCCGCCTGTGCCGCTGCAAGGCGTAATGCTTCCGCAAATGATTGGGGTATCGCCGGGGCGGTGGGTTGTGTCACTTGCCGCACGACCTTTTCCATCGCATTGAATTGCTCAATGAATGCAACCTTGAATTGCATTGCTTTTGCACCCGTCAAACCCATTGCAAGCAAGGAAAATCCGTCACGGTTCATTATGAACATCGGTCGTGATTTGCCTTGTGCATCACAATAACTTGATTCTGCAAACCATCGGCGGTGGGCTGAATTTTCAGCCGACCCCAAGATGTTTCTTATTGCTTGCATAATGTTCTTATGCTGTTTGCCGAACACCTGTGCGACTTTCAAAGAATCGGTCACGGGTGTACCTTTTTCGGTTTTATAGACCGCATCTTGTTGAATGATAATACCGTCCATTGTTATATCGTTTATTAGTTATTTATTCCGCATCATCATCAAAATAATCTTGGTTTTCATCCAAGAAAGCATCCAACGCATCATTGCAATATAAACCCTCGCAAATACTATCGCATAGATGGTCGATTTCGCCTTGTTTCCACGGGCAATAATCACATAAATCATCGCCCAATGTCTGTTTCAATTCTTCATTTGTCATTTGCTTCAAGTTCTATCTTTGCAATTGCTTTGAGTTCTTGAAGCCGCTTTTTCAACACTTCCACTTGTTCATCCATTACCTGAATGGCAATTTCAGGCGATATGTTGAAAATGCGCATTGATGAACATATACCATCGGGAACGCCCAATTGCATACCCTTTCCATATTTACCGAAACTTGATTCATTTTCAGCAATGGGGCGTTGGTCTTTTTCCGCACGTTCACGCGCCTTTTTGACTTCCTCGCACATTTCGGACTTGATTTTTCCGATTTCTTCAATCTGTTGGTGGCAATTGTAAATTTGCCTTGCTGTTTCTTTTGTTATCATAGTTGTTAAATTTTACGTCTGTCTTTTCCTTTGATTTCAAAATAGTTGCACATTTCCCGAAGTCGGCTTGCCACACGGTCGCCATACCTGTTGGATAATGCTTCACCGTTGATTTTAAGATTTGAAGTGATAAGGGTTAATTCATCGGTCTTGTCACCTCTGTATTCAAGCACATTCCGCATCACATCAAGGCGATTGCCCATGTACATTGATTCTTGCGGCTCGCTGCCTAAATCCTGAACACCAAGAATGCCTTGTGTCTTGAACCGTTGGATGTTCCCATCTTCAATGAACCTGTCGCAAATTTCATCCGCCCGAAAGGTTGCCCACCACAAAGGGCGTGTCGTGTTGTCTTTCTCCATTGACACCCGGAAACCCCATGCAGCACTATATGCAAGCATGATTTCAAGACACCAAGATTTGCCCGAACCTGTATTTCCCGCAATGTAAATTCCACGTTTCAAATTCCCCGGAACAATCTGCCTTGTTTCCGGGTCAAGGCATCGCATTGACGTGTCGCAATGACACCATTTGATGAAGTTTTCGTAAGTGAAGCGGTTTTCATCGTCAATCACAAACTTTGCGTTTCGGCTTTTTCCGATTGCTTCAACAATCTTCAATGCTTCTTCAACGTCATATTGCAAGTATTGGTAACGGGTAATGCCGACAAACAACCCACGTTGCTTCACGGCTTCCATAATTCGCCCGATACTTGGCATCTGCACTTTTACGGTCTTTTGCTTGCCGTCTTTGTCCGTTATGGTGTCTTTTATGTCCATTCGTCATTGCATTTTTTTGTTACACTTGCTTTTCTTGCCGGGCGTATATTGTCACGTTTCGACCATGTGACAACCGCCATCCGCCAATCTTTCATCTTGTTTTTGCCGACCATCCAACCTTTGCTTTCGTAAAACGCAATGAATGCTTCCGCATCAACTGAATATCCTTTTTCTTGAATGTAGGATTGCACTTCTTCCAAAGTAGGGGGGCAAAACCGTTTGACGGTTTTTGCTTTTTCCCTTTCTATATCATTAGAATCTTTACTTTCCTTTTCTTTACTTTTCTTTTCTTTGGATATATCTTGCATTGCATTTGCATTCGTTTTGCATTGCTCTTGTTGGGCTTGCATTGATTGCCAACGCTTTATCGCCGCAAGTTTTCTTGATTCCGAAATGGTCTTGCGTTTTTCAAGACGTGCATTTACCGAATTTGACCAAAACTTTTCCCCGTCATTTTGGAATAATCCAAAGTCTTGCACAACACTTTCTACAACCGTGCTTTCCACGTGCAATGCAAATGCAATACTTTTGCATGATTTCAGGGGCAAGAAGCCGTCTTGTTCATATAGTTGTTCAACAATGCACCAAAACACACCAATTCCAGTTGCGCCGTGTTCAATCAACACGTCTTGCAGTTTTGGGTCATTCCGGGCATTGTAATCATGTTGGAAATAATACACTTCTTTCATCGCTTGACGTGTTTTTGTGATTCACCGATACCGAACAACGCAAAGTCATATTTACACGGGTCTTGGGGGTCGAAAGCCGCCAAATTCCGGGTCAGTTCCTCAACGGTCTTACGGTCGTTGCCTTGGCGTGTAATCAAGCCCAATTCACGCCCCACACGGGCGACATGAACATCAAGGGGCATCATCAATTGACTTGGCTTCAAGTTATGCCAAACGCCCAAATCAACAATTCCATCTTGACGGCATAACCAACGCAACATAAGATTCAGTCTTTTGCAAGGTGAACCGCCCTTGTGCCTGTTGGGTGTCGGGTCAGATATATGCTTTGAGTATTCACCGCCATTCGCTTGTGCGAACAATTCACGCAATCTTGAAAAACCATCCCAAACGGTTAAGTCACCTTGTCCGAAAGCGATTGCCAAAGTGTTGCTTGTCAGATACACAAATTGCAAGCCCCGACACATATACGCCAAATCACGACCAAAAAATGTGCGGTGAATGTTGCATTTCGGGTCTATGTGTTGCCAACTTCCGTGCATCACAAAATTATAAGGCTTGCCATCCATAATGTCAAACAACATCTTTCGGCAACCGTTCATTATCTGTTTTCTATTGCCCCAAGCAATTGTCGAAGCAAGGAAAGCGGCAATTTCAATATCTTGTTTGGATTTACCCAAAAAACAACGTGGAAATGCCACCGGGTCATTCTCCATGAATGCCGTTGTGTTATACCTTGCCACAAGGGATTCCAATGTTATTTTCAAATCATTCATTGTTGCGATATTGAAGCCCCCGACCCGACAAGCAAGCCGGGGGCATTTTGTTAAACTTCAATGATTGCGATTTCCGGCGCAATCTCCCTTATTTGCTCCAATTGTTCATCAATAACCTTGTCACGCAAATCTTCAAGCGTTACTTGTGCGCCCGGCGACAACAACACAAAGGCGACTTCACGACCGTTCACCTGTGCGAATGTTTCCACCTCTATTGTTTCGGGCTGCATACCCTTGAAGATGGGCATTTGGATGGTGAATGATTCCGGCAAGTTGGAATTGACCACTTGGGCGAAATTGTCCGTGCGGCTGCCGTTTTCCTTGACCGCCCTTTCAATCTTGTTATTCACATCGGCGGTGAAGTTCATCAGGCTTGTAACCAATTTCATATTTTCGGCACGGTCGGCAAAGAATGCCCGGTTCATCTTGATAAACAAACCAAGTTCCGTTGGTTGCCATACCTTGTTGGCGTTAATCCCAAATTCAATGAACTTGGGGTTGTAACTCAATTTGCCCGTGATTTCGCCACGTCTGTATTCATCCGCTTCATTCGTTATCAAGGTGATTTCGATTGATTCACGGTTTACAAGCACAAGGCAATCTTTTTGTTCAAATTGCCCGGTGTTAATTCTCTTTTTGAGGTATTCAACGACCGCCCCGATAACACCTTTCAAGTTAGTTTTGACGGGTGCTTTGGGTTCAAGTTCTTTCGCTGCTGCACCCTCACGAATGACAAGTTCCGCTTTGCTCATTCCGGGCGCAAGGTTGATTTGCAATTTTTCATTATCCATGATTCAAAAATTTAGTTGTTAATTGTCCGTTCCTGTTTTGGGGTTAAGATTGCGCACCACGCCAAAAATGGTGGGTTGCAGTTCGTCAGCGGTCGCCGGGCGGCTCTCAACCAATTTGCCGTCCTTGTTGTAGTACCCGGTTTCCTTTGTTTCTTGGTCGGTGAACCTGTAACATATTTCGGTTACATATTCCGCCTTTGCCTTGATATTGCGAACCATCTGTTTGCGTTGTTCCTGCAAGGGCTTCAACTTGCCCTTGAAAGTTTCCATCGCTTCTTTCTTTTTGTTTTCAAGTTCTTCAATCTCAATCGACACGTTGGCAAGGTTTTCTTTATGCCCTTGCAATTCTTCCGGGGTGTATGGCTTCATGTAGCCCTTATTTTCGCAAGCATCGCAATTATCTTTCAAGAATGCTTCACGTTGAATCGGGTTCTTGTATTCCTGCCCAAGTTCTTTTTCCATATCCGATTTGTTTTACTATGAAACACATTCTATTTGAAAAGGAACACTTCGTTGTACAAGTCGGCAAACATTTCACCGAATTGCCGTGCCCGATTTGCGGTCTTAAAGCAAAGCCGAGAACCGACATTCGCATTCGAATACGTAGCCGTATAATACGTATTCGCACACACGAACCCCGCAGCATCCCGGTCATATACAAACCAAGGATAATACTTGTATTGGTTTTGGTTGCTGAAATCCGGCACGAAATCATCCGCTTTGTTCCATGCTTCCGCAATGGTGAACAACTTGTTCAATGCGGCAAGGGCTTTGAGGTGTCGGGGGTTCATTTCATCAACCAAGTGGGCAACGCCGGACAAATCCAAAGAATTGTTTGATTGCAGCTTCTTTGTAACGGAAAAGTCCGCATTGGGCTTGCCGCCAAGATACTTCCGGGCTTCCTCGTAGTTGGTCACACATTCGTTGATTTCCCTTTCCTCGATTTCGTCAAGGGTGAAATCAAACGGGGTCAAATACCCCTCATCGTCTGAATCCAATTCATCGTTGTTGTCCGTAATGTAACCATCCATCACATCAACGGCTTCAATCTTTGAATCAAATTTCCCAATGGCTTTTTCAATGCCTTTTTGTCTTAAAAGAAACTTCTTCATGTTCTGAAAATTAAAATGGTGATTTGTTGAAATTTGAAATTGTCATTCCGCTTTCGGCAATGTGGGTGGTCTTGCCCGTTGCTTCTTCGATTCCTTGCTTGAACTCCTTTGCGTTTGAATTGCCATCCGAAAGATGTATCAAGACAATATGGTTCACGCCTGACAAGTCGTTTGCAAGCAATGTTTCCCGGCAAGTGTCAAAGCTGCAATGGCTTTTCATTGTCCTTGTCCGTAACGCCATCGGCAATTTGCCCGCTTCAACATTGGCATCCAATATGTCTTGACGGTAATTGCATTCAATCAAGATGTTATTCAATCCATGAAAGGTGTAATGCAAGTAATATGTATCAGTTGCGAACAAGACCATGCCGCATTCCTTATGGTAAATCAAAAATCCGAAAGGCTCTTTGGCATCATGTTGGGTTGCGAATGGTTGCACCTTGAAATTGCCGATTTCGTACACTTTCAATTCTTCCATCACACGGACAAGCCGGGTTTGCGGCAAATGCAATGCGTCTTTCGTGCCTTGCGACATATAGCATGGGATTTGCGCTTCAAGGCACTTTCCGGCGTGTTTGGCGTGGTCGCCATGCTCGTGTGATATAATTACACCAGCAATGCGGGAAATGCCGAAATTGACCGCCTTTTGCACGTCTTTGAAAGGAATGCCGCATTCTATCATCAAGCAATCATTGCCGTTGTCAAGCAAGTAGCAATTGCCCTTTGAACTCGAACCCAAAATCTTCAATTCCATAGTCTTTTGGATTTTGATTGTTTGTTAGAAACCGGGTTGGGGTTGTGGTGTCGGTGCTTGTGCCGCTTCCTCTTTTGGCGTTTCGGCATTGGCATCATGTACCGCTTTGATTTCGCCCGTTTCCGGGTCAATCATTGTCGCCGTGGTCTTGTCGTTACCTTGCGCCAAATCCACACCGATTTGCACTTTGTTGGCGTTGTCGTGCTTTTCGGCTTCAACTTCCGCCCCGACTTCTTGATAATCCACATCCATTATGTCTTGGTATTCCTCAACGGTACGCATCCCCATTGACAATTCAGGTGCGTAAGCACTTGTCCAAAATGAAGCCGCACGATACATAAGCATTTGTTTGGTCATGGTCTGCCATTTTGAACCGTTCTTTGTAAACCACCCCTCTTGAATGGCAAGGCGGATAGATACGGGCGAACTTTCCAAGACTTCTTCCGAACCCTTTGCGCTTGTGTAGGCGACACATTCAATATCCATCATCTTACGCCCGTCAAATTGCTTGGTCGTGGCTTCATTCTTATAATAGCCCCGTCCATTTTGACCGTTTACCCATACTTTTGTGTACTCGACATAATCCACCATGCCAAGCATACCTTTTTCGGTGAAGCGGTACTTCAAGGGCTTGAAGCGTCCGCAAGTGTTTACGGTGGCGACAAGGAATTTTGACGACCAAGACGGCTTGCCATAAATCGGCACCATATTTTGCATAACCATCAATGGGCTTGCGCCGATACGTTGGGCAATCTCAATGGCAATCATGCAATTTGCCATCGCCTTTTCGATTGGGTTTTTATCCGTCACTTTGTACATATCCGGCACAAGTTCCGAACTTGCGAATAATTTGCAAACACGCTGCATGGTGTCGAATTGCACCGGGTCAAAGAAGTTGAACCCGACTTGTACGGGGGCGGCAACCGTCAATACTTGCCCCTGCTTTTCTGTTTTCTGATTTTCGTTCATGATTCAATCTTTTACTTGTTAATGATTACGATTGCCCCCCAATACTTTTTCAATAAGGCTATTTAGGGCGGCTTCTTTCATGCCAGCCATTAGAAATGACTTGCCGTGTTCCTGTGAAGCAAATCCGGCAATCGCTTCCACCACCTTTCCACTGCCAAGCACGGAAATGATTTGCTTTGTGCCATTTTCACTTTCCACCGATTCGGCGGCAAGGATAACAAGACCACGTTTGACACCCTCTTTCTTTTCTGTCATTGTTGTCATTTCATGTGCGAATGCTTCCACCTTTGAAAGAAATTCGCTTTTTTCAATTTTCTTTTCCATTGTTGCGTTGTTATTTAATTGTTAAAAAATTGTCCTTGTTTACAACAAGGTTGATAATCTGACTTTCAGTTTCGATAATGTCATTGACCGATTCACGGTTATCAATGAATATCGGTGCGCACACGCCATAAAAGCGGCATAATGTGTTGATTATGTCAAGCCCGGCATTCATTTGTCCTGCCGTGTTCGCACTTGGGTATGGAACGCCATTGACCAAAGGAATGCACGTTTCAACGGGGTTGTTGTCAATGGTGAAGTCAAACAAGCGGAAAGACACATATTTGAACATCCCGTTTATCCGGCTTTCGCATTCATCAATCTTGGTCTTTGTGAATTGCTCAACCGTGTATTCCTGTTTTTCGACATCGGCGATTTGTTGGGCAAGGTCTTTGCCTTTCTTTTCAAGGCTTGCGATTTCATCTTCATAACGCTTGATTGCATCACGGTTGGCAAGCCTTTTATTGAGGTCGTCACGGGTCTTGTTCAACTCCGATTTCCTTTCCTGTGCCTTGCTCGTGTCGGCGGAACTTGCCTTTTCGGTGCTTATGGTCGCTTCAATCTCTTTGATTTTTGCTTGCTTTTCGACCCATTCCGGGATTGATTCAGGCACAACGGCGGCGGCATCAACAAGCGGCAAAGCAACGAAATCGGCTTTCATCTTGCTTATTTCGCCATTGATAGACGTGACATTGGCATTGGCATTCTCAATGTCCTTTTTCACATCGTCAATGTCCTTTTCAAGTTCCTTGATTCTTTCGCCAATTCGCTTTCCCTTTGAGGTTATATCATTGCATTTGTCGGCTTGGGCTTTCGTGAAAACATCCCTTGCTTGCTCAATCATGGCGGCGGGTAATTCCTGCTTGCAATGCGGACAAGTCGTTTCACCATGATAGACCTTGCCGTTTTCTTCAAACCATTGATTGCGCAAAGTGTCTTGTTCCGACTTCAACTTTTTGACATCTTCTTCAAGCCGTTCTTGCTCTTTTCGGCTTGCCGACAATTCACGGTTGGTCGCCGCCAATTCACGTTCCTTTGCCTTGATATTGCTTTCCAATTCACGGCGGGCGGCATTGGCTTCAAATGCGGCATTTTGCGCTTCTTCCTTTGCCCTGAAAAGTAGTTGTTGGCATTCGGATTTCAAGGCGTTCACGTCCTTTTGCTTCTTTTGCTCCGCTTCATACGCCTTGCGGATTGCGGCGGTGGCATCACTAATCGCCTTGTCTATGTCCTTGATTTCATCATCAATGACTTGGATTTGAACTTCAATGGCGTTGAAATCCTCATTTTCGGGCATCATCTTATGGGTTTGGTCAATCCTTGGTTGGATTTGCGCCAATTCGTCTTTCAAACGCTTCTTTTTTGCCGAAATTTCGGCTTTGAAGTCCGAAAGTGATTTGCCGCTTATCTTGTCAAGCAAAAGGGCAAATTCGGGCTTCTTTGAAGCGATTTCGGCATCTGTGATTGTTCCGGCAAGCTGAAAAAGTTGTTCCCTTTGCAGCTTCCACGGCATATTGACAAAGAATGCCGGATTGGTTATCATCTTGAACACGGATGAATCAATGATTGCTTCAATCCTCTTGGTGTATTCACCGACATTGACCGGGGTGTCGTTCCACCAACATTCGGTGTGATTGCCCTTAAACACTCTTTCAACTTGCCCACGTGGTTTTACCCAATCTTCGATATAGGCACGTTTCAAGTTGATTTCCTCACCGTCCACATCAATGACACCCGACACGCTGCATTCTACATTGTGCAATTCCTTGCCATCAACACGGGTCTTGATTTCGTAGTCTTTTCGGTCTTTGGAATCCTTGCCGAAAAGCAACCAAATGAAAGCATCGAAATGCCTTGACTTGCCCAGCCCGTTGCCGCCCGAAATGGTGGTTACGTCCGGGTTGAAATTCGTTGTCCGTTCCTTTTCACCCTTGAAATTGCAAAGGGTTAGGGATTTTAATGTTACCTGTTTCATTGTTGCGAATTATTTATTGTTATTGTATAGTTCCAAAGCAAGGTCGGCATCGACAACTATAATGCGCCCGTTCTGCATGATTGCCCGGTCTATCCGTCCGCTTGCCTTGATTCTGTTTGCCGTTGTCATACTGCAATTGAACACTTGGGCAATCCCGGCTATGCCATAGACAAACCGTTTTTCGGGTGCGGTCGGGGCTTGTGGCGTTGTTTTCTCCGTTTGGGCGGATTCTATCAACTCCATTAGTTCACCAACCGTCAAGTCGATAATCCTTGTATTTGGGTCAATTTTTATCATACATCATCATCCATTTCAGGCAATAGCCCTTTTGATTCCCAATACTTCGCAAGCCTGTATGCGATATACCCGAAAAGGGCGGCAATCGACTTGCTGATAAAGAAGTCCTTAAACCATGTGTCTTGGTTTATCGGTTCGGATGTTGCGCATATCAACGCAAGGACACCGAACAACCCGACAATGGCGATTCTGACTTGTTTTTTTGTTTCTTCTTTCATTGTTGCGAAATTTTTAGTTGTTAAAATTCGACCGTTGCAAAGTCATCTTCAAACTTTCTTCTTGACCTTATCACCCGAACCGTCCGGCAAGTGTTCCTTGTGCGCACCCTGATTGCCACATTGTCGAAATTGAAGATTTGCGGCATCAATAAGGCGACAAGCGTTGTTGCGATAACCTTGCGTTTCAAGGGTGACAAGTCAAAGGAAATGTGGAATTTCGTGCAAAACCACCATGCGGATAACTCATTGACTTTGGAACACCCGGTTTTCTCGTATATGTTCCGGGCATGATTTTCCACCGTCCGTTCCGAAATGAAAAGGCGTTCCGCAATGTCTTTCTTGCTTGCGCCCCATGCGAATAACTCCGCAATTTCGGCTTCACGCTTGGTCAGGCTTTTTGCTTCCATACTACATTCCCCAAACATCCTTAATCCCATATTCGGCAAACACGGCTTCGATTGCTCTTGCTTCCGAAACTTTGGGTTCGACCTCACCTTTCAATCTGTTTAAGAATGCCATTCGGGTATTGATATTCAAAGCCGCCATCAATTTTGCCCGGCATTCGGAAATGTCGCCGTTCTTGACTTGCGACCATCCTTTGTTGAATGAAAATTGTTCTTTACTCATATATGTTTGAAATTAAATGTGTTTCAAAACCGCAACTTTTCGGGTTTGCTTTTGGCATTCCGCAAAAAATGACGTAATTTTGCTATTTGCAAACGCTCCTTAATGCTTTACCTTTGCATTGTGGAACTTTACACCTGCAAAGATACGGCATATTGTGTGTAAAACCAAACTTTTTCACACAAAATTGCGTGTTAATTTTGAAGTTATTTTGTAAGTTGTTGATTATGAATGATTTGAATATAAAAGAAATTCGTGAAAAATTGGGTGTATCGCAAGAAACCCTTGCGGAAATGGTCGGCGTACACCCTCGAACCATTCAAAATTGGGAATCGGGCACGAAAATTCCAAAATCAAAACACGCAATTTTGCGTGACTTGGTATTGAAGCCGCAAAATTACGCCGGGGGTGAACAACAAAATGTCAATGGCGACAACATCAATGGCAACAACGTGACGGTTCACAAGACCGACACCGATAAATTGTTGGAAATCCTTGCAAGCAAAGAACAATCTTTGGCAAAGGCGCAAGAACACATTGACAAGCTGTTGGAAATAATAGGGAACTTAACGAAAGGGCAATGATATGGAAACGATAAGAATCAAGGTCAATAACTATTACGGCAACCCGTCTTATTATTCGGTCATGCCGCAAGAAATCTTTGATGCACTTGAATTGGCAAGCCTGCAAGGTGAAGAATATACTACCGTGAACAAAGACCAATTCGATAAAATGATTGTTGAATATGATAAAAAGATGAAGCAATGAAAAAGTATAAGGAACTTATAATGCTTGTTTTCGCATTGGTTATTGTCAGTACCTTTGCGGGGTGTTCTAATGAATCAAATCAAGACCAAGATTTTACAAGTATCACCGTTTCAACAAGTGATGTAAATGTTTTCAATGGTCAGGAAATAACTATTACCGCACGCATAAATAGTGGTGAAGTAAACAAGGTTACATTTTATTTTGATGGTACGGAAATAGGTTCATCAATTTATGCACCCTATGTTAAGGAATACATATTGCAAGATGTTACACCCGGAACACATAAGGTGACTTGTATTGCAGAAACCAAATGGGGCAATCAAATACAAGATGAAACAAATGTTTCCTTGACCTTGCGTTTAGGTGATGAATATCAAGGCGGCAAGATATTTTATTTAGAAGAAAATGGGAAAAATGGATTGATTGCGTCAAAAGAAGATTTGTCTTATAACAGCGACCAAGGTACGGAGTTTCGCTTTTATTGGGGCGTTCCGGGTGAATTGTTGGGAACAAGCCTTGATAATGGTAAAGAGAATACGGCTATAATGGCAAGCAAAGCGACTTCACCCGGATGCGCTGCGTACCATTTTAAGAACGGATATGAGTATAACGGATATAATGATTGGTATATTCCATCTTACAATGAACTTGAATTATTGAAAGAAAACAAATCATACGTTGGCAACTTTTCTAATTCGACCGATTGGAATGCAATGTATTGGTCATCATCTGAACAAAGTGAAACAAAGGCTTTCATCTTAAATTTTAATGCCTTAATGGGCAATACCAACAATAAAGAACGTGTCTTTAAGATAAGACCCATTAGGCAATTCTAAATGAAATATCACAATGAAAAAGAGCATCAACCCACAAGCAATTGCAATACAACGCCGTTTCTTTGAAGCGTTGGACTTGGCTATCTCCTTGGGTAAGATAACCGGGTTGAAAGGCTTTTGTGACGACCACCAATTGAACCGCACAAAGTATTCATGTATAAAAAACAGTCTTGACAAGTCTTTGGATGAAACTAATTATAAAATGATTGATTTGGATGCGCTTTCGGCTATTTGCACGGACTTTGGCGTTTCCGCCGAATGGTTGTTGCTCGGACGTGGTAAAATGCTTAAATCGGAAAAATAATGCACATCCAAAAAGGAATAAAGTTTTTACTACACAAACGCAAGCCGGGCGAAACGCATAATCTTGCCATTCGTATGCGGGTGACATTACGTGGGCAAAGACCACTTGATTTTCCGACCGGGCATAACATTGATTTGAAAGATTGGGATGCGAATAATCAATGCGCCTTGAAATCCGCCCCCGGTGCGGCTGACATCAACCGCACCATTGATGAATGGAAAGCAATAATGAATGAAGTGTTTGCCCGATATGAATTGCTTGAAAAGCGTGTTCCTACATTGGGCGAAATCAAAGATTTGTTCAATGATATGGTCGGGCGAAAAACCAAGACCAATGAAAGCCTTGCAGACCCGAACATGGATTTATTTCATGTGTTCGACCTGTTTACCGATATGATGGGAAAACAAAATCAATGGACACCATCGACATTTGAAAAGTTTGCGGCAATCAAGCATCATCTTTATGACTTTGACCCGCACTTGTCATTTCCCGGAATCAATGAATCAAAGATGCAAGCCTATCTTGCATATTTGGAAAAGAAAGAATTACGAAACACCACCATCGCCAAAAATCTTGCTTTTGTCCGTTGGTTCTTGCGGTGGGCGCACAAAAAAGGGTATTACAATGGGGATGTTCAAGACACATTCAAGCCCAAATTGAAAGGCACGGACGGCAATTCAAAGGAAATAATATATTTGACCCAAGACGAAATAAAAACCTTGGAAAACCATGTGTTCTTGCCCACGCAAGCCGCCCTTGAAAGGGTGCGTGATATTTTCTTGTTTTGTTGCTTCACGGGTTTGCGATATTCGGATGTGGCGAAATTAAAAAGGTCAGACATCAAGGATGGATTTATTGAGGTTGTCACAAAAAAGACGGTGGACGGATTGCGCATTGAACTGAACAAGCATTCACAAGCGATTATTGACAAATACAAGGACATGAAGTTTCCGCAAGATTTGGCGTTGCCTGTAATATCGAATGTGAAGATGAATGCCCATTTGAAGATTCTTGGGCAAGTATGCGGCATTGATGAACCGACACGGATTGTCTATTTTCAAGGCGGCATAAGGCACGAACAAGTCTTTCCGAAATGGGCATTATTGACCACGCATTGCGGACGGCGTACATTTGTCGTTACCGCCTTGCAACTTGGCATTCCAAGTGAGGTCATTATGAAATGGACGGGTCACAATGATTTTTCGGCAATGAAACCTTATGTGAAGATAGTTGATGAATTAAAGGCAAAAGCAATGTCAAGGTTTGACAATCTATAATGTACACGAATTGTCCGGCTTTTACCTCGTACACGATTATGTACACGAATTTTGGGCGATTTTCCGGCATTGTGTGGTATTCTGCAATATCATCATCTTGGGCTATGTCTTGCAACCCGTTGAAAGTGTAATGGTTTTGGTATTGTATGGTATTCTATAATATTAGGATTATTAGTGCCTGTCTCTCCGCAATAGGCATTAACAATCAATGTCCTACAAATAAAACACCCGATTTTACGCTCCATGTAAAGTCGGGTGTTTTAGTATCATTTATAAGTTGATGGTATGGGATGAAACGATTTGAGCCCCATTATCGTAAAGGCCAGTTTCACCAACCTCTACATCTTCCCAATAAGGAACCATCAAAATTTCCGTTTATCTGCTAATGCCCGAACCTTGATGTATCAACACTTTTTGTTTCTTTTTTCTTATATCCACCAAACCGATAGGTAAGATGTATGTTGAACGCCCTGGAATAGTATGCATTGTCCATGTCTAAATATTGCCCTTTGAAACGTACTTTCAGATTGGGATTTCCGGTGTTGAAAATATCATTGCAACGAATAGAAAGGCTGATTTTGTCTTTCAGTATATTCCATTTTATTCCGGCTGTAAGATTATAGCATGTTTCAACATCAAATGTCCCTTGTATTGCCGGAGTTTGTATAGACCCCATTAATTCAAGAAACAGGTTTTGCTTAATCTTAACTGTATTATCCAACATCGCGTTGAACGTCCATTGCTTCCGGTCGAATGGGATGTCAAAGAAGTCGTCACACCGTTGACGCATCTGCATACCGGTTAATGTCAAACGTGAATCCAACCAGCCTCCAACACTAAACGGCAATACGATGTTAACTCCTGCCAACTGCATATAGTTCCAGTTGGCATATTTATAAATCAATGCAAGCCGTTCGGTAGATTGGTATGCCGTTTGTGCAAAATAGTCCGTCGAATAGAGAAAGAACAAGCCGAAACTATATTTCTGACGTAAAATATAGTTCCCGTTCAAGCTATAAGTCGTCATGGGTTTTAATCCGGATGTGCCGTGCAACTCCGTGTAGCCGTTCAGATGATTGACGGATGATTGCATAGCCCAATAACTCGGATAAGTTTTATCGGTAGATAGCGATAGCTGGAACGTATGTTTGGGATTTAAGGAGTAGGTAAACGATGCTTGCGGATAGACTGCCCACTTGTGATAGTTCCCAATCGCATAATACTCGCCTGTGGCAGAAAGTGAAAAAGACACTCCCGATTGCATACTCTTACCGATTGAGAGATAGAAATTTGCTGTTTGTTCGGTCAAATCCGATTGTATATTTTGAGTTACAAGGTTGCCCGTCACTTGGCTGTACGTCTGGTAATCATAATCTTTTGCCAAACGGAACAATGCGCCGTAGCCTAAGCTCCAGCCTTTCGCTAATGAATGTTTCTGGTCGGCATAGATTGAATACCGGTTTATCTTTTGCCCGCTTACCATATCAAAACTGCTTTGTTCGCCACTCTGAAAAAGAGTGTGGAAGCGTTGGTTGTTGTCTGAACGGTAATAAGTGTAATCGCCGCCAACATCCAACCCGAAGTCTGATTGGTATTGCAAAGCGACATTGTGCATGCGGGAATCCACATACTTATCGACATTACCGGTCTGAGTGTTGCCGATTGTCAGGCTATTATTATGTTGGTTAGGAATATAATCGCCCGTATAAGATATACTGATATGACTTTTATCACTGAAGTTATACGCAAACGAGGTTTGCAGGCCATGCTTCCAATATTTACTGCGAAGCTGTTCGTTCTGTTCGATAAGATAGACTTGTTCCGCCAAAGAATGCCGGGAGTACAGATTCATATACTCCATATTGTGAATGTTGTTAGCGCTATATAGCACATCCAAAGAAGTTTTGGGAGTAGAATGGTGGAAGTTGGCATTCATTCCGCCGCTATTGAAATATTGGTTTTTGTAGTCCGCATTTATTTCCCCCTGAAAGGCATAATCATCCGGACGCTTCAATACGATATTCATCACTGCTCCCCTTACATGATATTCAGGTGGCGCACTATACATGACTTCTGCCTTCTCCACCCGGTCGGTCGGCGTGTTGCGCAAGAGGTTTTCTATTTGTCCGGCATCCATTGTCGTCGGTTTGCCATTTACAATAACCGTCAGTTTCTCCGCTCCAACTAAAGTGAGCGTACCTTTGTTTTGCCGTATCCCCGGCAATTTGGTTATCGCCTCGTATGCATTATTGGAGGTTCTGCTCCCGGGAAGCAAAGACAGATTATAGGCCAAACGTCCATTGTCGGCTTTGACATAAGGGCGTTCCGCTTTCACGACAATTTCATCCAATGCATAATCTTGCGGAACAAGACGGATTATACCGACATCTTTTCTGCTATCCGTTATATATTGGGGCTGAAATAAGACATGTTGCACAATCAGGCGGTATTCATCGGGCCGACCGTTCAAAACAAACACACCGTTTATATCCGACGCCGTTGCATCTATGAAAATGGAATCAAGCGTTTGCATGACGATGGTTGCCCCCTCTATGGGTTGAAGTCCATTGTCTGCCACTTTGCCTGTAACCGTTTGGGCTTTGGATAATTGGGTCGCGGCAAGGAGGAATATTATGAATGCCGCAATTTCCTTGTTCATGTTATTGCTGTTTTTAAGTAATTGAACCTTGATTTCTTGAAATGCAAAATACGGGAAAAAAATCATTGGCATACACGAAAATAAGGAGAAACTTCCAAATGGCAAAAAACGGCTCTTTTCACTTTATCAAAAACGAAATGACTACACGTTTCTTTCTTGTGTTCAGAAACGGCAAGATTTTAGTGCAAGGTGCGAGTATACAATATAGCTTCCACCTCAGAAATATTATTTTCAGCGACTTGGTAATTCAAAAAAAGAGAAGTGTATCTGAAAGACTGTTTTTTTAGTTTGGAGTGGCAAGAATCAACAATTTTCAAAGTGCGGGACGACGGAGAGGAAAGGTGGACGCATCATCCGTAAACGCCTTATAACCAACGAGCAAATTCCGTCGATACAATCCCTTGATGGTAGCCGGGAGCGGAAAGGAGGGTAAGCGGGAGCGGAAAGGAGACTAGCCGACCTTACCCTAGGTCCGGCTCCCGCCTACCCTTAAGCCCCGCCGGACGAAGAGAAAAATGTCTACATATTTTTAACAAATATCCGCCATCGGGCAAGCATCTTCCAGACGCAGCTTTGCGCGGATGAAGCTGATTACGAATTAAAAAACTGCACAATTAGCGCCATCCGCGTCTAAAAATGATGGCCCTATCATTGATTTGGCAAGATGCGGACATTCATTGGTAATAGTTGTGCTATTCGTATAAAAGATTCACATTCAGCAGAGGAATACTCTCGTTCAAATTCCCCTCGCTTCTATGGATTAAGAACGAAACCAAGACGGTTTCAAATTCAGAATCTTCAAGAATATAGGGAGTCAAGTGTACTATTCCACCTTTACCATACAATGATATTTTAGTCCATTCCTTTTGTGCAAATTCCGGCCACTTTCTTAACTCGTAGCCTGGAATTAAACTCAATTCTTTTATGTCTTCCTTGATGCGAAAGCGACCTTCTTGCCTGAACTCCCGTCCCAATAAAGGACGGACAAAGTCCGTATCTTCAGTGCTGTAAATTGGATAAGAATAGGGATGAATACCCCAAGTTATCATGATTATTTCTTGGTTGAACAATTCATCAATTAGCTCCGTATTGGAAAATTCATCGATTAAATCCAATTTCCGATTGCCATACTTTTGAGTTATTATTTCTTTCATTTTTGGTAAGTCCACAAGGCAGAAGCCGAGATAATCATAAGAATCAAAATATTTGTCGGATATAAAGCCCCCAAAATTCCCCTTTATTCCTATTTCTGTGAAATAGAAGTAAATAGTAATGATTTCAACTGGTATCGGAAGAACATCTATAACTGGCAATGTATGAACCGGTTTGTCTTTAAAAACCTTGACTCCTATATTAAACTCTCCATGCAAATTCAAATCTATTCTATATTCAGGCAAAACAGCATTGGGAGAAAGCAACCGTATATCCGACTTATCGTTCATACATACCTTTCCTAAATGTACATGATTTATCAGCTCTCCTAATATGGAATCATTAAAGGCCGATTGATTTTCAACCTTCTCAAACACACATCTGACATTATATTGCCCCGATATGCTATTCATGACATTAGAAACGGTATAACTGCTCCGGCCAATACATAGCTGCAAATCGCCTATTAAATCATTACCTCCTCTAAATGCTATTGTTTTTATATTTGCCATATCTATTATATATGAATCTTGTTACGACCTAATTATTATTAATGGCTAAGCGGGGAACGGCTTGCCGTTATCCAGCGTTGCCAGCGAAATATTCAATCTTATCCTTTGTTAGTTCTATCAAAATAAAACTAAACGAACACGCTATCAAAGCCAGTGCATAGGATAAACAGTAGCATTTCAGATACTTATTTGCAGGCTCTTTCCTGAATTGGTTGAAATAGGAGATATACCTACCGTTCCTAAATAAGAAGAGTTGATTGGGAACATATAACAGCAAGAGAACTATAAGCAGAAAACTAACAGTATTTCCATTAAAACCGCTGAACACAATGCCATACAAAGGGATATGCGTTGTTACCATTATCACATTCAAAAAAGTAAAGATTAGCAATATCATGAAAATGCAAGTTCCTCCAATGGATTCCATAAGAATAAAAGGGGAAAACTCCTTTTCTCTTTCTTCTGTTCGCTTTACAACATCCAATGCTTTCCAAAAAATACTTTCTCTCTTATGAGACTTCCGCGTGTATTTGTTGTCAACCAAACGGAACGGATCGATTGCGCGGAAGAGGCTATACAAAAGTGTATAAGTGCAATAGTATAATATGTTCCAGAATAGTTCTATACGTTTCATTTTGATATATTTTCGCCAATGGTTCAGCGGAAAACGCAGCTAAGCGTTATCACGCTTTATCTATTGGTATAATAGTCTTTAAGTAGAAGCGGGAGGAAAAACCAACTTACTGTGCCTATTATAGAGACAGCAACAAAAAACCAACTTTTCCTGTTGCTGTTATTGTTCCTGTAATGGTTGTTCCACCTTCGGTATCTTTTTGTTTCATTCCAAAATACGATTTCATTTATGAATATAAATAAAACAGAACAAGAGAGATAGATAAGAATCTTGTTATCATTAACAAAAGGGAATGGGGCTATCAGTGCCATTATCAATGCAACAAATGGGAGATAGAAAAACACAAAGCCAATGTAATTTCCGGCTCTACCATATCCAAGTAATCCCCAAAAGAAATACTTGATTGCAAAATACCAATAGATATACCAGTTCATGATGTTAATCTCAAATCGTTAGTAATGGTTGGACGGGGGAACAGCGTTAGTCCGTTATCCCGGCTTGTCATGGACTTACTTTACCTCTCTTGTGCCTTTTTATAATTTGCATAGCGAGCATTTAGAGTGTCCCGCCATTCTTGGCTTGGGCAAGAGTTTATTAACTGAATATACTTATTCTCATCATCAACACAAACAGACTCCACAAGTTTTAATAAGCTCCATTGCAAATCATAAAAAGCATTTTCAGGAAAGATTTGTACCAGCACCATAGCTTCATCGAATGATATGGGGAGTTGTATTTGCTCTAATAAAGCATCATAAGCGTTTATCAACTCATCAATGCTGTCAGAATCATTGATACTTTCATTAGGCATACGACCTAAATCTTTCAACTGTAAAATTTCATTTCTCATATCGTGTAGTCTAATTGTCCATAATGGTTCAGCGGGGAACGACGTTAAGCTGTTATCTCGACCTTGTTATGAACTCATTTTTTCATTAAGAACTGATTCAAAGAAAACATCTCATATATTTTCATTTTAGCAGTTTCTATCTCTGAGGACAAGGTATATTCTTCTTTTTTCAAATACGGAATAAATTTAGATAATACCTCATGCTCTATAAAGTCAATAGATTTTCCTTGCAAATAGCGATAACGCATAAGTATAATAATTTCTATTGGGAACACGCGCCATTCTATTGAATAAAACTCATTAGTGACAAATGATTCTATATGAGCCTTTTTCCTATGATATTTCATCATTTCAGCAAGAGCATTATTAACTTCATTTTCGTTATCAGAAAAAATAATATCCATTACTTTCTGATAATTACAATCCAATGATTCTGTTATATATGGTTGCCAAATATCATGGTTTTTATTGTTCGTATATAAATCATATAATACAAATGCCTCTTGTAAGGTTTTATTTTGATAATATATTGGTCTCCGCTTTTCTATTTGGTCATTTATTAAACTTATTATTGCATGGAACATTAAATCTATTTCTCTTTCTCCCCCAAAAGAAAGAATTGCTAAAAATAGAGGAACTCCTACCACTAAATTTTGATGAAACTTCTTTTCTTTATCAATTAAATACATGAGTTGAGCCAAATATGCCATCATAAATGCATCTATGACACCCTCAAAATCTTTATCATTGGGATTATGCCAAAATGATAAATAGTGGATTGTGAAACAAGTCATACTGGCACTTCTCCAACGATAATAATCTTTCATGCTGATTGAAGGATTATCATAAAACTCATTCAGATATTTAATATCGTCCTCTGAATATTTGATATACTTTTCAATAACCTTGTCAAAAGAGTTCTTTTTCATATTTGATAATTACTTTTCTGCCCTTTTTAAGCTGTTCATAATGGATTGACAAGGAGCTGCGTTTAGCAGCTCTTGGCTTGTTAGCAACTAAATTATAATTTATTCTCC
>ULUG01092543.1_pt1 | contig 21128 bp, 17 predicted proteins | sample 1958331 | NCBI WGS metagenome assembly ULUG01 (sample SAMEA4835755, study PRJEB28245) | human gut metagenome | biome: gut microbiome; material: fecal sample | place: Denmark | collected 2008
ATCCGGTTTTTTGTGGATAAACTCCTTATTCAGGTAATTCAAAAACTCCACCTGGCCCTCCGGTTTGGCCCCCTCTCCGCCGATGTCGTCAAAAAATACGGCAAAGGAACGGAATCCCAGATCATACATCATCTCAAACTTCTTCACGGCCGCCTTCCGGTCCGCCTCGCCCCAGCGAATATCCGCTCCGGGATGCACGGCCCAGACAAAATTCACCTTATTCTGCTTCGCGACCTTCACCAGCTCTTTCAGGTCCTTCGCCATATCTGCGGGATAAGGCTCGCGCCAGCGCTTGGAAAAACCGTGGAACACGTCATCCTTCGGGCCGTAGATGTAAGTATTCATCTTATACTTCCCGTAAAATTTGAACTGGCTGATGCGACCTTCCTGCCCCCAGGGCAGACCGTAAAACCCTTCAATGGTACCGCGGAAAGGAACATCCGGCCAATCCAGGACCTCCACTTCCGGCACCGTCACGCCGGAAGAAGTCTTCTCCGCCAACTGCAGCAGCGTCTGGGCCGCGTAAAACAGGCCTTCGTCGTCATACCCCGTCATCCGTATTCCCTGGGGCGTAACGCTCAGGGAATAGGCCCCGGCCTTCCGGGGAACATTACCGGCAGGCTTTTTGCTTCCTTTGATGATAGTCATCTGCACAGGCAGCCCGTTTGGAGCGAGGGAAAACATGCTTTTCAGGGCATTCACGGTAGGTTCATCCCGCGCGCCCAACAGCTTCAGGGCCGGAACCGTCACGGAACCGCCGCTCCTGGTCATCTTCTGCGGAATGGGATACACCGGCATCTTGGCCGTTTTTCCGGCACGGGAGCCTTCAGGAGAGGCGGAAAAAGCCGGAGAAGAAGACTGGGCAGAAACAGGAAGGGCCAGGCCGGCCCCCAGCGCGGCGGCAGCCATCATGGATTGGAAAAGTATCAGATTCATACGTGCAAAAATAAAAAGCCTGTACAGGCCAGGTTCACGAAACTACGGCCGGATTGTTCCACTTCTAACAGGCTCCTCTCCGTATGTCAAAATACTTTGCCCCGCACCGGTACCATGTCGCCCGCCCCGCTGCAGGGGATGACTCCAGGGACAAACCGCAGCGACTTTTCCCGGGCAACTATTCCCGGCCTACAGCCTTGCCGCCACTTCCTCCAACGTCTCCACACGGGCCGTGGCGAGGGTGGGGACATCTTCCGCAGAAAACAGGAAATTGCGGCCTACTCCGGCGGCAAGAGCCGCCCGGATGTCCCGCTCCCGGTCACCTACGGACACGCAGGCTTTCATATCCAGCCCATGCGCGGCGGCAGCCTTCAAAAACAGGCCGGGATTCGGTTTCCGGTCGGGATGTCCGTCATCCGCGCTGGGACAGTGAAACACACCTGCAATCTCCGCACCGGACGAACGGAACACCCCTCTCATATATTCCGTCAACCGCTCAAAGTCATCTTCAGAAAACATGCCGCGTCCTATGCCGGACTGGTTGGTCGCCACCAGCACCAGATACCCCTTCTCTTTAGCCTGGCGGCAAAGATTCAGAATTCCGGGAACCAGCCGGAAGTCCTCTATGCGGTGCACATACCCGCCATCCACATTAACCACGCCGTCCCTGTCCAGAAACAAAGCCTTACCCGCCATATATCTCCCGTTCAACCAGTTCGCAAACCAGATGCCCCACTGCAATGTGCATCTCCTGAATGTTGTTCGTGGCATCGGAAGGAACGGCAATGCAAAACTCCGCAACTTCTTTCATCTCTCCGCCTCCGCGGCCTGTCAAGGCCACCGTCCGGACGCCCATCCGGCGCGCCAGCCCCATCGCCAAAACGATGTTCCGGCTGTTGCCGCTCGTGGAAAGCCCCACCAGCAGATCTCCGGGACGGCCCACCCCCTCCAGCTGCCTGGAAAACACCGTCTCATAACCGTAATCATTGCCCACGGCGGTCAGGATGGAAGTATCCACCGTCAGGGCCAGCGCATTCATGGCGGGGCGGTTCAGCTTGTAACGCCCCACCAATTCGGCGGCCAGGTGCTGGGAATCCGCAGCGGAGCCTCCGTTGCCGCAGAACATGATCTTATTCCCGGCCTTAAGGGTATCCGTACAAATGCGGGCAACCTGCTCAATATCCCCGGCCATGGAAGCCAGGGCTTTGAAATTGTCCGCTATCCCTAAAATCTGGTTCCTGATGTATTCGCTCATTCCGGGCTGCTTTTCATGCGGTTGATGATATTGGTGGAGGAAAAACCCTCCAGGCGGGGCAGTTCAAGAGCCTGCCCTCCATAAGATTTCACGAACTGTCCTTCTGGCCAGCATTCCAGGGGATACCCTTCTTTGGCAATCACGTCCGGACGCAACTTCTCAATCAGCGGCAGAGCCGTATCTTCATCAAACGGCACTACATAATCGACAAAATCCAGGGATGCCAGCAGCAGGGAACGCATCTCCTCATTATTAATCGGCCTGTCCTCGCCCTTCAGCCGCTTGATGGAGGCGTCCGTATTCAGCCCTACAAAAAGCACGTCGCACGCTTCACGCGCCTTCATAAAGGAATGCAGATGCCCCAGGTGGAGCAAATCAAAACAACCGTTTGTAAATCCAACCACCTTCTTCTCACGGCGGAAACGTTCCGCCAGCTCCGCCGCGGCCTCCGGCGTCAGAATATTGTCGCGGTGACGCCAGGAGGGCGTCTGGATATCCTTCTCCTTCAACGCCTCCTTCAATTCCGTTCCGGTCACGCTGGCCGTTCCGAACTTGCCCACTACGATGCCGGCGGCCACATTGGACACGACCAGAGCATCCGGCACCGCGGCTCCGGCGGCCAGCGCCGCGCCCAGACTGGCAAGGGAGGTATCCCCCGCGCCGGACACGTCAAAAACCTCCCGGGCCTCCGTAGGAATGCAGACAAAATCGGCAGGGTTGGAGGAAGGAATGAAAATCATGCCATGTTCGCTCAGAGTAACAATCAGATTCTCAATGCCGAATTCGGAAAATAGCCTTTGCGCCCCCGCCACGGCATCCCGTTCCCACCCGGCCATGGCAGGATTGAGCGCCACGCCGGTAGCCTCCTGGAACTCCTTCATATTGGGTTTTACCAGCGTGGCCCCCCGGTAGCGGGAATAGTCCGCTCCCTTCGGGTCCACAATGACGGGCTTGCGCGCCGCACGGCACCGGGCAATCACATCCGGGGCGGTTCGTCCGTCAAACAGGCCTTTCCCGTAATCGGACAAAAGGACAAGATCCGCCTCCGGCAAACAGGCATCCACTCGTTCCAGAAAACGGGAAGCAAGCTCCGGCTCCATGTTCAGCGGCTGTTCCTGATCCGCTCTCAGCAAATGGTGCTTGCCCGCCACAAAACGGATCTTCACGGTCGTCTCATACCCCTCGCGCACCACCAGCTCCGGAACGCAGTGCGTCTCTTCCAGAAAACGCCTTACCTGCCGCCCATGGTCATCGTCCCCGACCACGCTGATAAAGGTGGTGCGGCATCCCAGCGCGCACAGATTGGACACGACATTGCCCGCGCCTCCCAGCATGTGCGTCTCCCGGTCCATCTTCATAATGGGAACCGGAGCCTCCGGGGAAATACGGCTGACGCTCCCATACAGGAACTTATCCAGCATTACGTCCCCGATGCAGAGAATCCGCACCCGGGAAAATCCGTCAATCAATGTATGCAGCCGGTTCATGGGAGACGCCTCTTTCTACCACGCCCCCTGTTATAAGGCAAGGACAGTTGAACCGCGCTCCGGAACCGGAAAACGGGGCAACGCAGCCGCTTCCCGCCGTTCCGGACGGCAGAACTCTCATTCAGTGGCAAAAAATAGGTCAGTCATGATAAAAATCTTGACCTGTAAGCAGGAAAGCACTACCTATTGTCTCCCGTTCCCGGACGAATAGAAAAAGGAAAACAAATCATGCGTGAAGTTACCGTAAGAAAAGGTGAACCTATCGACCGCGCTCTCAAGCGCCTCAAAACAAAACTGGATGTTGAAGGCATTCTGGATGAAATGCGCCGCCGCCGCGCCTTTGAAACCCCGATGGACGAACGCCGCCGCAAGGCCCGTTCCGCCAGCAAGCGCAACAAGGTAAAATGGCGTTACAGCAACAAGAGCGAAGAAACCGCTTCCGAAACTGCTGAAACACCCGCTTCCGCTCCTGAAGCTTAAAACAGTATTGGTTCGGGAATAAGAACCCAATTTCCATGAGGGCAACCCTTTCTCAAGGTTTGCCCTTTTTGCTTCCCTCTGCACATGAATCAGTCAGCCCAGCTCTTCTCCCGCGCGCGCTCCGTTATCCCCGGCGGAGTCAACTCCCCCGTCAGGGCCTTCCGCAATGTGGACGGGGACCCCTTCTTTGTTCAATCCGCCAAAGGAGCCTACATCACGGATGCAGACGGGCGCCAGCTTATTGACTACATAGGCACATGGGGCCCGGCCATTCTGGGCCACGCTCCGCAACCCGTTCTGGACGCAGTACATGCCGCCGTGGACAGGGGGTTGGGCTATGGAATTCCCGCGCCGGCGGAAGTGGACATGGCGGAAATGATCACGGACATGGTTCCCTCCGTGGAAAAAGTGCGCATGGTCAACTCCGGAACGGAAGCAACCATGTCCGCCATCAGGCTGGCGCGCGGCTATACCGGACGCCGCAAAATCATCAAATTCATCGGCTGCTACCACGGCCATGTGGACTCCCTTCTGGTAGCGGCGGGTTCCGGAGCGCTCACCTTCGGAGAACCGGACAGCGCGGGCGTGCCCAGGGAAATGACGCAGCTCACCCTCACCGTGCCCTACAATGACCGGGAAGCAGTAAAAAAAGCCTTTGAACTCCATGGAAGCGACATTGCCGCCGTCATCCTGGAACCCTTTCCTGCCAATGCCGGACTCTACTTTCCGCAAAACGACTTCCTTCACTTCCTGCGGGAAATAACGCTCCGCCACGACGCCCTTCTCATCTTTGACGAAGTCATGACGGGCTTCCGGGTCGCTCCCGGAGGCGTGCAGCAGCTTTACGGCATCACTCCAGACCTTACCTGCATGGGCAAAGTCATCGGCGGAGGCCTCCCCGTGGGAGCTTTTGGCGGCCGCTCGGAAATCATGGACTGCCTCTCTCCGCTTGGCCCTGTGTATCAGGCGGGAACCCTGTCCGGCAATCCGGTCGCCATGGCGGCGGGATTGGCCCAGCTCCGGGAACTCCTGAAAGGGAACGCCTATGAACGCCTGGAACAGCTCGGAGCGCGCATGGAAGAAGGCATCCGCGAAGCCCTCAAAAAACACGGCAGAAATTACACCTTCCACCGTGCGGGCTCCATGTTCTGCCTCTTCTTCACGGAAGAGGAAGTCTATAATCTGGAATCCGCGCAAAAAGCTTCCAAAAAACTCTTCAAATCCTTCTTCTGGAACATGCTGGAACAAGGCGTCTACTTCGCGCCCTCCCCGTACGAAACGGGCTTTATCTCTGCAGCCCATACGGAAGAAGACATTGACCGCACGGTGGAAGCCGTCCGCATCAGTCTCTCCAGGCTGAGTTGACATGCCCCTGATTTGAAGTGACAGCTCACGACCCTTCCCCTATAAGGACTTCATGAGACAAATGACAGGAACCATGCTGCTTCTGTCCTCAGCAGTCGTTATGGCCGCTCCCTGGGCGCATGCGGAGGAAAAGACGATCCGGCTCACGGAAGCGGAACAACAGGAAATCAAGACGGCAAACGAAAAACTGCTGGGCCTTACCCTCCGTTTCCTGCATGACTCCTGGCCGCTGGAAATCATGTTTCCCGGAGAAGTGCAGGAGGAATTCCACTCCATTCTTCAATGCCATCAGATGCTGGAACAATTCCGCCAAACCGGCAACCTCCTGCTCCAGACGCCGGACCGTACCACGCCTCTGCACCTCTGCATTGCCCTGGGATTAAACCGACTGGCCGTCCGGATGGTAGAGGCGGGCGCTCCCGTCAATGCTCAATCCATTTTCATGCATGACGGCACAAAAGAGCCGGGAGACACCCCTCTTACCTGGGCGTGCCTCTCAGGCCTCTATATGAATTCCACCGCGGAAGAAAGGCTGCCGTTGGTGCACGCCCTGCTCAAACACGGCGCCGACCCGGATCAGCCGGGGCCTTGGGGCGTCACCCCGTTCATGTATTCCGCCGCCCTCAATGACTCCGATCCGGGCCAGGAAAAAATAGCGCTGGCGCTCCTGGACGCAGGCTCCCCGGACCTCAAGCGCAGAATGAACGCACAGGCGCGCGGAGTCGGCTTCCTCAGCCTGTCCCCCGCCATTTACGAACGGCTCATCAAAGCCGGCTGTGATGTTAACGAACGCTTTTTTGAAAGCAAGCAATCACCCCTCCACCTGGTCTGCACCAAGGAAAAACCGGCGGAACGCCTCATTCCTCTCATTGAACTTCTCATCAACGCAGGAGCGGATCCCAACCAGCCGGACGTGGATGGCCTGACTCCGCTGATGGCCTGCAACTCTCCGGAAATAGCCGTTTGCCTCATGAATCACGGCGCCAATCCCTCTCTCCGCAACGATGACGGCCAGACAGCCTATGACTTCCATATGAAAAACGGGTATCCCCCCATTGCGGAAGCCATCAAACACTGGCAGTCCAAGCAGAAAAAAGAGGAAGCCCGCTAAATAGCGGGCGCCATCGCCGGCTTTGCCCCCCTCCTTCTCCTACTGGTGCGGGAAAGAAAAGCGGATACCGTCACGGCCCGGGAACAGGTGGCCGGAACCCTCTCCCCGGAACAGCCGTGCTTCCGAAGCCATGCAGGCAGCCCACCCTGTTTCCTGTTATAAAAAAGCCGCTTCCCCAATTCAGGGGAAGCGGCCTTGAAACCACAGGAAGAAAGAATTATTCCTCCGCTTCAATGCCTTCGCCAATCATCTTGGGATCTTCCGGCATTTTGCCTGTTGTGAAGTAACCTTCAATTTCCTCCAGGGAACGCCCCTTGGTTTCAGGCAGGAAGAAGGTCACCGTAATGAAATACAGCACCGTAATGCCGCCCAGCGTAAAGAACACGCCGGAATAACCGCAGCTGCCCACCCACGGGAGGAAAGAACCGGCGATAACCGTGGAAACCAGCTGGTTGATCAACAGAGCAATCGCCATACCGTTGGAGCGGATGCGGGCGGGCATCAGCTCGGACAGTGCCAGCCAGACGCATACGCCGGGGCCGGTGGCATAAAAAGCAATAAAGATAATGAAGAACGCAGTCACGCCCCAGCCCATGGAGGTATCCGGCTTTTCGCCCAATTCCGCCTTCAGAATGGAAACGGGCTTCATGGCATAACCGTCCTTGCCGTTCACCACCATTTTATTGGTGGAATCCGGAACGGCCTTGATCACGGCCAGAGAAGCCTTGTCCTCTTCCTTCTTGATATCCTTGGTATCCTTGGTCAGTTCGGAAAACTCTACGACGGAAAGCTGGGTGGAAGACCCCATCAGGAACTGGTACCAGGCGGGATTGGCTTCCGGCTGGTCATAGGTGATGATGAGCTGCATCCTGTTGATGTCCTTGTCGGCCATGCCGTTCTTGGCAAGAAGATTCCTGATGAAGGGGGAATCCGGAGTACGTTCCAATTGAAGCGTGCGGATGGAACCCACATCCTTGCCCTGTTCAAACTCCTTCTGGACGGAAGGGCTCTGGGCGGCCAGCAGGGCAGCCACATCCGCAGTCACATCCTTGCGGGCTTTTTCCACATTATTGAACAGGAACCCGGTGCCAAGAAGGCCGACCACGATACCGGCCGTTCCGATTTTAAGCAGAAACTTGCGGCCCTTGCGGTCCACCAGCACCATGGCGACAATAGTCATCAAGCAGTTCACGACCTTGATGGTAAAGTCTGCCCAGTTGGCGGTGGTGCCTTCCAGGCCTGCCTGCTGGAATACCTTCACGGAATAATTCAGCACGGAATTAATGCCCGTAGCCTGCGTAAACGCCAGAACGAGCACCGCCAGAACAAAGGGATAGATATACTTGCGTTGAAGAAGGGACTCGCCGGAAGAGCTCTGCTTTTTGAGTTCCTCCGCCTTCTGCTTCTCTTCCTCTTCAATGTGGACCATTTCATCAAACACTTCCTTGGCGCGGGCATCCCCGTAACTGCGCACCAGCACAGCCATGGCTTCATCCTTGCGGCCGCGGCGGAACAGGTAGCGGGGAGATTCGCTCAAACGGAAGGAACCGAAAAACAGGAACAGGCCGGGAATGGCGCAAACCCAGAAAATAGCCTGCCAGGCCAGAACCTTGGCGGAAGTCAGCGATTCTTCGCTCGCGCCGGAATTCTCGACGCCGCCCACATAACTGGCGGCAAGCAAACCGACGACGGCGGCAAACACCAGGCCCACCGTCAGCAGGAACTGGAACATCCCCGTTCCCTTGCCGCGGGATTCGGCGCTCAGGCACTCGGCCAGATACAGCGGAACGACCACGCCCACAATACCGGCGCTGGCGCCCTGAAGAATACGGCCCAGCAACATAATGCCGAATACCTCCTGGGACAGGCAGATCACGGGGATGCTCGCCGTAAATAAGGCTGCGGCCACGGTAATCAACGCCTTGCGTCCCATCTTGTCGGCCAGATAGCCCGCAAACAGGGAAGAAAGAACGCTGCCGAACAGCACGGCGGCCACCACCTGGGAAAGCTGGGAGGGATTAAAACCGGCCGTCTGCTCAATGTAGGGAAGCGCGGCAGCAATCACGCCAACGTCCACACCGTAGAGCAGGCCGCCCAAACCGGCCATGATGAGGAGATAGCGCATATATCGCCTGGCCGCATCCGGAACGGCGGCTTTCATGTTTTCTTGGTCTGTCATGGTCGTTGCATTCTAGTAAATTGGCTCTTCTCCGCAACCAAAAAAGACACTTCCCGGGCAAAAACAAATTTCCTACCCGGAAATGCGTTCAAATGGTGAAAATATCGCAAAAGAAACAAGTAACAAACTGTCCGAAAACAGGAAATCATTTGGACACCTCTGCAAAAAAAGCCCTCATGCATCCCCCGGCTCCGAAAAACAGCCATGGGAAAATTCCGGAGCCGCACTTCAATCCCCGTAAACCGTCCGAAAAAAACTCCCCTTCCGTATTGGAGCCAGAAAAACAGCGCGATGCGCCATCACGGAAACGGAAGCCGCCCTTACCGGTATCATCTGGCGGAAGAATCTATCCCAAGCCGCTTTTCAATCAGGTTCACAGACAACTCCGCGCACAGGCGCAATTCGTTATCGGCGTCATGAGTGAAAGCCTTAAGCGCGGACAGGGAAGCTTCCGAACCGATTTCCCCAAGAATGCGGGCGGCGGAACGTTTCAAAACAAAATCGTCCGACTCATTCAGCGAACGGATGATATCAGCTTCTCCCGTTGGGCCGGCTGCCTTGCATTCGTCCTCCCACTTCTGGGGTTCTTTTTTCCATTCCTCCAGAAGCAACGCCAAACTTCTCTTTTCCGAACCATGCAGTAAAAACCTGATCAGAGACGCCGGAATTTCGCAATCCGCCTTCTTCAGCTCCGTAGCCACGTAATCAACCACGCGCTGAGCCTCCTCATGATCCGGTTCCGCCCATACCACAAGGGCCGAAGCCAACGCGGTCACATATTCCGCATCACGCCCCCACGGTTCCCGGAGAAGCTCCACCAGCCTGGAAGAAACCTCACCCCGCATCTTATCCGGATTCACAGCCGACAAACGTTTTGCAGCGGCAATAACGCGACGGATGTCCAGACAGGACAGCTCCTTCAAATTGGCCAGCACGAAATACTGGTGGCGCTCATCCTGCAACGCGGCGGAAGCGGGCCGCGCTTCAAACCTGTCCCGGTTCAGAATCACTTCCACAAAAAAACGCTCCTTATCCTGCAGGGACACCTTCCCCATCTTGCCCGCAACCTCTACAAATTCCTTAAACGTAATGGGAGTGGGAGTAATAACGAACAGTCCGCCGCCCGTTCCCTTGCGGTCATAAAAAATAGGTTCGTCCTCGGACTGGGTCATCCTCTTCAAATACGCCTTTACCATATCCCGGTTGGCTGCATTCACCCCAACCACCCATACGCCCAGAACCCCCTGGGATTCCTTGCGGTCAATAGCGGAAAACAGAGGTTTCAAATCACCGGCCCCATAATTCTGGACAGAAGCGTTCTTGGAGGGCAGCTGCTCCAGCCCCATGCTGGTAAAGCCGGAGACATCTTCTTCCCCGGCGCTCCCCTCTTCATGACCTCCGAGCAGGGAAGGATTCACCTTGACCGGATACACGAAAGGCAGGGAAGCAATCCCCCCTGCAACCAGCAAACCCAGCAAAATGAAAACAATCTTGTGCCTGCGTCCAGCACAGGCCATCAAGCCTCCGGCAAGACAGGCAAAAAACAGGGCGAACGCCTTCTGCTGGGGCTGCTGCAGCATGGAAAGGAAAAAGGTCCCATCCATCTCGGAAGAAGCATTGTAAAAAATCCAGACGCAGCCGGCGGCAACAGCCAGAGACGCGCAAAGGCACACCAATTGAATCAGCCCCGTTTCCACCAGGGCGCTCTGAATGGCTTCCCTCCTGTCTTTGGGGGAATGGACGGAAACGGCTTTCTTCGCTTTGGCAAAAGGTTTCTTAGGAATCAGTTTTTCCCTGTCGCAAAGAAATTCATGCCCGCATTTGCTGCAATTCACCATAGAACCCTCCGCGGAAGAAGGCACATTGATATGTCGTTTGCACTGTGGACAATTCAGATTCACCGGGCTCCAATATGCACGTTTTTCATTCTTTTGCAATACCTGTCTTCCCAACTTTCCTCTTACCATGTACCCCGCGAAAATATGCAAGAAACTTCCATCGGCTCCTATTTCCATCATTTCTCCTTTTCATTTCGACTCTCTGATTTTTTTCTGAATGTGAAAACTCGCTCAAACCGCTCTCATTGAAAATAACATTTAATCGAAAACCATTCCGCAAACTTCGGAAAACAAGGTAAAGGGAAAATTCCCATCTTCCCCTGGCGAAAAGCTGGAAACTTTTTAGTCTCCTTTATCAGGGGCTCACATTTCCAAACGCACCTTGATATAAATTATTTGAATTTTACAACACGGGCCATTGGAAAAAGATAAAAACGCTCTTCATGCTCCTCCTCCCGCCTCACGTCATTCCGAGTGAACACGCTTGCAGAAGAGGAAATTTGGTAGTAGAATTTCCGCCATGTCATTGCAGCCTGCCGAACGCCGAGATTTCATCCGCGATATGATTTCTGATGACCTTGCCTCCGGCAAGCATCAGGCCCCGGTAACACGCTTTCCCCCGGAACCCAATGGGTATCTTCATATCGGACATGCCAAATCAATCTGCCTCAACTTCGGCATCGCCCAGGAATTTCCGGGTGCGCGCTGCCACCTGCGTTTTGACGACACCAACCCCAGCAAGGAAGACCAGGAATATGTGGACAGCATTCAGGAAGACATCCGCTGGCTGGGCTTTGACTGGGGCGACAACCTTTTCTTTGCCAGCAACATGTTCGACTTCTTTTACGAATGCGCCGTCTCCCTCATCCGCAAGGGATTGGCCTACGTAGACGAACAAACGGTGGAGGAAATACGCGCCCAGCGGGGCAACGTGAACGTGCCCGGACAGGAATCACCCTACCGCAACCGCTCCGTGGAAGAAAACCTGGCACGCTTCCAGGCCATGAAAAACGGAGAAATCCCGGAAGGCAAAGCCATCCTGCGAGCCAGGATAGACATGGCCTCCAGCAACATGAACATGCGGGACCCCGTGTTGTACCGCATCATGTTCGCGGAACACCACAACACGGGCAGTTCCTGGTGCATTTACCCCATGTATGACTTCGCCCACCCGCTGGAAGATGCCTACGAACACATCACCCATTCCCTCTGCACGCTGGAATTTGAAAACCACCGCCCCCTCTATGACTGGGTCATTGAAAACTGCCCCGTCCCGGCACGCCCGCGCCAGACGGAATTCGCCCGCCTGAACCTTACCTACACCGTCATGAGCAAGCGCAAGCTGCTGCAACTGGTGCAGGAAGGACACGTCTCCGGCTGGGACGATCCACGGATGCCCACCGTCTCCGGCATGCGCCGCCGGGGCTACACTCCTGCCGCCATCCGCAACTTCTGCCACACCATAGGCATCACTAAATTCAACGGCTTCACAGATGTGGCCCTGCTGGAATACAGCGTAAGGGAAGACCTGAATGCCAACGCTCCGCGCCGCATGGCCGTGCTCAATCCCCTCAAGGTCACTATCACCACCCTGCCGGAAAACGCGGAAGAAATGGCTGAAGTGCTGAACAATCCGGAAAAACCGGAAGAGGGCGTCCGCCGCCTCCCCATCACAAGGGAAGTCTGGATTGAACGGGACGACTTCATGCTGGACCCTCCTAAAAAATACTTCCGTCTGGCCCCCGGCCGCACCGTACGCCTCCGGGGGGGCTACTGCATCACCTGCACGGACTACAAGCAGGATGCGGAGGGAACTATCACGGAAATCTTCTGCGAACACATTCCCGGCACCATCGGCTCCAACCCTCCGGAAGGAATCCAGTGTCGCGCCGCCATTCACTGGGTAAGCACCAAATACGCGGTGGACGGAGAAATCCGCATCTATGACCGCCTTTTTACGGAAGAAAACCCGGACGCTGCTGAAGAAGGGTTCCTGTCCGTCATGAATCCCTCATCGCTGACCGTCATCACAAACGCCAAGCTGGAACCCTCCCTGGCCGGAGCCGAACCAGAATTCCGCTGCCAGTTCGAACGTCTCGGCTACTTTGTGGCGGACCGCAGGGACCATGTACCGGGCCGTCGTCCTGTTTTCAACCGCACGGTGGCTCTCAAGGACTCCTGGGCAAAAAAACAAAAATAACCTCTATTCATCCCCTTTTATGGACAATCAACTTCAATTTTGCACCGTTGAAGAAGCTGTGGAAGAAATACGGCAGGGACGGATGATCATCGTTACGGACGACCCTGGGCGTGAAAATGAGGCAGACTTGATCATTGCCGCCGAATTCGCCACGCCGGAAGCCATCAACTTCATGGTTACCCACGCCAGGGGCCTCGTCTGCGCACCTCTTTCACCGGAACGGGCGGACGCCCTCCAACTCCCGCTCATGACCTCCGTCAACCGGGAAAACATGTCCACAGCGTTCACCGTCTCCGTGGATGCGGCCCATGACATCACTACGGGCATCAGCGCCGCGGAACGCTCCCTCACCATTCGCACGCTGGCGGACCCCAAAGCCACCGTCAACGACTTTGTTCAGCCGGGTCACACATTCCCTCTCCGCGCCGTTCCCGGCGGAGTGCTGCGCCGCGCCGGCCATACGGAAGCCACCATTGACCTCGTGCGCATGGCGGGCCTCCAGCCCGCTGGCGTCTGCTGTGAAATCATGAAGGAAGACGGGACCATGGCCCGCATCGGGGACCTGGGAGGATTCCAGAAAAAACATGGTCTGAAAGCCTGCACCGTAGCCCAGCTCATTGAATACCGCCGGGCCAAGGAAAAGCAAATCCGGCTGGTGGAAACCGTCAACATGCCCACAGACTACGGTGACTTTACCTGCCGCCTCTATGAATCCCAGCTGGACGGTGCTCTCCACCTGGCCCTGGTTCACGGGGAAATCTCCCCGGACAAACCCACGCTGGTGCGCGTGCATAGTGAATGCCTGACGGGTGATGTCTTCGGCTCCCGCCGCTGCGACTGCGGCAGCCAGTTGCACACCGCCATGCGCCGCATCGCCCAGGAAGGAGGCGTCCTGCTCTACCTGCGGCAGGAAGGCCGAGGCATCGGCCTGGCGGCGAAACTCAAGGCTTACAAACTTCAGGAACAGGGTCTGGATACCGTGGAAGCCAACCTCAAGCTCGGCTATCCGGACGACCTGCGCGACTATGGCATCGGCGCGCAAATCCTGCATGACCTGGGAGCAAACCAGTTGCGTCTGCTTACCAACAACCCGCGGAAAATCGTGGGGCTGGAGGGCTTTGGCATAAAAATCACGGAACAGGTTCCTCTCATCATCCCACCCAACGAACAAAACAGCAAATACCTGGCTACCAAAAAATGCAAGCTGGGGCACATCCTGTAACTTTCCACTCCATCCCTTCATGTCCACGGAACTTCCCCGCCGCCAGCGCGCCACGGGCACGCGCGCCAAAATCTGCATCGTCGCCTCGGAATACAACGAACAATACACCCAGGCCCTGGTAGAAAACTGCTCGGAAGAACTGAAAACCGTGCTTCCCTCGGTCCGCCTGGAAATCATCCGCGTACCGGGAGCCTTTGAAATTCCGGTGTCCATTAAATCCGTTCTCTCCCGCTCTCCGGAAAAACGTCCTGATGCCGTGGTGGCTCTGGGGGTCATCCTGCGCGGCAGCACAGACCACGCGGACCTTATCGGCTCCACCATTACCCAGGCCCTGATGCAGCTCGCCCTGGAATTCACTACCCCCGTCATTCATGAAGTCCTGCTGCTGAATGATGAAAAGCAGGCCTTCGCCCGCTGTATCGCCTCTCAGCTCAACCGCGGCCGTGAAGCGGCCCGCACCGCTGCCCGCATGGCGGAACTCTTCCTCAACTCCCTGCTCCGGCAATAATACCTATTACTCTCTCTTCTCTATCGCCATGCTCTCACGCAACCAAATCAGACAAGCCGCCCTCCAATACCTTTACGCCGCCTCCCAGACGCCGGAAACGGAACAGGAGGGAATCTGGGATATCCTGATGGAACCTTTCCGGGGAGACTACTGCAAACTCAAGGCCAAGGCCGTCTCCGGCCACCTGACAAGGGACTATCCGGACAAGCTGCGCCTCTTCATCACCCGTGCGCGGGAAACGGCGGACAAACTGCAGCAAGACCCTCTTACCCTGCCCGTCCGCGACCAGCTTCAGGACCTGCTGACCAAGGAAGGAGAATTCAACGCCGCCCTGCTCCGGCTGAAAAAAGCCCTGCACGAAGACCCCGCCAATGACAAGGGTTCGCTTTCCGCCGCCTGCGACGCCGCCCAGGAACTCAATACCGCGCTGATGCAGATGCGCCGCCGCCTGCTGGACACGCTCAAGGACTTCCCAGCCTACAACGCAATCTGGCCCTCCCTCATTTCCTCCTGCAGGAAACTCCAGGAAATCAATGACCGCATCAACTGCCTCATCCACCCGGACGACCGCCCCTCCCTGGCGGAAATAAAAAAAGTGGTGGAGGCAGGACGGGATGCGGATGAACTCTACCGGGAAGCCAAAACCCTGGGGGAAGACATCCTGCGCCGCCGGGACGGGTTGGACGCCGCCATCGACTCCACGTTGGAAAACTACTCCCCGGAACGCGTCAGCGCCATTGACCGCGCCATCCTGCGCCTGGGCGCCTATGAACTCCTTCATCGCAAAGACCTCCCGGCTCCCATCGTCATCTCGGAGGCCATCCGCCTGTCGGAACGCTTCTCCTCAGCGGAATCCCCCCGCTTCGTCAACGGCGTCCTGGCCGGAATCTCAAAAACGGAACACCCGGCATAACTCCGCTTCGCGCCATGGCAGGATTCTTTAAAAAACTATTCACCAAATTCTCCCGAAGCTCCCGGATAGACTGGGAAGAACTGGAAGCTGAGCTGGTAGCCGCGGACATCGGCATCAGGCGCGCCATGGGTATTGCGGACCAGCTGAAGGAAAGCAAAGGCCTGGATGCGGAAAATCTGGTGGAATCCACCCGTGAAGTGCTCCGCCGGGCCTTTCCTTCCACCGCTCCGTCCCTGCCCGTCCCTCCGGAAGGCAAACCGCTGGTCATTCTGGTCGTGGGCGTCAACGGCACCGGGAAAACTACTTCTGCGGCCAAATTGGCCCATTTGCTGCAAAAACAGGGCTCCCGCGTCCTTCTGGCTGCGGCGGACACTTTTCGCGCGGCCGCCGTGGAACAGCTTCAAAGCTGGGCGGACAAGCTGAATATCCCCATCTGCAAGGGAGCACCCGGCCAGGATCCGGCCTCCGTCTGCTATGAGGCCCATACGCAGGCCATCAGGGAAGGCTTCCAATACCTCATTTGCGATACCGCGGGGCGCCTCCATACGCGCCACAACCTCATGGAGGAACTCTCCAAAATTCGCCGGACTCTCGCAAAGCAGGATGCATCCGCCCCCCACAGCACCCTGCTGGTAGTGGATGCCACTACAGGCGCTAACGCCCTGGCACAAGCCAGGGAATTTCATAAAGCAACGCCCCTGGACTCCGTCATTATCACCAAAATGGACGGTTCCGGAAAGGGAGGCGTGGCCGTAGCCATCATGGATGAAATGCACATTTCCCCCTCCTTTCTGGGAACGGGGGAAGGAGCCGAAGACTTTGAACCCTTCAACCGGGACCGCTACGTGGATTCCCTGCTGTAACGGGACCGCCTCAAATCCATGCCACCGCTTCCCCTCATCACCGCCCAGACGGAGGAAAAGCTGCTCGCCTTCCTGACGGAACATGGGCACACCAAATTCCGCACCCAGCAGGTTCTGGACTGGGTGTGGCGCAAGCGTGTCACCACCTTTGACGCGATGAGCAACCTCCCCCCCGCGCTCAAAAATCTGCTGGCGGAAAATTTCCGTTTCCACACGCCGGAAATCGTGGAAATCCACGGCTCTGCGGACACCACACGGAAATTCCTCACCAGAATGGAAGACGGCAGCCTGGTAGAATCCGTCATCATCCCTGCCGCAGCAGCGGAAAATGGAGAAAAATCGGAGCGCGTCACCCTTTGCGTTTCTTCCCAGGTAGGCTGTGCCTTCGGCTGCAAATTCTGCGCTTCCGGGCTGCTGGGCCTTAAACGCCACCTCACCACGGGGGAAATCATCGGGCAGATTCTCTCCGCGGAAGCCATCGCGGGAAAACGGGTCAACAACATCGTCTTCATGGGCATGGGGGAACCCCTTTCCAATTTTGACAACGTGGCGGATGCCCTGGAAATCATCACTTCCCACCGCGGTTTGGAAATAGGGGCGCGCCACATCACCATCTCCACGTCGGGATTCGTGCCCGGCCTGAAAAAACTGGCGGCCTATCCCAGGCAAATCCGTCTGGCCGTTTCCCTGCACGGAGCCACGGACGAAGTTCGCGACCAAATCATGCCGGTCAACAAAAAATGGCCGCTCTCCCAGCTCATTCCGGCCCTTGAAGAATGGAGCAGGGGAAGAAACCAGATGCCCACGCTGGAATACATCCTCATCCGGGACATCAACGACTCTCCGAAAGACGCGTCCCATCTCGTCCGGATCGCCAAACGCCTGCACGCCAAAGTCAATCTCATCCCGTACAACACCGTGGAGGGGCTTCCGTGGAAACGCCCTTCGGAAGAACGCTGCCGTTCCTTCCGGGATGCAGTTCACAAGGCGCGCATCCCCGTTACCATGCGGTATGAAAAAGGTCATGACATCAACGCCGCCTGCGGGCAGCTGAGGCTGAGGAAAGAACAGGAAAAGAACGGATGGACGCCCCGTTGACGGAACGGGGCTTTTCCGAATTTGCAACGTTGCCTATTGCCCGACTCCCTCCGTTGTGCTATCCTTCCCGGCCGGATGCCACCCATCCAGCCGCCTCACCATGGAAACTACGACAACCACCACTGCCGTTCCCCCGCTGGAACTGACCAGGGCCCCCCGCAAAACCCCGTCCCTGGACCTCAGGGACATTCCGCAGGCTCCCGGCCCGGAAAAAGGAGTGCTGGCCCTCATGGCCATGGACCCGGCCACTTACGTGGGGCAGTGCGTGACCATCGGCATGACGGAGGACTACTTCTACCTCCCCGCGCACAAGCTGCTCTGGCGCCTTTTCCAGGCCCGCTATAACAAAAACGAACCCATTGACATCGTTTCCATCACCCAGGCTTTGGAAGACATGCACCAGCTGGAAGCCGTAGGCGGAAGCGCGGGCCTGGCGGAAATATACACCTTTACCACCACCGGAGCCTATTTTGAGCATTACCTCAATGTCCTGAAGGACAAATTCATCCTCCGCTCCATCATTGACATCGCCAACCAGTCCACCACGCAGGCCTTTGACAATCCGGACGACGTAGCGGAACTGCTGGATTCTGTGGAAACCCATATTTTCCAGATACGGGAACGCTATAACAGCGCCAAGGATGAACAAAGCCTGGCCAGCATCCTTAAACAGGCCGTCACCAATTTTGAAAAATTTATCGCAAGCAAAGGCAAAATCCAAGGACTGACCACGGGATTTGAGGAACTGGACAAAAAAAGCAACGGGCTTAAACCGGGGGACATGTTCATCATCGCCGCCCGTCCCTCCATGGGTAAAACCTCCTTCCTGCTCAACATCATTGAGCACATCGCGCTTAACGAAAAAAAGCCTACTCTGCTCTTTTCCTGTGAAATGCCCGCAGTCCAGATTGTGGAACGCCTTCTTTTCGCCCGTTCCGGAGTCCGCAGCCGGGAAATCATCAAGAGAGGCAACCTCACCCAGCTTGAAATGAAGCACTTCAAACAGGCCGTCAAGGAAGTGGGGGCTTCCCAGCTTGTCATTGACGATACCGCAGCCATCTCCATCAACGAACTCCGGGCCAAAGCGCGCCGGGTCATGCGGGACCAGGGCGGTTTGGCAGCCATCGGCGTGGACTATCTCCAGCTCATGCGCTCCCACTCCAAACAGGCGGCCAACAGCCGTGAACGAGAAGTGGCGGAAATATCCGCCGGCCTCAAAGCCCTGGCCAAGGAACTTAAAGTGCCTGTTATCGTTCTGGCCCAGCTCAACCGCGGTCCGGAAAGCCGCACGGGAGCCAGCCTGGGCGTCCCCCGCATCTCCGACCTTCGCGAATCCGGCTCCATCGAACAGGACGCGGACATGATCGGCCTGCTCTACCGCTCCGCCTACTATGCGGAAGATGAGGAAAAACGCCAGCAAATGGCCGGACGGGCCAATCTGCATCTGGCCAAAAACCGCAACGGCCCCACGGGGGACGTTCCGCTCCACTTTGAAGCGGAACTCATGCGCTTCTCCACACGTGAGGCGGATGAACACGACCAGGAAAGCGAATAAAACCTCTCGCTGTCTGTGCCTGTTCTCTGCGGATTAACAATCCGTTACAGGCTGAAACCGAAGATAATTCTGTTTAATTCGGGCAAAGTTACAAGTTTCTACGATCATTGAAATGATACGTTCTTTCTACATGTAACTATTTCCAGAAAAGGGAATTCTCAAAATTTTATTGCAAATTTAAATACCGCAAAGGCCTGTTGAATTTTCATTGGAGACCGATGATGCCAGTCGGGCTTGATTTCATGAAAACGTCCTCTGATACGAAAGGAAACGTCTACACAAGTTATTTTCTCTTAGAATCAAATCTTGACCCCGGATTGTTAAACCGGTAGCATCGCGGCAGCGTCAGCATTTCTTCTGGCCCCATTGATCAAGTTATTTCTGTTTTTAATATGAAAAAAAACTTATTTATTGCTACAATCCTCTGCGGATCATGCATCTGTGCCAATGCCGCCAGCATGGTCACGGAATGGACCGGCAATGCCGGCCCTACGGAAGGCAACACCTATGAACTGGGCAATGCGGACAACTGGAGCAACGGTGTACCCGCCCGCGGCAACAACCAGGGGCCGGACGTCATCTTCAATAACACCGGAACCATCACCCTCAGCGGCTCCATGGTGGACACATCCGATGGCGGCAGCATCACCGTCACGGGCAACAGCAATGTTACGGTTGGGGGAACCCGCTGGACGGGAAATGTCACCATTGGAGCAGGTTCCGCTCTTTCCCTCTCACAAGTGGACTTTAAAAGCAGTGACATCATCCTGGACGGCACCTTCAACCTTGGTGTCTGCGGGATTGATTCCGGCGGCAACGGCGCCCGCCTTGTCTTCGGCATTGGAGGCATCATGAACGTCAACCAAAAAATATGGGGAGCTTCGGACTTCTCCGTTTCCGGTACGCTGGCCACCACATCCACGGATCTGGCTGCTGGAGAATTCCAGTTTGTTACCCGCACGCTGATTACCTCCGCCGGCTTTGACGGCGGTTCCATTTCCCTGGGAGACTTCACCGCTGAAGACGGCGGAGCGCTGACCAAGGCATCCGGCATCATGGAAGGGAACGCCGCAGACTATCAGGGCCAGTACTATCTCTACACGGAAGACGGGAACGTCAAAGTGCAGTACGTAGTGGCGGGAGCCGTTCCGGAACCTGCTACGGCCACCCTCAGCCTGCTGGGGCTGGCTTCCCTGATGCTGCGCCGCAGGCGCGCCTGACCTTCCACACCCTGTCTTTTTTCCTCAACAGCCTGTATGCCCACGCATACAGGCTGTTTTATTTTCAGGCGAGTGACGAAAACGTCACAAAAAAACATCTTCATGCCATTGCCGGGAATCCGTAGCATTTTTCCATTATCTCCCGTTCGACGCCATGCAAACCCACGCAAAATCACTCAACGAACGTTTCCGCACACTCATCTCTCTGATTTTCGGTCTGGCTATCGGCTGTTCCCTGCTCTTCGGGGAGTCCCGCTGGGAAACGTCTCCGCTCATTGAAGAAAGCCTCATGCTCCTGGCCTGCTTCATGGCCGGCATAGGCGCCTTCGGGCGCATCTGGTGTTCCCTCTACATTGCGGGCTATAAAAACAACGTCCTGGTTACTGACGGGCCATACTCCATGTGCCGCAACCCGCTCTATTTCTTCAGCTTCGTTGGCAGCATAGGAGTATCCTGCGCTACGGAGACCTTCACCATCCCCCTGCTTACGGCGCTGGCGTTCGGAATCTACTACCCGTCCGTCATCAGAAAGGAACAGGAAAGACTCACCGCCCTTTTCGGAGACGCCTACCGGAACTATTGCAGGAACGTTCCCTCCTTCATTCCCTCCCTCTCACGGCTTAAACCGCCGCCTGCCGCCTACTCCGTCAATCCCGCCACATTCACGCACAACATTGTGGATGCGCTGTGGTTCATCTGGTTCATCGGCATCTTTGAATTCATCAGCGGACTTCATGAAGCCGGAATGCTTCCCGTGTGGTTCCTCATTCCGTAACAGGCTCTTTTCTCCTGGCATCCAGAAGCCCCGCAAGCGCCCGTTGGGAAACCATCTTACGGAAAGATGCGCGGTCCCGCGGATAAAGCATCATCTCCGTCCGCGTCTTCCCCCCCCGGAAAG
>ULUG01031986.1_pt1 | contig 20919 bp, 15 predicted proteins | sample 1958331 | NCBI WGS metagenome assembly ULUG01 (sample SAMEA4835755, study PRJEB28245) | human gut metagenome | biome: gut microbiome; material: fecal sample | place: Denmark | collected 2008
GCCCAGTACGCCGGTGATGGCGTTGCTGCCTCCGGGGCCGGTGGTCACGCACACGGCGGCCATCCTGCCGCCGGTGCGGACGTACCCCTCCGCCGCCATGCTGCATGCCTGCTCGTGCTGCGTGTAGACAACATTCAGCTTCGGGTGGTGGCCAAAGGCGTCGTTGAGGAACATTGCGCCGCCGCCCACCAGCGAGAACACCTGCGTGATCCCGTGCGCGGCCAGAGCGTCCGCGACGATATCTGCGATGCGTTTTTTCATATCTGCTTTCGCCGTCCTTTATAAAATTTTTCAAATATCTTCCTGACGAACGAATTCGCGTTCACACAGGAAAATGCGCTCGTCGCTCAATCCATATCCATGGCACATATCGGGAGCGACCCTTGCCGCAAGATACGCGGTAACAATTACATAAAAATTAGGATTGCCGGCATTCAGCGCGATGCTTTCGGGATGTTCGGAAACGATGCCGCCAAACTCAATCGTCTTAAACATGTCGTATATGTTCGTCAGCTTTGCCATGGGGAAGTCCCGCGAGATCAGCTCATACAGTTTCTGGGCGTTCTCGTTGACGCCCCAAAATGCATATGCATATTCAGTGTTTTGATCCCACGTACGCTTTATCTTCTCCCATGTGCGGCGATAATAATGCGTCTGATTGGAGCTGCTCGCTTCTGCCGGGAGATACGTCCGCTGCAAATCGGTAAGCCGTAGAAGATCCCCATATTTTTTGGCTTCCACCATGATTCTTTCCTGGCTTGTTTTCAGAATAAGCCGCCGGGTATCGTCATAATTGCCGGCAGATGGATTCCAGTCTATTTTTTCGAAGGTTTCTTCCGTATAGATCGGGACATAATTTTTAAGCCAGCTGAAACGATACGTGTACTTCTCGAGCGTTACAGCCACAGGAATGTTCTTCGCGAGCGCCAATACCGCGCCGTGAAAACGGGAAGTAACGATCATCCTCGGTTTACTGTTGTAACAGGCGAACACCTCGTCCGCCCATTGGTCCGGCACGAAGCCGTCGCCTGCCTCATCCCTGCGGCAGTACATCTCCTGACTCAGGAAAACGATCTCGCTGCGAAGGCGTTCGGGAACATGCTGCGCAACGGCGTAAGGAACGTCAATGAAAACAATCTTATCCGCGTATTCCTTTTTCGCAGCGGCATCTATATCGAGCACCGACGCTGTACATCCGTTCAGGTAGGCCGGTATGCCCAAATTTCGCAGGTGCAGATAGGTTCTCTCGTCGCGGCAGCCAATCGGCGCATAGCATTTCAGGCATTGTACCTGCCGCTCGGTGAGGTTTGTATCCGTCAGGCTGATACCAAGAAAAACGGGCAGTATGTCCGGCGAAAGATCTTCAAGTATCTTATTGTAGCCCACATAACTGTCCAGCGCGATGTTCAGCGCAACAATCAAAGATTCCCCCCGATAGGTAATCAATTCGGGGAGGGCAATGCTCTTCATCCCGCTCTCGGGGATGCCCGCCTTTTCGTACAATTGCTTTACTACGCGATACTCCGCGGCATCCCCTATGTTCAGCAGGGCCTTTCCGTTCCACGAGTTTTCCCAATAGCTCCGAACCGTGGCGTCAAAACTGATATATCCGAATTTCACTGCTCGTTGCTCCCAGTCATTTTATTGTATCGCTTCATTACCAAAGTCCTTTTTCAAACACCACGACGTGCTCATAGGCTTCCGCGTTCCAGATAATGGCGGTACGCATCCCGCTGGACATGGAGCCCACCAGAGAGCTGCACCTTGACAGCAAAGCCACCTCCGTAAGATAATCCAGGTTCGTCTGGTAACGCTGTCCGGGCGCGTACATCGGATTTTTGGTCACACCGTCAGCCGGGCGATCCAGGGTATCCCTGAGCCGGGGAAGTACAATCAGATGATCGCCAAATGCTTCTTTCATAGCATCGACCAGTTCCTGCATTTCATTTATAAAGTAAACATAGTTGATCTCCCATTCCTCGCAATATTTGCGTACAGCCCTGATCAGCTCGTTGATCTTCACCTGCCGCGGATGGCTGTGCATGGGCGTTTTGGTCTGTCCATAGGCGGCGCCGCGGATCACCACGCCAAGAACCTTTTCGCCGCGCGGGAACAGCTGGTCATAGTATTTCTGTACATATTGGGCCGTTATTTCGTTAAGCGGGACAAGGCTTGCATAAGGCGGGCATTGCTCCGCGAGCTGCCGGACATACTGCATAAACGGCGGACGCATCGCCGGGCCGGGGATATATCCGTACTGCCCAACATTTTGTGTGGACAGGATCACGTTCTGGCTTTGATACACTTCTTCAAGCGTGTATTCGCTTGGCTGTTTCCAGTAGTATTCCCAGGCGTTTTCCGTTCCATTAACCGGGAAATCCTCGCTGTGAGCTAATTTCCCATAATTTTTCCAATCGACAACCGGGATATATCCATTTTCAACGGCATAGGATAATTTTTGAAGGACATAATAGTATTGCGTCAACAGGTTGGCAATATTCCTGAAGATCAGCTCATTGGGTTGCAGATAGTAATACGGTCGGATAACATAGAATGTTTTATCCGGATTACTTGTACCGTAGGAAACATGCCGTTCGCGGCCCTTGACAAAGAGCTCGAAGGTCAAAGCCGCCCGCTTCCAGGTCAACTTCAGGGAGCGCTTATCCCGTATTACATCTGCATACATCTGGTTTACGATATACTTTAAATAACAATACGCCGAGGGAGAAACGAGCAGGGCGATGGATTTAAAGCAAGCGATTATCAGTGAAAGCGGAAGCACAATGGGGAAAAATACGACTCGCCAGAAAATCCGCAATTCCAGATTGCTGGTAAACGCCCGCCCGATGGCGGCGGCGCGCGTTTCGAATCCCTTGCGCAGCTTCAACGGCAAAAGGCTATAGAACAGCGTTTTGAAGATTTTGCCCAAGAATTTCATCTCAAATACTCCTCACCTGACTTTAATATAGCAGGGAAATCAAATCGATCTCCTGCTCGATAGAGCGATAGTATTGCAGCAGTTCGCTGATGCTCTCGCGCATGCTTCTCACGGAAAACTGTGTAAACTCCCGCCGCAGCCGTTCGTTGGCTGCGGTATATTCGTTTGCATATCCGGATTGGCACACATAGATTGGGACGTTGTTTCCACTCAAATCCCTTACCGCTTCCGCAATCTGCAAAAGGGATATTCTTCTCCCGCTGCACACATTGTAGGTGTGATGCTGCGGCTCGTGATCGATAAACCACTTTACTGCCGGGCAAAAATCGTTAATATCCAGGTAATCAAAATATGCATCCCGCCTGATCGTAATCGGCAGTTTCTTTATCGCCTTGCAGCAGGCGCCTGAAATAAATGTGGTGCGCCAATTCTCATATTTTCCGAACAATCCGAATACGCGCAGATTGTAGATATTTCGGCTATGCTCAATCTCTTTTCCTATGACATACTTGGCAAGGCCGTAGCTGTTCCCGGGGACGCCGTTCCCGCCGTCGGTTTCGGAAACGGAAGCGATGTCGCGGGTTTTGTCATATTCGGCACCGGAGCCAAAATAAAGCATCTTGCCAAAGAGGTGGCTGCATCTCTCCAAATTATAGAACATCCGCAAATCCTGCTCCAGTTCGGGGAGCGGGGAAGATGCCGGGAAATATTTGGGGTTGCGGCAGACCGCGGCATGGACAACGACATCAGGCTGAAGCTGTTCGAGATACTTCTCCACCTCTGACCCGTTGAGAAGGTCCAATTCGCTGCGGCCGGGAGTATATAGCCGGTATGCGCCGTATGGAGCGATATATTCCGAAAAGTTTTTTCCAATAAAACCGCTGGAACCCAGCAACAAGATCTTCATGCTGTACACTATACGCCTCGCCTCCTGTGGTCCGGGAAGGTTCCACAATCGAGTATTCTTGTATGCCCAAAAGCATTGTTGTTGCGCACCAAAGCATAGCGCAAACCGCTCGTGACGGTACCAATCAAAGCGGAACAGGATGCAAGCAGCTCCATTTCCGTCAAATAGTCAAGGCTCGTCCGGATGAGGTTTTCAGGGCGAAACATCTGTTTATTCCGGTCCAAGCCAAATTCCGTCCCTGGCTCTGCGCGCAGGCGTGGCATGACCACAAGCGCATCAGAGAAGGCGGCTTGAAAAGCGCGGACAACATGTTCTGTATCGCAGGCCAAAAAAACCAGGTCACTGCCCCAGCGCTCTCGACACTCGGCCACAAGGGAGAGGAGTTCGCCAATCTCCGGCTGAATTGGGTGGCCCTCGCCGGGACTTACCGCCTGCCTATCATGACCGCCAATGCGGACGTTCACGCCCAAAATCCGTTTCCCGGGAGGCAGCATGGCTACTTTTATTTGCTCCACATGGGGCTTGGTCTGCGCGTTTAGCGGCACCGACTCTGACAATTCGTGATAAAACGCAATACAGTCCTTATCTCGATATTTTTCAACGTCATATCCCATATCCCACTGCCAGAACCAGCTCTGCTTCGACAAGACGACATTTCTGCTTTGGTAAGCCTCGTCGAGCGAGATGCCGCCGGGCTGCTGCCAGAAGTATTCCCAGGCGTTCATCGTACCGTTGATCGGTTCCTTCCGGCTGTTGTACACGGGGTAGTTCAGCTGATCCACGACCGGTATCCAGCCCCTTGTTCTCGCATACTGGATGTGCGAAAGAACATAGAAATAATTGGCTAGCAGATTCTGAACCGCCCCGATGTAAAAGGGGGACTTCTCGTTGATGCTGCGGATGATATAAACCGTTTTATCCGGATTCTTATCGCCGAATGAGCATCTCCGCTCCCTTGTGATAAAATGGTATATAATATTTTTAACTACGACGGTGAACTTGAACTTTTTAAACTGTTCCTGTATCTGCCGCAGTGGGTTCTCTATCTTCATGGCTCCTGTGTCGCTGTTCAATTCATTTGGATGCTCTCTGTCCCCCGCGGGAATCCGCCCGATTCTCTTACATGAGGGTATTGTTCATTGCACATCCCTCGCAGGGCGGACGCCATGCTCGATAAAAGCTCAGCAACGCCCATAGGAACCGCATCGCTTCGCAGCTCGCACCACATATCCGCTCTATGGCTAGTCCTCCCTTCCTGTCCATGCTGACCGCTGAATTTCCATTCCACGACAAAACAGAAAGAAATTCACTTTCGCATTGCATTTTAGCATAAAACAAAGCAAAAGGCAAGGCGCGCGGCGAAATAGCACGTATGCTGTAAGCCCATCCTGGCGATCGGCAATCCGAACGAGTTTTATACCGGGGTTCTTAAGCCGCCCAACCAGTTCCGGTCAGTTCCTCATTGCTCCGTTATCCCTGCGCCATGCTCTGCTTTGCGCTTGAGCCGCTGTGAATACAACCGAAAATTTATGCTTGACAAGCGGGCAAGAATCCTGTATAGTGTTTGACGGTGCCACGCTCGGTTCGTCTAGTGGCCTAGGACACCGCCCTCTCACGGCGGTAACAGGGGTTCGACTCCCCTACCGGGTACCATAAAAGAAACCTCTTTTGTCTACCAAGACAAGAGAGGTTTTTTCATGCTTTTAAGGACAAAACAGGTCAAATATCGCTCAAAATCGGGCTGGGGCAGTCAAAACGGCTGATTCCAGCCCGATTTTTGATTATTAGCAGTAAAAATGGTGGCTGTACTTTCACTACGCGCGAGTACAGCATAGGTGTGTATAATCTGTCAAGCGATTGGATTTGAAGCAAAAAATCCAGCTTTCACAAAAAGAGTAACGAAAAAATACGGGTTTTCCATTTACTTTTTCACTCTCGCGTGCTATAATTATTTGGTATAACTATACCCATAAGTGGGAATACGGTGGAGGTGCCGCCATGGCGAAAGACAATTGTCAGAAAATAAAGCTGCTTAAACTGATGGAAATATTGCGTCAAGAGACTGATGAGCAGCACCCCCTCCGCGCAACGGAGATATGCAACAAACTGATTTGCATGGGTATCACCTGTGATCGTAGAACGCTGACCAAGGATATTGCCCTGCTCAATGAGCAAGGATTTGAGGTCATGTCAACGATGATTAGTCACGAAAAAGGATACTATATCGAAGATCGCAGCTTCAGCGTTCCAGAGCTAAAGATACTCATTGACGCGGTGCAGGCAGCCAGCTTCGTCACGGAGAAAAAGACGGCAGAGCTGATTGAGAAGATTGCTGCGCTTGGCGGCAGCCACTGTGCTGAAATCCTTAAGAGCAACATGGTGAATTTTAACACCAGAAAACATAGTAACGAGTCCATTTATTATAATGTAGATTATTTGGAAGATGCCATCGAGCAGAAAAAGAAAGTCATTTTCTACTATTTCGATTTGGATGCAAACGGCAAAAAGGTGTACCGCAATGGTCATCACCATTATGTCGTAGAGCCAATCGGGCTGGTATTCAACGAAGATAACTACTACTTGATGGTTTACAGTGCAAAGCACGATAATACAGCCAACTACCGTGTAGATAGAATGGACAGCGTTGAAATCGTCGAGGACGATATTTGTGAAAAGGCACTGGAGCTTCGTCAGAGCGTCGCAGGATACACCGAGCAAGCGTTCAAGATGTACGGTGGCCAGCCGGTACAGATTACCATACAGTTCAGCAACAAGCTGATCGGCGCGGTATATGACAGATTTGGTGAAGGAACAAAGATGATTCCAATTGGCGATGATGAATGTGCCGCCACAGTAATGGTGCAGACCAGCCCGACATTCTGGGGATGGATATTCCAGTTTGGAAACCTAATGAAAATCATATCCCCTGACGGAGTTATAGAGCAATATAAAGAAAAAATCAGAGAACTGGATAAATAATTTCTATAAAATATGGCTGATATAATTTTAGAGAAAGGATGTGAAAATGCGCGTGCATCACGATGAAAATATTACCTATGCAGAGCACTACTTAATCGACATACCCGAATATGCCGATGTATCTGTAACCACGCTGCCTTTTTCTATCCGTGTAATTAATAGCTTTATGGGTAACGGAATTACAACAGTCGCAAAGTTACTCGAAGCAACGCCAGCTCAGCTTATGCAGCTTAAAGGTTTTGGAAGAACATGCTTGGTTGAGGTTGAAAAATATTGTGAAACATTGGCTCAGAACGGATCTGCGCCCAGTCTTCCTGCCCCTAAAAAGCAAGAAGGCAAAAATAAGTTCAAACAATTTAATGATCAAATTGCGCTGGGCGATTTTTCTTTTGTAGAGCAGATGGAATTGAGCGATGACGAGAGAGCATATATCGCGGAACTCAAAGAGGCATATGATATACTTGGTGCCGAATTTGTTTTAGAATGCATAACAGAACCCGAAAAGATAGTGCCGATTTTTGAAATGATCAATACATTCCAAGACGAAATTCGGCCATACCTCGAAATTCAAAATTTGGCACGTAATATACCGACCGCCAGAATGAGCAAACGTGCCATGTGGTATATTAAAGCGTTCACGATCAAAGAAGAAGAACGTGAAGTTCTCAACGAGTTGTGTTCTTCTGAGAACACTACAATAGCAGAGATGGTGGCACATTTCGAATACAAAAACGACAGGCTGTTTATATTGACAAAGCAGTTCTTAAAATGGTGCACCTTCGATTTGCACGAAGAAATCGATCAGTTATTCAACAAACTATATACAAACGAGCGCTCGAGAACTGTAATTCAAGCCCGTGCTGCTGGGCAAACTTTGGAACAGGCAGGCAATTTGCTTGGTGTAACAAGAGAGCGCATCAGACAAATCGAAATGAAGGTAAAGCGCACATTTTCGCGCCTTCATAGCCGCGTACGAATTGTTTCTAAAATAGCTGCTGAGCGCGATGGCGACACTATTTTAACACCTACGGAAATTGCTCGTTACTGCAACAACGACTCTGACGAACTTTTGTATTTGCTACAGAGTTACGAAGGAACAAACTACACCTACGACAGACAATTCGGCGTGTTTGTTCTCGGTGATGATTCATTGCATGATCGTGTAGATGCATACTTAGAGACATTGCCAAATGTAGTAAACGATGAACAATTTGAAAAATACGCTGCAGCAGCTGAGGATGAGGAAGATATCCCGAAAGAGATGTTTGAAAAAGCATTTCTGGAGAGCTATAGACGCACCGGTGCTGTATATCATCGTTCGCGTTTGTCGTTGGCTGTAATATACCAGGATATTATGAGCAAGCATTATCCCGACGGAATGCATGTATATGATTCGGTGGAATTAAATCAATTTCGCAAATATGTTGTCAATGAGTATGGCGATGTTCAGATCCCAGAAAACGACAGGGCGTTGTCGGGAAGAATTGTGAGCGTTTGCATTTTGTGTGGTCGTGGCAGATATAGACTGAAAAAAGATCAGTATATGCCAAAGAAGCTGGCAGATAAAATTTATGCTTATATCAAAGGTGGAAAATCTCCCGTTTACCTCACGGGATCTATATTTCACATTTTTGAGGATGAGCTTATAGCCGCAGGAATAGATAATCGCTATTATTTACAGGGTGTCATGCATGAAATTTTTGCTGACAAGCTAACCTTTAGACGCGACTATATTTCGACAGATGCCAGCGTCACCTCCTTGTATTCTGCGATTGTTGATTTTATAAAGAAATCAAAATACCCAGTCAGCAAGGCACAAATTCAAACCGCCTTCCCCGGAATTACTGATATTGTTATTACCTTATCAGTTAATGATCCTGAGATTTTGAATTACTTCGGAGAATATCTACATGCAAGCCGAATATTCATCTCCGATGTTGAGCGAAAATATCTCAGAAGCGTAATAGAAAAGATACTATCTGACGGCGCAGCACACCACGCGAAGGATTTTTACGAAGTTATAAATGGCGAAAAGCCCGAAGTGTTTAAGCGCAATGCTGCAATGTACCCTTTTTCTGCATATAGCATCTTGGAATACCTCTTCCGTAACGATTTCCAGTTTTTGCGGCCGTACATTGCAAACAATGGTGTGGAAATAGGCCGTCCCGGGGAGCGACTTCATGAGCTTATTTATAGTTCGGAAAGCTTTGCAATTGCGGATATCCGGGAGTTTGCAAAGGAAAATAGATTCCAGATTCAGTCGATGATTGAGTATGCAAACATGTGTAATGATGAGTATTTGCTAATCGATCGTGACACGCTTATGCGTATTGACAATATCGGGATAACAGCAGAAGACGCAGAAGAAATAGATCGTATTATTGCGCAAAACATAGTTAAAACCATTCCTATCGTCCAGCTTGATATTTGGGGATCTTTACCTTCACTCAATGTGCCATGGACGGAGTGGCTTCTCTATAGTGTACTCAACAAGTGGGGCGATCGAGTTATGGTAGGTACTTCTTCAAATCAAATGAAGATGGCTGTTCCTCTTGTTGCTCCGACAGGAAAATATGACGCTAGTGAATTTGCTAATATGACGGCATCCAGCAGTGCGTCAGCTATTCGGATTGATGATCTGGATAATCTTGACGAATTATTGGAGGACATCATTGGCGACGAATTTTGGGAGGAACCAGATGAGTTTTAAGGATCTCGATATAAAACTTAGTTATATAAGTTGTGGCGACGAAAATATAGCTAGCGCATTTCTTGTCCCTGCATTAAAGCAGGCAAAGAAGTATCAAAGAAGCGTAGGCTTTTTCTCATCGGGAGTATTCGGGCCAATTATTGACGGTGTCGTTGGATTATCTAGAAACGGTGGAACAATCGAGATAATCGCAAGCCCCAAATTGAACGAAGAAGATATAGAAGCGATTAGCTTGGGATATCAACACCGTACACAAATAATTGAAAACGCGTTTACTAGAGATTTTGTTAGCGAAATAGAATCGCTGGATGACGCAAAGTTGCAGTTGCTCGCAACGCTTATTGCTAATGGTACGCTGGATATCAAAATTGCAGTAACAGAGACAGACGGCATATACCACGATAAACTCGGAATCTTAGAAGACTTCGATGGAAATGTTATTGTGTTTTACGGATCTGCAAATGAAAGCTTTAGTGGATACAAGAGCAATTACGAAAAAATTCGCGTAGTAAAAAGCTGGGTAGCTTCTGACGTTGCCAGCATTGAAGATGAACGTGATGAGTTTAATGCTTTATGGAACGGCGTAAATCCATATGTACAAGTGCTTGGATACAAAGAGTCGGCAAAAGGACATATTCTTGAGGTAGTTGAACGTCGGAAGGAAAGCAAATCTGCGGGCACTGCCTCCCCGATCAAGCTACGCGACTATCAAGAAGAAGCAATCAATGCATGGATGAAAAACGATTATCATGGCTTTTATGTAATGGCTACCGGTACCGGAAAAACATGGACTGCAATTTTTTCAGCCAAGAAGTTAATCGAAACGCACGCAGCAATGATTGTGATTTGCGCGCCGTACAAACATTTGGTGCGACAGTGGGCTGACGATGTAGAAAAGGCGTTCCCGAATGCACATCTAATTATGGTTTCTTCCGAAAATCCTTCGTGGGAGCAGCAAATATCACAGGAAATAATTCGGAAGCAATACAACAAGGACAATCAGATAATTGTAATATCAACAATCGCGTCCTTCAAAATGCCTCGCTTCATGGCAGCCATCAAAAAGTCCAAGGATGATAAATTGTTGATCGTTGATGAAGCACATAGATTTACCGAGCGCCCCGAAGAATTGAAAACCGCGTTTAAATACATGCTCGGATTAAGCGCAACACCATATAGCGGATCTTCTGCACAAAAAGGTGCTGAACTAATGGCTTGGTTTGGTGGGCAGGTCTTTAATCTGCCAATTGAAGTGGCACTTGAAAGAGGCTTTTTGGTTCCGTATAACTACTACCCGATTTATGTACAATCTTCCGAGGACGAAGAAGGAAGATTCAAATACCACACTCAAAAAATACTTTCCTGTTTCAAAAACGGCCGCTGTACAAACCCGGATTTACTTGTGAAGTCGCTTCGAAATAGATTGCGCGTTATTGCGATGGCAGAAGAAAAGCAATCCAGAATTGACGAAATCATAGGCCGCGTTGAAGAAAAAGAGCACGTTGTTGTGTATTGTGGAGATGGCAAGATGTTCGATGACAACGCAGGCGAAGAACTTCGTCACATCCAGTCGGTCAAGCGCGTTTTATCCTCACATGGATACAAAGCGAGTCAGTTTACTGCAACAGAAAACATGGCCACTCGAATGGAACTTGTTGACGCGTTCAACAAGGGCGAAATATCCGCCCTTGCTGCCATTCGTTGCTTGGATGAAGGAATCAATATTCCCTCTATCAAGAGTGCTTTGATATTGTCCAGCAACGACGATTATCGAGAATTCGTACAACGAAGGGGACGAATTCTTCGTACTTACGGAAGCAAAAAATATGCCAACATTTATGATGTTGTGGTATTGCCATCTCACGATATGATGGGTTGGGCGAAAATCGAGCTTCGGCGTTTCCTCGAATATGGAAGACTTGCTCTTAACTGGGCAGAGCTTGAAGCAGAACTACAAAGCCAGTTGGCGACATACGGTTTGTCTGTAGAAGACATTGATGTGTACGATTATGATGATATGGGGGTGATCATCGATGAGTGATCATGCTATTATTGAAAACATGATACAGTTTATCGAGGAAAAGGAGCGCCAGTTGCAGGTGGAAAGATTAACAACTGGGCAAGTGCGGAGCGATATCGTTAAATCGATTTTAGACGAATTGGAGCGTGAAACAACCAATGAAAATCAGTAAAATCGAGTATGAAAATTTCCGTAATTTCCGAGATCATGGTGAAATCCGTTGCTCTACAGACGGAAAAGTAACGATCATTTACGGAAAGAATGGCGACGGCAAAACAACATTGCACCAGCTCTTCCAGTGGGTGTTTTATGATCAAGTGCATTTTAATAAAACCACAACCGATCGGCTCTATAATCTGCAATATGAAAGCGAATGCTCGTTTGGTGAAACATTCCAAGTGATGGGATGTATTGATTTTGAGCACGACGGTGTTAAGTATTCCTTGCGCAGAACCTATACCTATAAAAAAGGGCTTGTTGATTCGGAGAAAATTGCAGAAGATGTGTCGTTGAACATGATGGATGATGATTACAACTGGAAACGTTTGGATCGTCCCAGAGACACTATTGAAAAACTTTTGCCTTCTGGATTGTCGGATTATTTCTTCTTTGACGGCGAAAGTATGATTGCAGATCTGCGCGTAAAAGGCAAAGATTCCGCCGGAAAGCTTCGCAAGGCACTGTACTCCATGTTTGATCTAGATGTAATTGAATCCGCGTTGGGTCATATCGGACGCACTGATTTAAGAGCAACCGTCTTAGGAAAACTGTATCTGAGCAAAGGTACTATTTCCAGTGGAGGACAGGTTTCGGATATTAAGGCCAACATAGAAAATGCTCAAGCCAGAATGGCCAGATATGAGGCTGATTTGGAAAGAGCAAAAGAAAAAAAAGCCGAAATGCAGGAGATGTTAATTCGCATATCTGAGCAGATCGGTGGCTTCAAGTCAAAGGCAGATTATGAGCGGCAGCGAAAAGGACTCAAGACGCAGCGGGATATGTTCCTTAGAAACGCCTCTGAAGCACAATCCGATTTTGGCGATGCAGTATTGGATATGTTCCCGCAGTTGTTGATATCCAAAGCTGTAGAAGATGCTAAACAGCGAATCCATCTGAAGGTCGAACAGAGTAAGCTGCCTGCAGGCGTTACCAAGAAGTTAATCACCTATCTTCTTGAGGAATCCAACGGCGAATGCATTTGCGGCAATCCTATATGCGATAATGAACGCCAACATATTCGCGCATATTTAGATATGCTACCGCCTCGCTCTTTCACGAGTTTGTATCAAGACTTCTCCAAAACAGCTCGCAGTTGGGGAAAAGGATATGACAAGGCTCGCATTGAAAAGTACATTATGAGTGTGCTTGATAACAACGAACAGGCCGCATCTTGCGATATGCGTATCCGCGATCTTGACGAAGCTGAGAAAAAGAGCCCAGATATTGAAGATTTGATTGTTGCAAGACAGCAGGCCGAAGCAGAGATCAGAGAACTCGACCTTACCATCGGCCGTATTGGAACAGAACTTCGTAAGCTAGAGATTTATTTGAAAAAGCAGATGCAAGACTTCGATAAATATACTAAAGAAACCGCAGAAAGCGAAAGGGTTATTGCCAAGATAAAAATCATGGAACAGGTGGCAGCATACTTCCGCAAGAAGCTGGACGAAGAATCTGTTGCGTACAGCAGACGGCTGGAGGAAAACATCCAGAGCTTGATTGATAGCATGCTGACTAGTAAGCGAAAAGTTAATGTCAGTTCGGAGTTTGCCGTCAGAGTCACTGATAGTTACAACGACGAGTCTAAATCTGAAGGGCAATTTGCAGTGGTTTCTTTTGCGTATATCGGCGGTATTCTTAAGATGTTGCAAAGTGAAGAACACCTTTCTTCTAAGGAATACCCTCTAGTATTAGATGGCCCGTTTTCAAAATTAGACCCAGATCAAAGACTGAATGTCATCAATATGATCCCCAAATTCGCTCCGCAGGTCATCCTATTTTCAAAAGACGACTTGCATGGAATATTTACTGAAGATGCAATTGGACGTGTGTGGACGATCGTAAGTAACGAAGAAAAAAATATTGCCAGAATCGAGGAGGGACATTTATGGAGCTGACAACTGATGTTTTGCTTCGAGGAACTGCATGGAATCGTGCCATAGAAAATCTTTCCTCAATTTTCAAAACGCGAACCCACTATATGATATTCATGCTATCAATGACAATTGGTATCATGTACGACCAAAGAATCGAAAAGCCAGAAGAAAACGATGAAGAACCAAAGAGCGTACCGCGTAACGTGTTGCGAAATAACGACAACGGACGGTTGGATTTCATCTTTCAAGCTGCGATTCTTTCAACGTCTTCCGAAACACTTACAGAAGAAGAACGACTGGAGCTTGCTTTTGGTGAAAAGAGTGATTTCAACAAAATCGCATTCCTTACACAGTTTGCGAACTTCGGGGTTACTAAACTCGTGGAATTGATAGGAGCATCGCCCCTTGAATCCATGGAAAACATTAAGAACTTCCTTTTCTCTACGGTAGAAGGAAGAAACTTAGACATTGATGCTATTCCCGACGATATTTTGCTCGAAGATGTAGAATAATTCCCTCTTTTCTTTCAAATCTATTGCAAATCAGACGAAGACGTGATATACTTAAGTATGTACTTAAGTATATCACGTCTTGTCGCATGGAGGGATAAAATGAATTTTTCATACCGTTTTCCTGCAGTAAAGGGTAAGCAAGCAGGAAGAGAATACTATATTTCTATGGTTCCGCTGAAACTTTTGTCCCGGCTGTTCCCTTCAGAAGATGAGATTGTTCTTCCAGAACATAGAGCGCAAAGAAGGATTAACGAAGCAAGAATTCCGGAAATTAAGAAATATATCCTCGACAACAGAGATACCTATGTTTTTTCTGCCCTTTCGGCCTCAATCGATGGTCAGTATTCTTTCTCAGCAACTCTGGATTCAGATGTTGGAATATTAGAAGTAGATATGGAGTCCGTTTTTCTTATTAATGATGGGCAGCATCGCAAAGCTGCAATCGAGGCTGCCATGCAGGAAGACGCGACTTTGGAGAAAGAGACAATATCAATTGTGTTTTTCGGAGACGAAGGTTTATTACGAAGCCAGCAGATGTTTACAGATCTTAATAAGCATGCGGTAAGAACATCGAACTCGCTATCCACACTGTACGATGGCAGAGATGAAATCGCTGTTGCTACTAAGAAAGTGATAGATGCGATCCCCTTCTTTAAGAGATTTACAGATAAAGAGCGAGACATTCTCGGTAAAAACTCATCTAATCTGTTTACGCTCAATATGATTTACAAAGCAAATCAGCGAATTCTACATAGTGATAGATGTACGAAAGACGACACGGATTTTTTGCTTCATTATTGGGAAAATGTAGCTAATAATATCGTCGAATGGCAGGAAGTGTTGAACCGCACGCTGACCAAAAAAGCCCTCAGAGAAAATTATATCGTAACATTAGCTATAACTATTAGTGCATTTGGGCGACTCGGAAGATATTTTTATGATCATCCGACATTGGATATGGCATCGTGTTTGAGCAAGCTTAAAACGATTGATTGGTTGCGATCTAATCGAGCTTGGGTCGGACGTGCACTTCGTGAAAACGGAAAAGTCCAAAATAGCGAAGAAGCCATCACATTAACCAGTTCGTTCATTAAGCAGCAGATTGGCGTTCTCTTAACTAAAGAAGAACGGCAAAAAGAAAAACAGATATCGGAGAATAAATGATATGCAATACACAGGAGAATTTGCTGTTTACGAAGACATCATTCAAGAAATGATGCTTGTGTATCAGCACGACAAACGACCATGGATGATTGGATTTAGTGGAGGCAAAGACTCCACTCTCTTGTGCTGCCTTGTCATGGAAATGCTTCAGAGACTTAATCCGGAGAAAAGGCATAAAAAGGTTTACGTTGTTTCTTCTGATACACTGGTCGAAAATCCGATTGTCCGAGATTACATGCATAAAATGTCTGATATGATCGGCGTAGCTGGAGCAGATCTGGGTATACAGTCGGATATCATTTATCCACGAGTTGAAGATACGTTTTGGTGCAAGGTCATTGGACTAGGTTACCCCACCCCCGAAGCACCGGGATTCCGTTGGTGTACTGAGCGTTTGAAAATACATCCCATGAATGCATACACGCTCGAAACAATCAAAAATAACGGAGAGGTTGTTCTTCTGCTTGGTGTTCGTAAAGCGGAAAGCACCTACAGAGCAAATAATATACGAGCAAGAGAAATCGAAGGGAAATTACTCGTTCCGCATAACGATATTGAAAACGCATACGTATATAATCCTCTTACAGAAATTCCAAATGAGGAAGTTTGGCGATTCCTGTTGAAAGGCGATGGCATATCACCGTGGGGATCAGATAATAAATACTTATTTTCCCTTTATCAAGGAGAAACACTGGGCGAAGAACAAAGTGTAATCGGTGAAATTGATAAGGAAAAAATCCCAGTAACAGGTAATTCCAGATTTGGATGCTGGATTTGCACGATGGTTAAAGAAGATAAGTCTCTTAAGGCATTTATCGATCGCGGCGAAACATGGCTGGAACCGCTCCGTGATTATCGTAACTGGATGCTTGATCTTCGTACAAAGTCCGGCGCAAGAGAATATAAGAGGCGTAACGGTGCGATGTATCGTAAGGCCGATGGCACTCTTGGCACAGGACCCTTCACCATGGCTACCAGACAGGAAATGCTCCGTAGATTGCTTCAGCTCGAAGTGGATACAGGACTGTCGTTGATCACCATGGAAGAACTCAAACAGATTGATATTATGTGGGATAATGAAGGTGATCTGACACGGCGCTCGTTGGTGGAGATTTATAGAGAAATCACAGGTAAGGTTTTACCATGGGATCAGTACAAAGCCCCTATTTTCCCCGCCGATGTAATTGATGAGATTAAACAACTCTGTGAAGAACACCAAGTAGAGTTTGAACTAATTTCAAAACTCATTATTGAAATTGAGGCAAACAAAAACTACACGAATAATTCGATGGTGACAAAAGCATTTGATCGGATAATCAATCAAGGCTGGCTTCACTTTGAAAGTATCGAGAAGGGATTGCAAAATGAAAATTAACAGTATTTTATTATACAATTTCGGCTCGTATGAAGGTGAAACGGTTTTTGATACACGCGCAACTGACGATGGGAGAAACATCGTGTTGATCGGTGGTAAAAATGGCGCAGGTAAAACCACGCTGTTTACTGCAATGCGGGTGTGCTTATACGGCTTCATGAGCATGGGATATAAAAACATAAACTCATTCTATAACCGTGCAATAATTAAACTGATCAATAACAGTGCAAAACTACGCAGGCCAGCTGATGCGCATGTAGAAATGCAAATCGGACTGAATAATGGTCATGAAGTAGATGTGTACACTCTTCGCAGAAGCTGGACACTAACCGATGCGCTTTCTGAAAGTTTTACTGTTGCCAAAAATGGCATGACCCTTTCTGCAGAGGCTGTTGCTGATTTTGAAAAATACCTATTGTCCCTTATACCGCCGGAATTGTTTAACCTATATTTCTTTGATGGCGAAAAAATAGCAGACTTCTTTTTAGAAGAAGGAAGCAATGCGCGAATCAAGGATGCGTTTTTGACTCTTTGCGGCTATGATACTTTTGAAATCATGTGCAAGAACTTCAAGCGAATTGGATCGAGCAAAACGCATGGTTCTCCCGATTTGGATGAGTATCTGGCTGCAAAAGAAGCGTTGACTGCAGCTCAAATGACGCAGCAGGATTTGACAGCAAGATTAAACCAATGCATAGATGAGATGGATACCTGCGAAGCAGATATTGATGCGCTCGAAAAGGCATACCATCAGAGTGGCGGTGTCTCGCAAGATGAATGGAACCAGAAGCTGTTTACACTCAAAGAGGAAGAAAAGAAGCGCGAGACATATAATGCCATATTAAGAAAGTGGGTAAATGAATTGATCCCCTTCCTCATGATCCGGGATCAAATCGCCACGCTGAAGAAGCAGATCGAAAAAGAAAATAGCGCGCAGAAATTCCACAATTTCCGTGAAGTGTTAGAAACTCCTGCAGTAAGACGATTACTGAAATCAGACTTCTCCGCTATTATAAACGCTGCAGCAACACAGTTTTCTGATTCTGGAGAAGTGATTCTGGATTTATCTTTAGAGCAAAGCGCGTTGCTTTTGGCGCATATCAACCAAATCCTCGATTTCGAAGTAGAGAAAGTTGCAAAGTATAAGCGTGCAATAAAGCGTTCGCTTTCAGTAACTGCGAAAATTAGACAGGAGTTAGATAGCAGCAGCATTTCTTCCGTTCAAGAATACATGCAAAAACGCGCACAGCTATTTGAAAGTAAGAGTCTGTTGCTTGTGCAGCGTATCGAGCTTGAAAGGCAACTTACAGAGCATAAGGATGCATTGCAGCAGGCAGAAGCCCATCTATCTCGCGTACAGGCGCGCTTGGAAGAAGAATTAAAACAGGCATCTATAACGGATATTTCAGCTCGTGCAATTATAATGCTCGATAAGCTTCAGCATACTCTTTATAGAAAGCAGATCGAGAAAGTAGAGGCATTTTTCCGTAAAGAGATTAAGATGCTGATGCGAAAATCGCGCTTCATAGATGATATTCGTATAGACGACGAATTCAACACACGGATCTATCGCAATGACGAAATCAAGGTTACTCGCCTTGTGGAAGCGCTAAAAACTAATACTGAAGCCCAGTTGATTGCGATGTTCGGAAAAGCCGCATTGACAGAATTGCAAGCAATCTCCGGCGCCACAGATTTAGATGCAATGACGAAGTATTTCTCAAAACTCAAGAACACGATAGTTGTGCTCCCGGTGGAGATCGACAAAACATCGTTGTCTAACGGTGAAAAACAGATTTTTATCATGGCGTTGTACCATTCGCTTGTACAGCTTTGCAATCATGAAATCCCGTTCATCATCGATACACCTTTTGCTCGAATCGACACAGAGCATCGCAGAAATATTTCGACACACTTTTTTTGCAAGCTTAACGGACAAGTATTCATCCTTTCAACAAATGAGGAAATCAATTCTGCGCATGTGCAAATTATGGGCGACAGAATTGCTGCCACTTATATGTTGGAGAATACGGACAACAAACGGACAACGGTTGTTAGCAACCAGTACTTTGAGGTGTAGGTATGGTATTCAAAATCAGAACTTCAAAAAAAACAATGGCTATTTTTGAAGAAATCGGTGCCAGCACCAACTACGCGCCGTTTATTCTCTCAAAACTGGCAATATCAATGTCACTGAAAAGCAAAACTCCTCTGGAAGAAAATGATTTCAAATCCGATTCTTTCGGTCTAGAGCTAAACCGGCAAACTATTACCGGCGAATGGGATGAATTGTATAAGAGCTTAATTGAAATGGCCGAAGGCCATCATCTAAGCGATGACGATTACTTCCAAAAATATCTAAAAGCGCATTTGGATAGAGGTGCTCGAATGATTTATTCGGAGTTCCGCTATAATAACGATTTCTTGCTGGCACTTTTAAGTGAAAAATCAAGCCAAAATCTGATTATCCCTTAAAAACACTGTATCCACGGGCATTTCAGACAGGTCAAAGCCATCTCATTTACTACGATTTTACTACTGTTGAGTGAGCCTTGACACGCTGAAAGACCACGAAATGCCAAGATACGGATACAGCACCCGTCAATCGGGGCCTCCGCCCCGTGACCATATAACTGAATACAGACCGGCCATCTGCCGGGGCAACGCCATGGGTAACACAAACCTGTGGCGTTTTTTATGCCCTGCCGGGGGCACGCAAAACTGTATAAAAACGGGTGGGAAATCCCCTGTTTTTTCGCCTGTGGGCGGCGCAAACGAGGCCGCCCATATCCTTTCCCTTATGGGAGGCCGGGCGGTGATATGGGGGCGTAAACCCGCCGAAACGAACACTTTTCAAAACCGAAGGAAGGAGGTATCCAATATGGCGGTACCATCGGCGGTGTAGATGTGCGCGATATGGCGGAGGATGACCTGATGCGCCATGTCAGCTTTGTGTTCCAGGACATTTTCCTGTTCAAGCAGAGCATCTTGGATACGATCATTACATTTTGGAGGCTGCCAAGGTTCTTATGAATGCCGGAGCCCCCGTCAAATACAGAACCAGCGACGATGATCCCAACAAAGAACCAGAGGGTCTGCTTGGATGTATCGGCTGGGATCTTGCTGGCGCCTGGGCGGTGTACAAGGACTATGCCTGGGCAAATATACTTGAAGCCTACTATGCTATGACAGAGGCTCATATTGCAGGCAAGGACTACAATGCCATCGACAATTGCTTTGCCTGTATTGGGAAAACCCTTACTTCTGTTTCTGCCATCAATGTTGGCGGGAAACCTGCTCTGTATGACGAGGGTGCTATCTCTGTTTTTTCCGAACCGCTCATCCTGTGGTTTGGGGACAAGCCTCTGGTTGCCAGCTGCTATACCGATTTTGTGGTAAACCCGGTATACGCTGATGACAAAATGAACGACCTTGCTGATGTTACTACGGCATTTTCCTCTCTTGTTGGTACTACGCTGAAAGAAATGCAGTATATTGGCGCAACCATCTGTTATTTCGAGTTTAGTAACGGAAAACGGCTGTTTTTTGCAAGCCGCGATATTGGCGATAGAAAACGAGTCGGCACCTTCGATATCCTGGCTGACAGCAAAAAAGTGAATGTCGAGCAACTCCGTATCGAGTGTTTCTGCGCCATAAGAGGAGGACGCACCTTTGCCAGCACCGCCACGGAGTATAACGAGGATGCTATTGCTCTCTTCTGTAATGATGCAGCATACCTTCTCTATCTCCGTCCTGGAACAGCCGACAGATACCGGTTTGGCATTTGCCCTTGCACCAAGGCATTGCTTAGTGAATACACACGTCAGTATCCATTACAGCAACCGGCACAAACCACATGGATTTATGACCAAAACAATCTGTCCGCAGTACGCCTTGACTTTCCGGAGGGGCACTTGTATATGACGGCTACAAAACATAGTGACATCGAAATCCGGCTCTCTGACAAAATATATAATCCTTTGGAATGATCTATCCTGCCTCGCAACGAGGGCAAACACACGGAATTCTGGGCAAAGAAGGATGGCGACTGACTATGAAATTGTTCGATACTTTTGAGACGGTAAAGTTCCCCCCGAAGAAGATATGATATTTATAACGGTGGGTATCTTCGCTACATTTGCGCCCCTCGAATATAATGGTGAAGAAACACCGTTTACCCTGCCTTACGCCGGGTTTTGTTGGAGTCGGGTATCTGCC
>ULUG01045821.1_pt1 | contig 20513 bp, 17 predicted proteins | sample 1958331 | NCBI WGS metagenome assembly ULUG01 (sample SAMEA4835755, study PRJEB28245) | human gut metagenome | biome: gut microbiome; material: fecal sample | place: Denmark | collected 2008
TTATCCGGTGTCAACATCTCACATACCAATAGCATAGGCCGTTATTGCTTTGTCGCAGGAGGTTCAACCATAGGTGCTTATACGATCATGGAAGACTTCGTATTCGTCGGCCAGGGAGTTTTATCAATCTCGGGGAAAGTGAGTCGGATAGCCCATCATGCCTATATTGGTGCCGGTTCACTGCTTACCCATGATGTAGCAGCAGGTGAAGTCCTTGTTGGGCGTCCGGCAAGAGTAATCAGGGTCAATAAGATTTAGACAAGAAAAGACAATAGCATAGCGTAAAGATTATTGGTATGGATGAACAATTAACAAATACACCCATTTTAGTCTCCATCCGTTGTTGTACCTATAACCATGAATCATATATTCGGCAATGTTTGGATGGCTTCGTGATGCAGAAGACCAATTTCAGGTTTGAAGCTATTGTGCATGATGATGCCTCTACAGATGGTACCGCTGCGATTATCCGTGAATATGCTTCTCTGTATCCAGATATAATTAAACCGATTTTTGAGGAAGAAAATCAGTATTCGAAACATGACGGCTCACTGTCGAAGATATTGAATTCGCACATGCGTGGTAAATATATTGCTCTGTGTGAAGGGGATGACTACTGGACAGACCCGTATAAACTTCAAAAACAGATTAACTATATGGAAAGCCACCCCGAATGCGTCTTAACTCATACGGGGTTTAGTTATTTAGAAAATGGGAAAACAACTATTGCAGAGAAAGAAGGGGAAAAAATTAAAGAGATTTCTGATTCGAAAATAATTTTTAATATCCTAAATGGGAATAATTACAGGATACAAACATGCACTGCTATTTACAGACTTGCTACATATTATACAATTCTTCCTCAACTAAAAAAGATTAACGGATTGTTCCTAATGGGAGACACTCCTTTATGGGTTAATCTGCTACAATGTGGAACTATCCATTATATAGATAGCCCCACTTCCGTATATCGGATAGGAAATGACACCGCGAGTCATCCTAAATCACTGAAATCAATACTTCGATTCAATTTATCCTGTGCTGAAATGAGAGTATATTTCTCTCATTTGTGCAACTATGAAGAACAAAACTTATTCGCAAAGCAATTTATAAAAGAGTACATTAAGTATAAACCTTTTAATCGTGACTATACTCCTGTCGTTAATATTCACTTGAATGCTATTTCAAAATTCATACTCGACTCCAAGGTTATACTTTCAATTTATAAATATTATTTACGCGTGGTCTATACTCTCAGGATTATAAAACACAAATTATTTGACAAATTCCAGAAATAAGAGAACATATGACAGACTTCTTTTATGCTCTATATATGTTGACCACGCGGATAATCATGTGGCTTCCATTTCATAGCATCAGAAAGGCATATCTGAAAATTGTCCTTGGCGCGTTGGGCAAAGAAACCTTTATCGCTAGGAATGTTGATATCCGGCGCCCTCGAAACATATATGTTGGAAATAATGTAGTTATTAATAAACATGCAGTTTTGGATGGTCGAGGCGGGAAGCTGGTTATAGGAGACAATGTCGATATTGCACAAGAAGTAAATATATGGACATTGCAGCATGATTACAACGACAACTTTCATAAAACTAAAGGAGAGGGTGTTATAATTAATGACTATGTATGGATAGCTACGCGTGCTACAATCTTGCCTGGGGTAACTCTAAAAAGAGGCGCAGTTGTCGCTACTATGAGTGTTGTAACCAAAGACGTTCCCGAGATGACGGTAGTTGCAGGTATTCCAGCCAAAACAATAGCAATGCGGCATAGCGAGCTCAAATATAAACTTAAATATAAGCCTCTATTCGAATAATGTTTCGATGATAATCTATATTATCTTTTTCTTGCTTAACATGCTTATCGGAGCACTGCTGTTAAACAAGAAAAACAAAAATAATCCAGCACACAAGTCAGCATATCTGATTTTCACGACTCTACAATATGGCATTTTAGCAGGATTACGAAATACTAACGTAGGATGGGATACCATAACCTACTCAAGATTATTCAGCGAGGTTCCTGATTCATTTCAAGCAGTAGCCCATACCCATTTTAGAGAAGAAATCGGATTCAACTATCTATGCTCGCTTATAAAAATCTGCGGAGGGGATTATCAGACCTTTCTGCTGATTACTAGTATATTTATCGTTGGAAGCTGCTGCATATTTATATATCGGCACTCTCATAATGTCTTAATGAGTGTATTTATCATACTATGTTTTCCTTATTACTATACATCCTTAGATATCATCAGGCATTATTTAGCGGTGTCATTCTTTCTCCTTGGATATAAATATGTTATACAACGGGACTTTATTAAGTTTCTGATTTTTATTCTTCTGGGAAGTTTATTCCACCGGATTGCATTTTTGTTTTTAGCATTCTATTTTATACGATATTTTAAATGGAATGCGATAACCGCAGTTCTTTCCATTGCTGTCACCGCCTTTCTTACTGTTTACCTGGACACAATAAGTACTGCCATTATGGTGCTTTTACATAAAACCGATTATACAAATTCCTATTGGGTCGGAGTAGAAGCGGGTGGAGGAAAAACGATGATTATGTACCTAATTGTTCTGATTATCGCTATCCTTGGGTTCCATAACATCAAGCCTAAATCACGTACTATAATTGACAGCGACTCTGTTACTCAAGTTATGTTTTTGTTTTTATGTGCTGTGATTTTTATGAAGGCGAGGATGATCATCCGGCTTATGGTTGTTTTCCTCCCATTAATGGCAATTGCAATGCCCCGATTTCTATGCGACAAAGAAAGGGCCGGAAACAAAACGACCATGAGAATATTGAATGGAGTTTTTATATGTATCGGAACAGCATATCATGTTTACCTTTTAGGATCAAACTGGCAAAACGTTGTTCCTTACGAAATTTATTAGTAGATGTCTAGAGTATTATTTATAGCAACGGCGAATCCTTTTATCAGGGGCGGAGGCTCTCAAGCAACCAGAGCTTACCTAGATTCCGTAATCGATATCTATGGCGCCGAAAATTTAACTGTAATGATATCCGAAGAGGATATTACTCATATTGAGCCCGAGTATTCTAACTTGGAATTCATCACAGTTAAGAGACCCTCAATAGTATCGTTTATGGTAAATTATCTATGTAGAAACCTCCATAGATTTGGTCGACAACTCTATAAAGAATTAAAATCAGGTAAATATGATGTCTGCATAATAAACGGGTCTTTTGCCGCTGGATGGGTACTCAATAAATTAAGGAACAATCGTGTAAAAACCATCGTTATCCATCATAATCTAGAAGTCGAATATCATCGTGATAATCAGACAAGAATCAGTTTAGGCGGTCATTTTTGCAAATATATTGAATGGAATGAAATCATCGCCTATAAGAATGCGGATATGAATCTATTCTTAACAGCGTATGATAAATCATTTATGGAAGCCCGTTATGGAAAGCACAGAGGAAAGAATTACTTATTAGGATGTTATGAATATAAAAACGTTAATTACACTGTTTTAGGACAGGATCAGCAGGTAACATATACAATCGTGATAAGTGGTTCTCTTTGCGATTGTCAAACGATTCATGGAATCAAAGATTTTTATCACTCTTACTTAAAACCTACTTTGTCAATATTCCCAAACGTAAAAGTCCTAATTACCGGAAGAAATCCCTCCGATGAGATTACTTCGCTTTTTGGAAACAATGACCATTTTAGGATTATCGCAAATCCAGACAACATCTACGAATATGTATCCCAAGCTAAAATATATTTATGTCCGACTGATGTTGGAGGGGGGATTAAACTACGCGTCATGGACGGGCTCATATGCGGCAAGCCGATATTGGTTCATGCTATATCTGCTCGCGGATATGAAATATTCAAAGAAAAACCTTATTTTCAGATATATTCAGATGAAATTTCTTTCTTCCGCGGGCTTACAGAGATCAGAAATTATCTGGTACATTCCAAAAATTCAAAGAAAGAAATCATAGAAGACTATTACAAGTACTTCTCTTACCAAAGCGGTTTGCGAAGACTAGTATCCGCTATTCAATCATTAGAAAATTAGTTATGGATATCTCTATAGTACTGCCAGTATATAATGCAGAAGCTTATTTACACGAGACGTTGATTTCTTTGGAACAACAGACATATAAAGATTTTAAAGTTATTGTAGTAAATGATGGTTCAACGGATAATAGCGCCGCAATAATTCATCACTTCATCCAAAGAGGAAAGATCAACATATCATATTATGAGCAGCCTAACCAAGGGGTCAGTTCAGCAAGAAATAATGCTCTTCGGCAAACAGATACAAGATTCGTAATGTTTTGTGACGCTGATGATAAATACCATCCCAAAATGGTAGAAGTAATGCACGAAATGATGAATCAAGCAGATGTAGCAGTCTGTGGAGTTTCCCGCTATGAAAATAAGTTATATCGCAGTAACTCGGTGGCCACAGTACGTTTACATATATTAAAATTGATGCGCTGTTTCTTATATAAGAACACTCAATTCCATTTTGCTTGTTTCTGCTATAAAACTGACATCATCCGTACGCATAAATTATTTTTCTCTCTTGATTTAAAATATGGCGAAGACGAAGAGTTCACTTGGAAATATCTGTTGCACTGCAATAATGCCAATATGACCAAGGAGAAACTGTATTATTATCGAGACAACCAGGTGTCTGCCACTAAAAACATTACAATGGCCAGAACGCAAGTCATAGATTCCATGATTAGAGTTGTCGGATACTATAAAGAGAGAAACTCTCCCTTTGCAAAGGAATTGGAAAGCTATGGGCTTCCAAGAACAAAACTGGCAATTCTCACAGAATTCGCAAAAAATAACAGGCTTGACTTATTCCAGAAATTATCGTCCACCGAGACTTACAACTATAAAATAATTCATTCCGCAGCTTCTCCGGATCCGAAAATCAAAATAGCTGCATTTGTATATAGCCTTTCTCCTACGCTCTTCTATAACTTAGTCAAAACAATACTATAAGCCCAATGGCGTCTCTCATCAATATTCTTGAGCAGAAAGTCAATTATCAACTGAATAAATATCCCGAAATTAAGCACATCGCAAAACGGTTATATCAAAGGTTGATGTGCGCTGCTTCTCATAAACCAAAAAAGCGCGGCGATATCATAAGGGTGACTCCTGATGACGGCTACGAATACTTCTTCGGGTATTACGACAAATCGCCATGGGACATCTCTGGAAGGTATATGCTGTGCCTTCGTACAAAAGACACGTGGTCTAAAGCCGACAACTCTGACATTGCGGAAATAGTAATGATTGACACCTTTGACAACAATGCCACCAGAATACTCGCAACAACCAGAAGCTGGAACGTACAACAAGGTTGTATGCTGCAATGGCTAGGCCCGGATTTCTCTTCCCGAATAATTTACAATGATGTTCTCAACGGCAATTATTGCTCGATAATATTAGAAATCGCTACGGGACAGAAGCATGTCATTGACCAACCGGTCTACTCAGTTTCTCAAGATGGCTCAACGGCGCTGTCTCTCGATTTCTCCCGGTTGCATAACTTGCGTCCAGGATACGGATACTCCAATATACCTGAAAGAACGAAGGGCGTTTCACTTCCCGAAACTACGGCAATATGGAAAATCGACCTTAATTCCGGAGAGGTTGTACCTCTTTTGAAGTATACGGATTTTGCATCTTTCCAGCCACGTCCGGAAATGAAATTGCAGAGCGCAGTCCACAAAGTAAACCACCTCATGCTTTCCCCTAACGGAAAACGATTTATGGTTTTATATAGATGGTTCAACGGCCCAAGAAAATACACGCGCCTCATTACATGCAATGTAGATGGTTCTGACATGTACCTGCTTAATGATGACGATATGGTCAGCCATTGTTTTTGGAAAAGCGATGAAGAGATTCTGGCATTCGAACGAAAAAAGAATCTCGGATGCGGATACTACTTGATGAAAGATAAAACTCAGGACTATCAAAAACTTTGGCCATTTATTTCTGGAGACGGACATCCGAGCTACAGTCCCACAGATAGCCATACCGTTGTAACTGACTCGTATCCGAATCGTTATCGAATATCCACTATCAGAGTACTTAAAGACAACGATATGAGCAACGACAAGATTATTGCAGAAGTGTTCTGTCCGTTCCGATACGATAACGACACCCGTTGCGACTGCCACCCTCGATGGAGCCGCGACGGAAAATCAATTTGCTTTGACGGCGTTTTTGAAGGTCACAGGGGACTTTATATGGTTAATTTAAAGCAGCAATAATATGGAATCTGTTGCTGTCTTACTGCCAATTTATGCAAAAGACAATGCTGATTATATTAAACTCAGCATTAATAGTATTCTAAATCAGAGTTACCATAACGTCAAACTCTTAATTGGCGTCGACGGCCCTGTTGATCAGGTAATACAACATCTTTTAACATCTTTTACTGAAGATGTGCGCGTCAATGTTCATTACTTCCCCATCAATAGAGGTCTTGCATGTGTACTCAACGACCTCATAACAGCAGGCAGAAAAGAAGGATGTTCTTTTTTTGCAAGAATGGATGCTGATGACATCTCTTTAGACAAGAGAATCGAAATCCAGATGGATTATCTGAAAAATCATGAGGATGTAGATGTTGTCGGTGGAGCCATTGCCGAAATTGACGAGAACTCACAACCTAACGGAAAGATTGTTACCTATCCTGAGAACCACTCTGACTGTCGCAGGATGTTCCGCTATCGTGATCCTCTGGCTCATCCTGCCACGCTGTTCAGATCACGCTATTTTGATAAAGCGAAAGGATACCGCAATGAATACCGCAAGAACCAGGATACGATGCTTTGGTATGATGGGTTTATGAACGGCTGTATTTTCGCCAATGTCCAAGATACGGTGTTATACTTTCGTGTGACGAACGATTTCTATAAAGCCCGGAGAAGCGGTTTATCCAGAGCAAAGAAAATGTTGAAAGACAGATGGATGATCAATAAGCATCTCAAATTCGGATTATCCTCTTACTTATTTGCCAGTGCCATGTTCGTTGTTACAATCAGTCCGGCCTGGCTCAGGAAACTATTGTATAGACTTCGATAGTCTGCTTCGCTTCCGACCAACCTTGCCCATTATCCTTAATTGGGCATAAAATATCATAACTCCATGACAAAGAAGATTCCCTTCTCCCCTCCTGACATGACGGAGGCGGAGGTTAATGAAGTCCGCGACGCGATCTTGTCCGGATGGATAACGACCGGTCCCAGGACGAAAGAGCTCGAAACTAGAATTTCACAATATGTAGGAACTGACAAAGTCGTTTGTCTGAATTCTGCAACGGCGGCTTTGGAAATGGCCTTGCGCCTGCTTGGAATCGGAGAAGGCGATGAAGTCATCGTACCCGCCTATACTTACACTGCTTCGGCATCAGTAACTCAGCATGCAGGGGCGAAATTAGTTTTGGTTGATATACAGAAAGACCGCCTTGAAATGGATTACGAGGCAATGGGCGGTGCAATTACTGAAAGGACCAAGGCCATAATACCTGTCGATCTCGGAGGTATCGTCTGCGATTATGACAAGATCATCGAAGTAGTCAAATCAAAACAGCATCTGTTCCATCCATCTAATGACATTCAAAGGTCGCTTGGCAGAATAGCTGTCTGCGCTGACTGCGCACATGCATTCGGGGCAAGCCGACATGGCAAGATGGCCGGTTCGATAGCCGACTTCAGCGCATTCAGCTTCCACGCAGTAAAGAATTTCACGACAGCGGAAGGCGGTGCTCTCACCTGGAATCTTGCTTTTGGAAATGAACCCGTCAATGATAGGCAGACATATTACAATTCTCCTGTCCCTTTCATCGACGGAGAGTCATGGAACGATTTTCTATATCGCCTCTCACAACTGTTCTCTCTACACGGACAGAACAAGGACGCCCTAGCGAAAACCAAATTAGGTGCCTGGGAATATGATATAATCGGACCATGGTACAAGTGCAACATGACGGACATTATGGCTGCAATCGGCCTAGTCCAGCTGAAACGATATCCTGAGCTGCTACGACGAAGGAAGCAGATCATTGAAAGATATGACGCCGCCTTTTCCGGATTGAACATTTCGACTCTCGAGCACTACGGTACTGACTGGTCAGGAAGCGGGCATCTCTACATAACTCGCCTTCACGGTAAAACCAGAACCGAAACGAACACCGTCATCGAAAAGATGGCTGAAAGGGGGATAGCCACCAATGTCCATTACAAACCTCTGCCGATGATGACCGCATACAAGGCTTTAGGTTATGACATCAACGATTTCCCCAACTCCTACCGGATGTTTGAAAATGAAATCACTCTTCCATTACACACAAGGCTGTCTGACGAAGATGTCGATTATGTAATAGAAAACTTCACGGATATCGTAAGGAATTCATGATGAAACGACTTTTCGATATAGTTGCAAGCGCTTGCGGGCTGATTCTTCTCAGCCCGCTATTTTTTATCGTGTCTGTTTGGATCAAACTTGATTCTATCGGACCTGTCTTCTACAGACAAGTGCGGGTAGGAAGATATAATAAAGATTTCAAGATCTTTAAATTCAGGACCATGAGGGTAGGTGCCGACAAAGGTTCGCTCGTGACAATTGGCGGACGCGACCCGAGAGTCACCCGCATAGGATATTACTTACGGAAATTCAAGATTGACGAACTGCCTCAGCTGATTAATGTCTTCATAGGCGATATGAGCCTCGTCGGACCGCGCCCAGAAGTAAGACACTACGTAAATTATTGGACATCTGAGCAGTTGCACGTCCTTGACGTCCGTCCTGGCATAACAGACCCCGCATCTATAAAATTCCGGAACGAGAACGAGCTGATGGAAAGCGCCGAAGACCCGGAGAGCTTCTATATAAACGTCATCATGCAGGAGAAGCTGAAACTCTATCTTGAGTATGTACACAACGCATCATTCTGGTATGACATCAAGTTAATCTTCAAGACGATATATACCGTCGTCAAAGAATAATTCCTGCGTCTCAGTTTAACATCCTACGCCGTCTCGTTGCGACTGATTTGCAATCAGCCGCAACGTTTCGTGAAATACACCTGCTCTCCCAAACGGCTCCACAGGCCGCTCAGAATTATGCACTCCGAGCAGGTGTAAGCAATTTCTTTACACCTCGTCGCACGACCGTCATCCAAAGCATCTGCAAGGCAGATCAAGCGCACAGGTGAATTGCAAATTCCCTGCAACTGAATAATCTTCTACAGCTGAAGCTTCCGCCGCGGCGAAGTCGGCCTGCCTGATCCGAAGACAGCACGCAGTACGGAATTTCCGCTGAGGAGGCTAGCCGTCCGCAAGATGGCAACTGATCGCAAATCACGCCAAAACACAGAAGGCAGCCGCGGCGGAGTCGGCCTGCCGGCAGTATAGGGCTGCGCGGTGGTTCCTACTGTCGGCCGGGCTCCGCCCGCGGCAGATTCCACACAACGCAAACTACATAACGGCAGCAGATTGCAAATCTGCTGCAACGTAAAGTCAACCTCCTCCGACAGAAGCCAGCCGCAGTACGGAATTTCCGCTGAGGAGGCTAGCCGTCCGCGGCTGTGAGCGGACGATGTCCGGAGCGTAGCGAAGGGCACCGATGCGCAGCATCGGAGACTGCATCAGCGGTGCGGCGGAGTGTCAGGGAGATTGCAGAGCAATCGAACCAACGAAGCCGACAACCGGAATGAAATGGAGGTTGAGCATCTTTGAAGTTGCGCTTGCTATTGCAAGCGCGCAGCGGAACCTCCGAAGCGGATTTCCGTACTGCGCTAGATTGCAAATCTGTTGCAACTAAAGATCTGCTGCAACGCAGGCGGTCCCTACCCTATCTTATAATACGCGAAGCCGTTCTCCTCGGCCTCCTCGCGGTCGTAGATATTGCGACCGTCGATGACGACCTTCTCCTTCATGGTCTTGGAAAGCACCGCGAAACTCGGCACGCGGAACTCCTTCCACTCGGTCACGAGCATCAGCGCGTCAGCATCCACCGCAGCCTCGTACATGTCGCGGCAGTACTCCACCTTGTCGCCTATGCGCCTGCGGCATTCGTCCATGGCCACGGGGTCGTAGACCCTCACGCGGCAGCCGGCCTCCAGCAGCTTGGATATCAGCACGAGAGCCGGAGCCTCACGCATGTCGTCGGTGCCCGGCTTGAACGCCAGACCCCACATAGCCACGGTGCGGCCCTTCACGTCGCCGCCGAAATGAGCAGAGAACTTCCTGAACAGCACCGACTTCTGAGCCTCATTGACCTCCTCCACAGCCTTCAGCACCTTCATCGGGTAGCCGTTCTGCTCGGCGGTCTTGATCAGCGCCTTCACGTCCTTGGGGAAGCAGCTTCCGCCGTAGCCGCAGCCGGGATAGAGGAACTTGTGGCCGATACGGGTGTCGGCTCCTATGCCCTTGCGGACCATGTTCACGTCGGCCCCCACGAGCTCGCAGAGGTTCGCGATGTCGTTCATGAAGCTGATGCGGGTCGCCAGCATCGAGTTGGCGGCATACTTGATCATCTCGGCCGACGGGATGTCGGAATACACGAAGCGGTCGGACATCATCGTGAAAGGCTTGTAGAGCCTCGTCATGAGCTTCTGGGCGCGCTCTGTCTCGGTGCCTATCACTATGCGGTCGGGCGACATGAAGTCCTTGATGGCCGAGCCCTCCTTGAGGAACTCGGGGTTGGAGGCCACGTCGAACGGCACCTCCTCACCTCTCTTGCGCAGCTCCTCCTCGATCACCGCCTTCACCTTCTGCGCCGTACCCACGGGCACGGTGCTCTTGGTGACCATCAGCGTGTATCTGTGGATGTTCTGACCGAAGGTGCGAGCAACCTCGAGCACATACTTGAGGTCGGCGGAACCGTCCTCGTCGGGAGGCGTGCCGACAGCGGAGAACACCACCTCGACATTGTCGAGACAGGTCCTGAGGTCGGTGGTGAAATGCAGCCTTCCGGCCTCCACGTTCTTGCGCACCATATCGTCGAGACCGGGCTCGTAGATGGGAATCTCCCCGCCGAGCAGCCTGTCGATCTTCGACTTATCGATGTCGACGCAGGTCACGTCGACTCCCATTTCAGCAAAACAGGTTCCAGTCACCAGACCGACATACCCTGTACCAACTATAGCTATGTTCATAACATGCAAATTTACTCAATATCCGTCACTTTTCCATCGAAAATTCACTCGACCGGCTCCAGCAGCGACGGCGGTATGAAACCAGTGGCCACGACGGCCACGCCCTCGATGCGGACCAGCAGCCGGCGGTCCTTCTTAATACGCTTGATATAGCCCTCGGCGCCCTCGTAGATGCCTCCTGTCACGCGCACCTTCTGGCCCACCTTGCACTTCGACAGGAAGTCCTCGTCGAAGAACTTCAGATACTCGGCGGGCGTCCTGCACACGAGGATAAACATCTCCATCTCCTTGTCCTTCACCCGAGCTGGGGCGGAAGTGCCCGGCTCGGCATAGAACATCAGGGCGTCGTTGTAGAGCCGCTTGAGCTCCCGCACGAAGCGCTCGCTGGCGCGGATGAAGAAAAGCGAAGGGATGGGAGGCACGAACACCTCCATCCCTTCGGCTGAAAGAACTTCCTGAAACGGCTTGACGCGGTTGTAAAACGCCCTCATGGCATACCAGCCGAGGGTCTCCCCCTCGCCCGGCAGCACCGGAAGCTGACCTACCATCAATCCGTTCATCGGACAACTATATCGTTCCCTGCTCCAGCATCGCGTTGGCCACCTTCATGAAGCCGGCGATGTTGGCGCCCTTCACATAGTCCACGCTGCCGTCCGGCTGGGTGCCGTACTTCACGCAGGCCTCGTGGATGGACTTCATGATGAAGTGCAGCCTGTCGTCGACCTCCTTCTCGCCCCAGCTGATGTGCGAGGCGTTCTGGGTCATCTCCAGGCCGGAAGTGGCCACTCCGCCGGCGTTCACGGCCTTGCCGGGGGCGAAATAGACGCCGTTCTGCTGGAAATAGTGGATCGCGCCGGGCTGGCAGCCCATGTTGGAGACCTCGCAGCAGCACCAGGTGCCGTTAGCCTTGAGCTCCCTGGCGTCGTTCTCGTCGAGCTCGTTCTGGAAGGCGCACGGCAGCGCGATGTCGCACTTGACGCTCCATGCCTTCCTGCCTGCGGTGAACTTCGCCTGTCCGGGGAACCTGTCGGCCATGTCCTCCACCCTGTTGCGGTTGGAGGCGCGCATCACGAGCATGTAGTCTATCATCTCGTCGGTGATTCCGTCGGGAATCTCGCAGACTCCGTCGGGTCCGGAGATGGCCACCACCTTGGCTCCCAGCTGCTTGGCCTTCTTGCAGGCGCCCCAGGCCACGTTGCCGAAACCGGACACCGCAATCCTGCAGCCCTCGAGCTTCCTGCCCACGCGGGCGAGCAGGTTCTGGGTGAAATACAGGGCGCCGTAGCCGGTGGCCTCGGGACGCAGGATGGAGCCGCCCCAGTTGATGCCCTTGCCGGTGATCACCCCGGTGTTGTACTGGCGCGCGAGCTTGGTGTACATGCCGTAGAGATAGCCTATCTCGCGGCTGCCCACGCCCACGTCGCCCGCGGGGATGTCCTGGTCGGGGCCTATGCAGTTCCAGAGCTCCAGCATGAAGGCCTGGCAGAATCTCATTATCTCCTCGTTGGACTTTCCGGCAGGATCGAAGTCGGAACCGCCCTTGGCCCCTCCCATGGGCAGGGTCGTGAGCGCGTTCTTGAAGGTCTGCTCGAAGCCGAGGAACTTGAGCATCGACAGGGAGACAGCCCTGTGGAAGCGCAGGCCGCCCTTGTAGGGGCCTATGGCGCTGTTGAACTGCACCCTGTAGCCGGTATTGGTCTGGACTTCCCCCCTGTCATCCACCCAGGTGACACGGAAGGTGAAGATGCGGTCGGGCTCGACCATCCTCTCCACTATCCTGGCCTTCTCGAATTCCGGATGCTGGTTGTAGACATCCTCTATGGATTCCAGTACCTCCTGTACCGCCTCGAGATACTCGCTCTCGCCGGGATACTTGGCCTGGAGACGGGCCATAATGTCTTGTGTCTTCATATTAATTATGTGTGTTGAAAATGGTGCCTATTCAATCTCCCAGGTGGTGCCGCTGTGGAGCAGGTCGTCCACGCAGTGGATCTGGGACTTGGCCATGACCTCCTTGACCTGGTCGCGCACGCCGTCGTCGTAGGTGATGTCCCTGACGTCGCGTATCACTCCGAGCGCCACGGGGTAGTCGGGCCCCTTCATGTCCACGAGAGCCATGTGGATGCCGATGTTGTCGCTGTGGGCGTCGTGCACGAGTATGTCGTCCTCGGTGAAGCCGCCCTCGCCGATGCACACCACGCGTATCTTCTTGCCGTCGTAGATCAGACCCTTGTCATGGTCCTTGCCGAAGATCATCTTCTCGCCCTGGCGCAGCACTATCGTGTGGTCGGCCTTCACGGCGGGGTCGGAAAGGTCCTTGTGGGCGCCGTCGTTGAAGATGATGCAGTTGGTCAGCATCTCCATCACCGAACAGCCGTCATGCAGGGCGGCGGCGGTCATGATCTCCTCGTTGAGGTTCAGCTCCACGTCGAGCGAGCGGGCGAAGAAGGTTCCCTTGGCTCCCAGCACGAGGGCTCCGGGGTTGAACGGATGCTCCACGGTGCCGTAGGGCGAGGTCTTGGTAATCGCGCCGAACTTCGAGGTCGGGGAATACTGCCCCTTGGTGAGGCCGTAGATCTGGTTGTTGAAGAGTATGATGTTGATGTCGATGTTCCTGCGTATGGCGTGGATGAAGTGGTTGCCGCCGATCGCGAGGGCGTCGCCGTCGCCGCAGGCCTGCCATACCGTGAGCCAGGGGTTGGCCACCTTGATGCCGGTGGAGACCGCGGTGGCGCGCCCGTGGATGCTGTGGAAGCCGTAGGTGTTCATATAGTACGGCAGCCTCGACGAGCAGCCTATGCCCGACACCACCACGTAGCGCTCCTTGTCGTAGTTGAGAGCCTGGCTGACCTTGGGAAGAGCCCTCTGGAGAGCCGAGAGCACGGCCCTGTCGCCGCAGCCCGGACACCAGCGAACCTCCTGGTCGCTCTTGAAATCCTTGAATGTGAGTGTCGCCATGTTACATCTCCTTCTTTATAGCCTCCACGAGCTCGCCCACGAGGAAGGGCTGGCCCTGGATCTTGTTGTATTTCAATATCTCACAGTGAGGGAACTGAGTCCTCAGATAGTCGGCGAACTGGCCGCTGTTGAGCTCGCAGACCAGAATCTTCTCGAACGACTCCAGCACCTTGCCGGTGTTGGACGGGAGCGGGTTGATGAAGTCGAAGTGGGCGTACGAAACGCTGTCGCCGAGTTCGTGGACCGCCGCATGCAGGTGGCCGTAGGTGCCTCCCCAGCCGACCACGAGCAGTTTCCCGCTCTTGGGTCCGGTCACCTCGAGCTCGGGCAGGTCACGCGCCACCCGGGCGACCTTCTCGGCCCTCTCGCGCACCATGGTCTCATGGTTCACGGGGTCGTTGGACAGCACGCCCTCATGGGTCTTCTCCAGACCGCCGACTCGGTGCTCGAAACCCTTCTGCCCGGGCAGCGCCCAGCGGCGCACGAGGGTCTCGGGGTCGCGCTGGAAGGGGTAGAACTTCTGGCCGGGCTTGAGTATGCCCTGCACGAAGGGAGGCTTGATCTCCGGATAGTCCTTCATCGCGGGGATGCGCCAGGGCTCGGAACCGTTGCCGAGGAAGCCTTCGGAGAGCAGGATCACGGGGGTCATGTGCTCGAGGGCTATCTTGGCCGCGGTGAACGCGGCGTCGAAGCAGTGGGCCGGAGAATGCGCTGCCACCACTGGCATGGGGCACTCTCCGTTGCGGCCGTAGAGGGCCTGGTTGAGATCGGACTGCTCGGTCTTGGTGGGCAGTCCCGTGGAGGGGCCGCCTCTCTGGACGTCGATTATCACGAGCGGCAGTTCGGCCATCACCGCCAGTCCCATGGCCTCGGTCTTGAGCGAGAGTCCCGGTCCGGAGGTGGAGGTCACCGCGAGGCTGCCGGCGAAGGCCGCGCCGATCGCGGTGCAGATGCCCGCTATCTCGTCCTCGGCCTGGAGGGTCTTGGCCCCGAGGCTCTTGTGGATGGCCAGCTCCTCGAGTATGCCGGATGCCGGGGTGATAGGGTATGAGCCGCAGAACAGCGAAAGCCCCGACTTCTCGGCGGCGGCGAGCAGACCCCATGCGAGGGCCTGGTTGCCGTTTATGTTGCGGTAGGTGCCCTTCTTGAGCTCCTTGGCCGGCTCCACCACGTAGGTGTTGGGGATCAGCTGGATGTTGGCGGCGTAGTTGTAGCCGTCGCGCACCACCTTCTTGTTGGGCTCTATGAATTCGGGGTGCTTCTTGGCGAAGCGCTTCTCGATGTAGCCGTAGATATAGTCGACATGGCGGTTGTAGATGAAGCAGGCCATGCCGAGGGTGAACATGTTCTTGCACTTCAGCACCGACTTGTGGTCGAGGCCGCTGTTCTTGAGGCTCTCCAGCGTGAGCGTGGTGATGGGGGCGGGGATGATGATCCTGTCTTCGACTCCGAGCTCGCTGAAGGGGTTGTCGGTGGTGAAGCCGGCCTTGGAGAGACCGGTCTCGTCGAAGGCGTCTATGTCGCAGAGTATCATCGCGTGGCGCTTGCACCACTTCGCGTTGGCCTTGAGGGCCGCGGGGTTCATCGCCACGAGCAGGTCGCAGTAGTCGCCGGGGGTGGAGACGTCGCTCGAACCGATGTGGACCTGGAAACCTGAGACGCCGGACACCGTGCCGTGAGGGGCGCGGATCTCGGCAGGATAGTCGGGGAAGGTGGACAGCTCGTTGCCGCTGACCGCCGACATATCTGCAAAAAGAGATCCGGTCAACTGCATTCCGTCGCCCGAATCTCCTGCAAATCTAATCACGACATCCTTTATGTCAATGATTTTATGTTGCATAGCTATTTCACTATAAAGCTGCTACTGTGCTACGCCCTGGGCTGCCTGAGCCTGGGCCTGAAGCTCCGCCTGAAGCGATTCGAGGGTGCGTCCCTCGGGGATGTTGAGAGCCTTGCGGGCCGCGGGGGTGAGGTCGGTGCTCTGGGCGGTGTCGTAGTAGAGCAGGGTGCTCACGTCGAACACATACACATATCCGCCGGCCTTGGCGAGGTCCTGGACGGCCTTCACGGCCTTCTCCTGGATGGGTGCCATGAGCTGCTGCTGTTGCTGCTGGAGTTCCATGTCTACGTTCTGGCTGAACTGCTGTATCCTCTGCTGGATGTCGGTGAGCTCCTGCTCCTTGGTCTGGCGGATGGATGCGGTCCAGGTGCCGGCCTTGCTCTGATACTCCTCGTACTTGGAGTTGAACTCGTCAACCATGGCCTGGTAGGTTGCCTGGGCCTCGTTGCTGGAGGCGGTCATCGTGGCGCGGGCTGAATCAGCCTCGGGGCAGAGCTGCACGAGCTCCACATAATTCACATGAGCGAACTTGGGCTGGGCGAAGGCTGCCACTCCAAGCATGGCCATTACGGCGGTAATCACAAATTTCTTCATATCTCTTAATTTAAATTTATCAGTTGAAACGCACGTAAAGTTAACAATTTTATCGTCAAGTTGAACTTCTGCTGAAAGACTAGAACTGCTGGCCTATCACGAAGTGGAACTGGCTGCGCCTGCTGGGATCGGAGGTGTCGAATCCGTAGCCCCAGTCGACTCCGAGCAGACCCAGCATCGGTAGATAGATGCGGATTCCGAGTCCGGCGCTGCGTTTGATCTGGAAAGGATTGAAATCCCGGATGTCGGACCAGCAGTTTCCTCCCTCGAGGAACGCCAGCACGTAGATGGTCGACGAGGGCTGCATGATCACGGGGTAGCGGAGCTCCACGGTGAACTTGTCATAGACGTTTCCGGCATAGGCGTAGCCGTTGGAGTTGTAGGCGGAAGGCTCATACGGGGTCAGCGAGTAGTTCTCGTAGCCTCGCAGCGAGATCACCTCGGAGCCGTAGGTGCTGTAGCCCGACATTCCGTCACCTCCCACGAGGAAGCCCTCGAAAGGAGAATAGCCCCAGTTGCGGTTGTAGTAGCCGAGGTAGCCGAACTGCGCCCTGGTCATGAGCACGAGGTCGCCGGCGAGCCTGGTGTAGACGGCTCCGGACAGCTTCCACTTGTGGTACTCGATCCACTTGTAGCGCTGGCTTGACGTCCAGTTGTCGTAGTTCACGTCCTTATAGCTTCCCACGGCCACCTTGTTGCCGTCGGCGTCGTAGTCGAACTTGCGCAGCAGCGAGAACGGAGGCGTGAGTTGCAGCAGGAAGGAGAATTCGGAGCCCTGGCGGGGATAGATCTGCTGGTCGGTGGAGTTGCGCACGAGGTTCAGCGAGTAGCTGAGGTTGTGGGCGATTCCGTCGTCGAAGATGAAGTATCCCGAGTACCAGTTGGTCAGCTTGTAGGTCTGCCAGCTGAGTCCGTTGTAGAGCACGAAGTAGTTGTCGGGCCATTTGAGGCGCGTACCTATGGAGGCCGAGAATCCGAACACCTCCATCTGCCTGTCGTTCCTGAGGATGTTCAGGGCGAGGTAGGAGTTGGTCTGCCTGGTGTAGTAGGCGCCGATGTTGAGCGAAGTGGGCTTCTTGCCGAACAGCCAGGGCTCGGTGAAGCTCGCGGTCAGGGCCGTGTAGTAGGTTCCGTTGGTCTGGAAGCGGAACGCGAGGTTCTGGGCGTCGCCGAGAGGCACCGGCCTCCATGCACCCTTGTCGAACATGCGCTTGGTGGAGAAGTTGTTGAAGCTCACTCCCACGGTGGCCACGAAAGTGTTGCCGCCCCATCCTCCGGAGACTTCCAGCTGCGACGAGGGCTTCTCGGTCACGTTGTAGACGAGATCCACGGTGTTGTCGAGCTGGTTGGGGATGATGGAATAGCCCGTCTCGCTCATGATGGCCTCAGGGTCGAACTGGCCCAGCGAGGCGATCTCCCTGATGGAGCGCTCGAAGTCGGTCTGGCTGAAGAGGTAGCCGGGCCGCGTGAAGAGCTGGCGGCGCACCACCTTCTCGTTGGTCACGGTGTTGCCGTTGATGATTATGTCGTTGAGCGTGGCCTGCTTGCCTTCGGAGATACGCAGCTCCACGTCCACAGAGTCGTTCTGGATGTTGGTCTCGACCGGCGTCACGTTGAAGAAGAGGTAGCCGTTGTCGCGGTAGAGCTTGGTGATGTCGTATTCGTTTGCCTTTCCGCCTCCGTAGAGCCTGCGGTTCATGGTCACCACGTCGTAGACGTCGCCCTTGTTGATGGCGAGCACGGAGTTGAGCGCGTCGGAGGCGTAGACGGAGTTGCCGGTCCAGGTGATGTCGCCGAAGTAGTAGCGGTCACCCTCTTCGAACACGAGGTCGATGCCGAGCCTGTTGGGTTCGACATAGTATATCGAATCGCGGACGAGACGCGCGTCACGGAAGCCCTCCTCGTTGAAGGCGCTGATCACGTTCTTCTTGTCGTTGAAATATTCCTCTTCGTTGAACTTCTTGCTGCTGAAGAAGTTGTAGAGCTTGTTGGACTTGGTCTTCTTCATCGAGCGGGCGAGCTTGAAGTCGTCGACATGCTCGTTGCCTATGAAGTTGATCTCCTTGACCTTGATCTTCTCGCCCTTGTCGATGGCGAAGTCCACCCGGATCGCGTTGCGGATTATGCTGTCCTTGCTGACCTCGGCGTCGACCTTGCAGAGCAGGAAGCCCTTCTCGGCGAAGTAGCGCTTGATGATGTCGGAGGTGGTCTTCTCCACGTATTCGGAGAACTCGCGGCCGGGCCTGAGGTTCACCCTCTCCTGGATGTCCTTCCTCTCGGAGGAGCTGACGCCGGAGAAGGTCCATCTCGAAACCCTCGGGCGTTCCTTGATGCGCAGGCAGAACCATGCGGAATCCCCCGCCACGCTGAGGCTGTCGACGGTGAGGGCGACGTCCTCGAAATAGCGCTGGAGCCAGAGACGGTCCACGATGTTGGAGAGTTCCTCGCCGGGCACGGTGACCTCCATGCCGGGGCGCAATCCCGTAAGCGAGATGATCTGCTGGTCGGAATAGAAGGTGTTGCCCTCCACCGTTATGCCTCCGACCTTGTATTTCACGGGATGCGAGTAGTCCACCTCGACGCCGCCACCTTCCTGTGCCGCGAGCGACATCGGGGCGAGAGCGAGCGCCAGAGTGGTTAATAACCGTCCAAGCTTCATCTTCTTCCTAAAACCAAAGTTTGCAAATATACTAATTATTTGACTTTTCCGAAGCGCCTGTCGCGCGAGGCGTACTCCTCGAGCGCAGAGCGGTACTGCTCACGCCGGAAATCCGGCCACAGGATGTCGGTGAAAACAAATTCCGTATATGCCGACTGCCAGAGCAGGTAGTTGCTGATCCTCTTCTCTCCGGAAGTGCGTATCAGCAGGTCGGGGTCGGGTATGCCGGCTGTCACCAAATACTGACTGAAATCCTCAATCCCTATTTCGCGACCGGGGTTCTCAATCAAATCGTGTGCCATCCTCCTGGTCGCCTGGTAGATGTCCCATTTGCCGCTGTAGCTCAGGAACAGTATCATGGTCATGCCCCGGTTCCCTGAGGTCTTCTCCATTATGCCGTCGATGGACTCCCTGAGCTTGTCGGAGAGCCTTTCGCGGTTGCCCAGTACCAGGAAGCGTATGTCGTGCTCCATGAATGTGGGGAGCTCCCGCTCCATCATCGTGCCCATGAGATCCATCAGACCCTGCACCTCGTCGGAGGGGCGGTCCCAGTTCTCCTCGGAGAACGCGAAGAAGGAGACATACTCCACTCCCCACTCCACCGAGGCTTCCATCACGGCGCGCACGCTGGCCACGCCTTCGTAATGTCCGTAGATGCGGTCCTTGCCGCGCATCTTCGCCCAGCGGCCGTTGCCGTCCATTATCAGCGACACATGCCGGGGCAGTCTTTCCAGTTTGTCCATAGATTATCTTGATTCATTGCCGTTGCGCACGTCCTCGCCCCACAGCAGCCTGGTACGCAGCGCGTTGATGAACGATGAACGGCCGGAACACAGCCGCTTCAGCCTGACCGGCGCCTCCGACACGGTGATGCGGGTGCCTGCGGATATCCTCCGGTTGCGGTTGTCGATGGAGAACATCGCGCGCTCCTCCCTGGAACGCAGCGAAATCGAAATCCGGGTGGTCTGCGGAACCACCAGAGGCCTCACGTTGAGGTTGTGCGGAGATATCGGCGCCACGATGAACACCTTGGAGTCCGGGATGCAGATGGGGCCTCCCACGCTCAGCGAATACGCCGTGGAGCCGGAGCTGGTCGCCACCAGCAGCCCGTCAGCCCAGTAGGTGGGCAGAGGCGAGCCGTCGATCTCCACGTCTATGCCGAGCATCGACGCGCCGTCGCGCGAGACGCTGGTCTCGTTGAGCGCATACGGCCACGAGTCCGCGGCGGCTCCGTCGTCGGTGAGCACCTGCAGCAGCT
>ULUG01079516.1_pt1 | contig 20374 bp, 19 predicted proteins | sample 1958331 | NCBI WGS metagenome assembly ULUG01 (sample SAMEA4835755, study PRJEB28245) | human gut metagenome | biome: gut microbiome; material: fecal sample | place: Denmark | collected 2008
GGCAGGATCGTAAAAGAGATCCGTATACTCATGCGGGCTGTAGCCCAGAGACAGGGCAAAAAGGTTTCAGTCGATATTATGGACTGATTAAGAAACCGAGGCGTAAGAGCCCCGGTTTTTTTACGCTCTTTTTCTTGTTAAACCGCGTCCTTTGTGTTAAATTATACGATGAATAAGTATGGAGGTTTTCACATGGAAAAGCAGCAGTACATCGAAGCTGGCAAGATCGTTAATACCCACGGCGTGCACGGCGAGGTGAAGATACAGGTGTGGCTTGACAGTCCGGAGTTCATGCGCCGTTTTAAGACATTATATATTGATTCGAAGCCTGTAAAGCTCATCTCCTCGCGTGCGCATAAGGGCTTTATGATTGCCCTGCTCGACGGAGTGGAGGACATAAACGCCGCAATGAGCCTGAAAAACAAAACGGTCTACATAGACCGTGCCGATGCGCCGCTGAGAAAGGGCGAGTACTTCCTGTGCGACATCATCGGCGCGTCCGTTGTGACCGAGGACGGCGAGAGCGTCGGAACGCTCGAGGACATTTTGGAAACTCCGGCCTCATCGGTGTATATCGTGCGCGGCGAGACAGAGCACATGATCCCCGCCGTGCCCGAATTTGTTCTGAATACCGATGCCGAAAACGGCGTCATAACAGTAAAGCTGATCGAGGGCATGTAATACATTATGTTAACTGATATCAATGAAAATTATCCCCAAATGAGAATAGATATAATGACGCTTTTCCCGGATACAATGAATGCGATTATGCATGAGAGCATCCTGGGCAGAGCCGCAGACAAGGGCATAATCGAGATAAACTGCGTTCAGATACGCGATTATACGGAGAATAAGCAGCGTCAGGTCGACGACTATCCATATGGCGGAGGCTGGGGCTGCGTTATGATGGCACAGCCGCTCAAATCCTGCCTTGACAATATTATGTCAACTGCGCAGGACAAGCGAAGCCGCGTCATATATATGTCGCCGCAGGGCAGGCCCTACGATCAGGCGACGGCACGCAGACTCGAAAACGACTACGACCATCTCGTGCTCGTTTGCGGCCACTACGAGGGCATCGACGAGCGCTTTATCGAGCAGTGCGTCGATGAGGAGATATCGCTGGGCGACTTTGTGCTCACGGGCGGTGAGCTTGCCGCGATGGCTGTGGCCGACTCCGTGTGCCGCCTTGTGCCGGGAGTCTTGTCCGATGAGGAATGCTTCACCGGCGAGAGCCACTGGGACGGCGTGCTCGAATATCCGCAGTATACGCGCCCCGAGATCTGGGAGGGCAGACAGGTGCCTAAGGTGCTTCTCGGCGGTGACCATGCCGCCGTTGCGCGCTGGCGGCGGAAAATGAGCCTTGAGCGCACGATGGACAAGCGCCCGGATATGTTCCAGAAGCTTGAGCTTACGGACAAGACAGACCTCAGGCTTATCGATGAGATAAGGAAAGAGCGCGGCAGAATGCGTCTTACAAAGCCCGTCGAGTGCCGTGCGGCGGCGCCGGAGGATATCGACGCCATAATGCTCATAGTGCGGCAGGCGCGTAATTATCTCAAAAAGCACCGTGTGGATCAGTGGCAGGGCGAATACCCGGCGCAGGAGCACTTCATGCCGGACATAAGCTCCGGTAGATGCTATGTCATGACCTACGGCGGAGCTGTCGCGGGCTTTTTCTGCCTGAGCGAGGAGCCTGAGCGCGACTATGACGGCATAACCGACGGCCGCTGGCACGGCGACGGAAAGTACTGCACGCTGCACCGCGCCGCCGTCGCCGCCGAGCTTCGCGGCACGGGGCTGAGCGATAAGCTTATGGCGGCTCTTGAGGAAAAGGCAGAGGCGCTCGGAGCTTCGGCCATACGCACGGATACGCACAGAAAAAACAAGGCCATGCAGCAGCTTCTGCGGCGCAGCGGCTTTACCTACCGCGGCAATATGCTCTGCTCGGCAGAGCCGGGACATGACCCTGCGCGGCAGTGCTTTGAAAAAATGCTTTGACGAGGTTTATATGGATCTTACGAACATAAACGAGATAAAAACGCTCCTTTCGCGGCACGGCTTCCGCTTTTCAAAAAGCAAGGGGCAGAACTTTCTGACCGCCGCATGGGTGCCGGAGGATATAGCCGGCGCCGCGGGGCTTGACGGGCAGACCGGCGTGTTGGAGATAGGCCCCGGCATCGGCTGCCTTACCGAGCAGCTGTCCGAGCGTGCCGGCAAGGTCGTATCCGTTGAGCTCGACACGGCGCTCAGACCCGTGCTGGCGGAAACTCTCGCAGGACGAAATAATGTTGAGATAGTTTACGGAGATGCGCTGAAGCTTAATATTCCCAAGCTCCTGGATGAAAAAATGCCGGGAATGCGGCACGTCGTGTGTGCGAACCTGCCGTACAATGTGACGGGGCCTGTGATATCGAAGCTTTTAAAATGCCGCTGCTTCGACTCGGTCACGGTCATGATCCAGCGCGAGGTCGCGCGCAGGATATGCGCAAGGCCCGGAACAGGCGAATACGGCGAGTTTACGGTGTTCGTAAACTGGTATGCGAGGCCCGAAATGCTCTTTGACGTGCCGCCGGACTGCTTCATCCCGCAGCCGAAGGTGACCTCGAGCGTCATACGCCTTGACTGCCGCGTCTCTCCGCCCGTCGAGGTCAAAAGCGAGGCGATGTTCATGCGCGTGGTCAGGGCGGCTTTCGCTCAGCGGCGCAAAACGCTTCTCAACGCGCTGAGTACGGGTTTCGGCGAATTATCGAAGGATGAGGTCGAAAAATGCCTGCTTGACAGCGGATTTGACCCAAAAGTGCGCGGAGAAGTTCTTTCCATTGGTGAATTTGCAAAAATCGCCGATGCTTTTTTCACCGTTTTGGATTAATTTTTGTATGCAAAGTGCATTGATTAAAAGCTGCCAAGGATGTAGTCTTAATAAAGGTGATATTGGCAATAATTTTATAGATTTTGCAAGGAATCAAGTTAAAAAAACGTGCACGATCAGTGTATGTATGCATAGAAAGGATGATTACACCAATGAGCAAGAAGTATGTTTACCTGTTCTCCGAAGGCAACGCGAAAATGCGCGAGCTTCTCGGCGGCAAGGGTGCAAATCTGGCGGAAATGACTAACATCGGTCTGCCCGTACCTCAGGGCTTCACCATTACCACCGAGGCCTGCACACAGTACTATGAAGACGGTCAGAAGATCAACGACGAGATCATGGCCGAGATTATGGAGTATGTAGTGAAGATGGAAGGCATCACCGGCAAAAAGTTCGGCGATCTTGAAAATCCTCTCCTCGTCTCCGTTCGCTCCGGCGCACGCGCATCCATGCCCGGCATGATGGACACGATCCTCAACCTCGGTCTTAACGAGCAGGTCGTTGAAGTCATGGCCAAGAAGTCCAACAACCCCCGCTGGGCATGGGACTGCTACCGCCGCTTCATCCAGATGTACTCCGACGTTGTCATGGAGGTCGGCAAAAAATACTTCGAGCAGCTTATTGATGAAATGAAAGAGGCTCGCGGCGTAACTCAGGACGTTGAGCTGACCGCGGACGACCTCAAGGAGCTTGCAGGCAAGTTCAAGGCGGAATACAAGGAAAAGATCGGCGAGGACTTCCCGACCGATCCGAAGGAGCAGCTCATGGGAGCTATCAAGGCAGTTTTCCGCAGCTGGGACAACCCCCGTGCAAACGTTTACCGCCGCGATAACGACATCCCCTACAGCTGGGGCACCGCCGTCAACGTTCAGATGATGGCCTTCGGCAACATGGGCGACGACTGCGGTACCGGCGTTGCGTTCACCCGCGACCCCGCTACCGGCGAGAAGAAGCTTATGGGCGAGTTCCTGACCAATGCACAGGGCGAGGATGTCGTCGCAGGCGTCCGTACCCCGATGCCCATCGCACAGATGGCGGAGAAGTTCCCCGAAGCATTCGCTCAGTTCGAGAACGTATGCCAGACCCTCGAAAACCACTACCGCGATATGCAGGACATGGAGTTTACCGTCGAAAACGGCAAGCTCTACATGCTTCAGACCCGTAACGGCAAGCGCACCGCGCAGGCGGCGCTCAAGATTGCATGCGACCTCGTTGACGAGGGCATGATCAGCGAAAAAGAAGCTGTTGCGATGATAGATCCGAGAAACCTCGACACTCTGCTGCACCCCCAGTTCGACGCTGCCGCTCTCAAGGCCGCAACTCCGATGGGCAAGGGCCTGGGCGCATCTCCCGGCGCGGCATGCGGCAAGGCCGTGTTCACCGCTGAGGAAGCAAAGGCATGGAATGAGCGCGGTGAAAAGGTCGTTCTCGTCCGTCTCGAGACCTCTCCCGAGGATATCGAGGGCATGAAGGCCGCACAGGGCATTCTGACCGTTCGCGGCGGCATGACCAGCCACGCGGCAGTTGTTGCCCGCGGCATGGGCAAGTGCTGTGTTTCCGGCTGCGGCGACATTAAGATGGACGAGGCCAACAAGCAGTTCACTCTCGCCGGCAAGACCTTCCACGAGGGCGATTTCATCTCGCTCGACGGCTCTACCGGCAAGATCTACGACGGCATCATCCCCACCGTCGATGCCTCCATCGCCGGCGAGTTCGGCCGCATCATGGCATGGGCCGACAAGTATCGCCGTCTGCAGGTCCGCACCAATGCCGACACTCCGTACGACGCACGCAAGGCGCGTGAGCTCGGCGCACAGGGCATCGGCCTTACCCGTACCGAGCACATGTTCTTCGACGGCGACCGTATCGCCGCATTCCGCGAGATGATCTGCGCCGACACGCTTGAAGAGCGCGTCGCGGCTCTTGCAAAGCTCGAGCCCATGCAGCAGGCCGACTTCGAGGGCATCTACGAGGCAATGGAGGGCTGCCCGGTAACCATCCGCTTCCTCGATCCTCCTCTCCACGAGTTTGTTCCCACCGAGGAAGCCGATATCGAGGCACTTGCAAAGACACAGCATAAGTCCGTCGAGGCCATCAAGGCACTCATTGCGTCCCTGCATGAGTTCAACCCCATGATGGGTCACCGCGGCTGCCGCCTGGCCGTCACCTATCCCGAGATCGCCGCAATGCAGACCCGTGCAGTCATCAACGCCGCTATAAACGTTCAGAAGCGTCATCCCGAGTGGACGATGGTTCCCGAGATCATGATCCCGCTGGTCGGCGAGGTCAAGGAGCTCAAGTACGTCAAGGATGTCGTCGTCAAGAACGCAGACGAGCTGATCGCCGCAAGCGGCATCGAGATGAAGTACCTTGTCGGCACCATGATCGAGATCCCGAGAGCGGCTCTGACCGCAGACGAGATCGCCAAGGAGGCAGAGTTCTTCTCCTTCGGCACCAATGATCTGACCCAGATGACCTTCGGCTTCAGCCGTGACGACGCAGGCAAGTTCCTCGGCGCTTATTACGATAAGAAGATCTACGAGAACGACCCGTTTGCGAAGATCGACCAGATCGGCGTGGGCAAGCTCGTCAAGATGGCATGCCAGCTCGGCCGCGCCACCCGTCCGGAACTGCATCTGGGCGTCTGCGGCGAGCACGGCGGCGATCCCTCGTCCGTCGAGTTCTTCCACAGGACCGGCCTCGACTATGTCTCCTGCAGCCCCTTCCGCGTTCCCATCGCCCGCCTTGCCGCCGCACAGGCTGCTATTAAGGAACAGCGCCAATAAAAAGATGATGCAAACAGCGTAGGCAAAACAACTGATATAAATACGGTCACACAGTCCCTTTGGATTGTGTGACCGTTGTTTTTTGCCTATTTTTGATCAGAGCACTCGTCATAGCTCCTGTTTTCACAAGAAAGCAGGGGCTTCATTCTGCTTAGCCTCACGGAGCCGGTTCAGGTTTTCCAGCACGAACGGACTGTTTGCGCAGATGCGTCCCAGCGTCGGACATTCATCCATCTGTCCGCAGTCGGCGCAGGTATCCAGCCCCTTTTCCCGAACGCAGTTATGTACGAGGCAGAGTTTGTCGCAGAACGGCGTTTTTGCGCCGTCAATCCGACAGCCGGTGCAGTTTATCATTTCCGGTATGATCGGCACGCCGTTGAGCTTTGTCCACAGGACGGCGGTTTTCTCACGCAGGGTATTATCGTTGGTAATCGTTGCGATTCTGGCATTGCACTTTTCGCAATCCAGCCCGCAGCAGCCAATCAGTTGATTTGTGTATTTCATAGTTGCCTCCATAAATTCCGAATTTGTCCGTTTCAAATCAAAGAGAAGATTTTCATTTTGCGTTCCTCCTCGGAAATGCGTCATAACTTTACTCCGTTGTTCTTTCGTTTTGGCATGGGCAATTCATCATACATTGCCGCAAACAGCTCTGTAAGAAACTCTTTGCTGTCAACCTCATCTACCAGCAGCATTTCTTTCGCTCCCTCATACGGCAGCTCACAAATTGCCGCAGGCATAAGTTCCAGAGCGGATATTGTTTTCTTTACAAGCAACCGATCATCATAGATCCCGCCGACGATTTTACCGCGGTAATGGAGAGTAAATTCTCCCATCATAGGACGGTAAGAAATATCGTCCAGATCTGATAGCTGTTCTAAAATGAAATGAAGATACTCTTTACCGGATGCCATTATTTCTCCTGTTTAACAAAGCTGTCCCGGCAGCTTCCGCTTTTCCTTCTTTGGGAAGGCGGCTTCAAACCGTTCAAACGCTTTCGGATTCTTCTCGCATACAAAATAGCCCTCTGGGTCTTTATAGGTGCCGGAAATGCCGTCCAAAAAGCCAGGCGTCAGTTCCTTGATGAGAAAATAATCCGCCTCCGGGTCGTCGGCATACCGCACGCCCTTTGTTTTGGCAGGCACAAAACCGGACTTTCCATAAAAATTAATGTTGCCGGTGATGGCAAGTGCTCCTGCACCCGTTTCCTTAGCTTTTTCCATGGAATAGTCGAGCAGTTTCTTTCCGTAGCCCTTCCGTTTGTATGCGGGCGCAATGCCGATGGGGCCGAAGGTCATGATCGGCACCTTCCGTCCATCGTCGCAGTCGATTTCCGATCGCACATAGATGATCTGCCCGATCAGCTCACCGTCCAGCTCCATGACGAAGTCCAGCTCCGGCACGAAAGCCGGGTCATCCCGGTAGCAGTGCAGCACATAGTGCTCCATGCAGCCGGGGCGATAGACATTCCAGAAAGATTCGCGGGTCAGGTTTTCAACATTGCGATAGTCGTCTTTCGTTTCCAGACGAATGGTAATCTTCTTTTCTGACATGGTGTTTCTCCTTATTATGATTTTTGCTTCTGACAGAACAGGTGAATGCCCAGCGCCACATTGAAGCCTGTTGCGGCAAACACGCTGAAACGCTCGACCACGCCGAAATACTCGGCAGGAACGATTTTCATGCCCATCGCACCGACAAGCATCATGGCCAGTGCGACAGCGGCGCAGACACCATTGCATCATATTGCAAATCAAGTTCTCCATATCCACGACCGGAGAGATGAAATACGCCCGGTCAACCAGTGTTTCATCCAGCGAGGACAGCGCAAAGAAAGCTCCGATGCTGTTGGCTATCAGAGTGAGATGCTTGCATTGCTCTTTCTTCTATTGTTTCTTTCATATGGATGTTCCTGACTTTCCGTAGCCGGATTCGATTTTGGCAATAAAGCGGTCAATATGTGTGCGAAGCTGTGGGGCAATACTTTCTTTTTCGTCTGCACCGTCGTAAACACTGTAAAGTAAGAACATCGGGCCGTAAAATTCCAGTGCCAACTGCATGGCGGCCTCATCGGAATCCGTCAGCTTTCGGAAGATCGCCGCCATATACTCAGTCGGGCCGGTCGCCAGATAATCGTGATAAAGCTGCGCCAGCTTTGGATCGCGGTATTGCTCCAGCGTCAGCATCTTCCGAAAGTTGGAAGAAAAATGTTCCTTCGTCCAATGGTCAAACTGTGCCATGCTGTATGTGCGGATCTTTTCGATCGGTGTTTGCAGATAAGCCTCCGCAAAGCCATCCGGCTCCGATTCCGGCATTTCATATTCTTCGGCGCGCTCATAATCTATTTTGTTCATCCGTTCCACAATGCTGTTAAGTATCTCCTGCTTGCTCGTATAGTGCTTATACAAGGCACCCTTGGTGATTCCCAGCTCCTTGGCAATGTCGCTCATAGAAGTTCCCAAATATCCGCTCTGTGCAAAAAGTTCAAGCGCGGTTTCCAAAATGCGCTCTTTGGTATCTCCGGCCATAATATCACTCCTTAAATAGCAGTAACCGTTCGGTCACTACAATTATAGCAACCGAGCGGTTACCTGTCAAGGGGCTTTTGAAAATTTTTATGAAATTAGGGCTTGAGAAAATCATTGTCGAGCTTGCTTTGCTCCGCATTTAATAAAGCAGCTTTGAGCTTACCAAGAAACTCACCATCCGTTTTTTCGCAGAAAGATATACCAAACAGTTCCGCCTTTCCTGAAAGTCGATCAAGATTATAAGCGGACATAAGCATAAACGGAGCAATAAAAAGTTGACGCAGCAGCGTAGGCAAAACAACTGATATAAATACGGTCACACAGTCCCCTTGGATTGTGTGACCGTTATTCTTTGCAAAAAAACACCGAAAATCAAGCCTGTTCCGAAATACCGGCTTGCTGAGGATAAGGCTGCGATCATAATACCTCATGCACATCAAGGTTGGATCAAAGCGGGACGCACTTGCCCTTTTACACAGAAAAGGGGTCAGTCCGGTTACAAAATTGTTCATTAAGCCTCTTTTCAAATGAAGGTGCATTTGGTATAATTCAATAGATAAAGACAATGGGTGAGACCCCGAATAAATACAGAGAGGACGATTTAAAATGATTTCCCACGGCAAAGAGATCAAGGTATTCTCCGGCAACTCCAATCCCAAGCTCGCAAATCAGATCTGTAACCAGCTTTTCAAGAACCTCGGCGACTGCACATGCTCGAACTTCGCTGACGGCGAGTGCTCCATATCCGTTCACGAGCCCGTGCGCGGCGCAGATGTTTTCATCGTTCAGTCGACCTGCAAGCCCGTTAACGATAACCTCATGGAGCTGCTCGTCATGATAGACGCGATGCGCAGAGCATCCGCAGGCAGAATAACCGCTGTTATCCCGTATTTCGGCTACGCCCGCCAGGACCGTAAGGCAAAAAGCCGCGATCCCATCTCCGCAAAGCTCGTTGCAAACCTCATTACCGCTGCGGGCGCCGACCGCGTACTTACCATGGATCTCCACGCTGCTCAGATACAGGGCTTCTTTGATATTCCCGTTGACAATCTTTTCGGTGCTCCTCTCTTTGCAAAGCATTACATCGACGTTTTCGGCAAGGATAATGACGATATAATGGTCGTATCCCCTGACGTCGGCAGCACCGCGCGTGCGCGCAACTTCTCCATGAAGCTCGGCTGCAACATGGCCATTGTCGATAAGCGGCGCGAGAAGGCAAATCAGTCCGAGGTCATGAACATCATCGGCAATGTCGAGGGCAAGACCTGCATCCTGCTCGACGATATGGTAGATACCGCAGGTTCTCTCGTGGGCGCGGCACAGGCCATTGCCGAGATAGGCGGCGCCAAGGAGGTTTTTGCCTGCGCAAGCCACGGCGTGCTCTCCGGCCCTGCGATCGAGCGCATTGACAACAGCTGCATCAAGGAGCTGCTGCTGCTCGACACGATCCCGTATCCCGAGAATGCACAGCCCTGCGAGAAGATAAAGTACATGTCCGTAGCTCCGGTATTTGCCGAGGCTATCCAGCGCGTTTACGAGGAGATATCCATCTCCAATCTGTTTGAGTAAAAATGTTTTTCTCCAAAGGCGGGGCGGAGTGGATCGTCGCGTTCCTCGGAAACCCCGGACTTAAATACAACGGAACAAGGCATAACGCCGGCTTCATGGCGGCCGACGCAATGGAAAAAAAGCTGGGCGTGAGAATAAACAAAATGCGCTTTAAAGCACTTACGCAGACGGTCGATATCGGTTCGCACAAGGTGCTGCTAATGAAGCCGCAGACCTATATGAACCTGTCCGGCGACGCGATAGCTCAGGCGGCAAAGTTTTATAAGGTGCCGCCGGAGCGCGTCATAGTCGTGTCCGACGAAACGGCACTGCCGATAGGCAAGCTTCGCATACGCCGCGGCGGCTCCGCCGGAGGGCACAACGGGCTCAAGAGCATCATAGCCCGGCTCGGAACGGATCAGTTTCCGCGCATCCGTCTGGGCGTCGGCGCTCCGCCGCACCCGGACTATGACATGGCCGACTGGGTGCTTGCCGCCTTCAAGGGGCAGGACGCAGCCGACATGGAGGCTGTTGCCGAAAAAGCGGCCTGCGCCGTCGCGTGCTATATCACAGAGGGCGCGGATAAGGCGATGAATAAATTCAACACAAGGGGTTAAATCGACAGGCGTTCAAATCCTGTCAGCTTAGTCTATCCCCTATGCAATGACGGCAGGGGGCTCGGGCGCTTTGCCGTCATTATTTCAATTATAAACGGTCAGAAAGGACGGACGACATGAAGAAAAGCTGCATAGCAATGCTCCTTGCCGGAGGCCAGGGCTCAAGGCTTTACGCCCTCACTCAGGACGTGGCAAAGCCCAACATGCCCTTCGGCGGAAAATACCGCATAATCGACTTCCCTCTGTCAAACTGTGCAAACTCCGGTATAGATACGGTCGGCGTACTCACGCAGTACCGTCCGCTGCAGCTCAACAGCTACATAGGCGGCGGACAGCCCTGGGATCTCGACTCTACAGACGGCGGCGTATTTATACTTCCGCCGTATCAGACGGCGGGGGAGACGGGCTCGTGGTTCTCCGGCACTGCAAACGCAATTTATCAGAATATCGGCTTTATGGAGATGTATGATCCCGATAACGTGCTCATCCTTTCGGGCGACCATATCTATAAGATGGACTACTCAAGGATGCTGCGCGAGCACATCGAAAAGGATGCCGCCTGCACGATAGCCGTTTTGCAGGTATCCATGGAGGAGGCCACGCGCTTCGGCATCATGAACCTCGGCGCCGACGGCTATGTTGAGCAGTTCGAGGAAAAGCCCAGGCAGCCCAAGAGTGATCTTGCGTCAATGGGCATATACATATTTAACTGGAAAAAGCTCCGCAAGTATCTGATCGAGGACGAGAACGATCCCGACTCAAGCAAGGACTTCGGTAAAAATATAATCCCAAACATGCTTCACGCCGGCGAAAAGCTCTGGCCTTACCGCTTCGACGGCTACTGGCGCGACGTCGGCACGATAACGAGCCTGTGGGACGCGAACATGGATATGCTGTCGACAACGCTCATAAACCTCTATGATCCGAGCTGGCCGATACGCTCGAGAAGCGTAGCGCAGCCGCCGCATTATGTCGGCCCGGACGCCACGGTCGTTCATTCGATCGTTACCGAGGGCTGCGAGATCGAGGGGCATGTTGAAAACTCCGTTCTCTCATCGTCGGCAGTTGTCGAAAAAGGGGCGAGGGTACTCTATTCGGTGCTCATGCCCGGCGCAAAGGTCGAGGCCGGCGCAACGGTGGAATACGCCATCATCGGAGAGCAGACCGTAATACACAGCGGCGCGCACGTCGGCGCGGCTCCCGACGGCAGTGAGGGCTGGGGAGTTGCGACCTGCGGCCCGAGGCTCAGCATAAGAGAAAACGCCTGCGTTAAGCCGGGTGCAATGATATATAAGAGCGAGGAGGTCTGAAAATGAGCGATTTTCACGGAATAATCTTTGCTTACGGCGCAGTTCCCGAATTAGGTGAGCTCGTGCGCCGCCGCACCGCATCCTCACTTCCGTTCTGCGGAAGATACAGACTGATAGACTTTCCCCTGTCGTCGCTCATGAACGCCGGAATACACGACGTCGGCGTCATCATGCGCCGCGACTATCAGTCACTTTTAGACCATCTGGCCAGCGGCAAGGACTGGGATATGGGCCGCAGGATAGGCGGACTGCGCATGCTGCCGCCCTTCGGCCTGCCTGAGTACCATCAGGGCAATTATAACGGCACGATCGAAGCATTAAACGCCGTGTCTACCTATATAAATGACATCAGCGCGAAATACATAGTCATGATGCACGGCAATACGGCCGCCAATATCGATCTGCGCGAGGCGATACGCGGGCATCTTGACTCCGGCGCCGAGATAACCGCGATCTGCACCGACACCGTGCTCGATTATAAGCATCATCGCTACATCGTCGATGCCGACGGCTTTGCGCGGCGCATGATATTCAATCAGATCGCCGACGGAGAGGGCGCGGCATCGCTTGAAGCGTATATAATATCCAAGCAGCTTCTGCTTGACATGATGAAGGCCTGCGCCGCGGCAAACCGGTATCACTTCCACCGTGACGCGATAGCCGACTACCTCGCAGACGGCGGAAAGATAAACGTATATTTCCACCGCGGCTACGGCAAGCGCATCATGAGCACCGAAGCGTTTTTCAATGCAAATATGGATATGCTTTCATCGGCAAACCGAGCCGAGCTCTTCCCGACAGACCGTCCCGTTCGCACGAAAACGCACGAGGATGTCAGCACATATTACGCCGAGGGCTCGAGCGCACATAACAGCCTCGTTGCCGACGGCTGCATAATAGAGGGCAAGATAGAAAATTGCATCATCTCCTCCGATGTGCGCATACACAAGGGCGCCAAGCTCTCCGGCTGCGTCATCATGCGCGGAACGGAGCTCGGCGAGGGCGTTATCATGAAAAACGTCATTGCCGACAAGCAGTCGAGCGTATCGCCCTTCCAAACCATCATTGGCAGCGAGAAGCTGCCGGTAGTGCTCCCGAAGGGCACCAAAATCTAAGGAGTTAAGCTAAACTATGTTCACAAGCCAGATTTCACGCGACGAGGTGCGCAGCGCAATAGAGGATAAGCTCTGCGCGCACTTTGCCGTGACAGCAAAAACCGCGACCGACGATCAGGTGTTTCAGGCAAGCGCCATCGTCATCCGCGAAATAATGAGCAGACTGCTCGCCGTTGAAGAGGCAAGATGCCCCGACCGCGAGGTGCACTATCTGTCCATGGAATTCCTCATGGGCCGCAGCCTCATGAAAAACGCATTCAACCTCGGCATAGCCGACGCACTCACCGGAGCGCTGACCGATCTCGGCCGCGATGCCTCGGATATATTCGAGGCGGAAAACGACGCCGGTCTCGGCAACGGCGGCCTCGGCAGACTGGCCGCCTGCTATATGGATTCGCTGGCCACGCTCGGTATCCCGGCGACGGGCTACTCGCTGTGCTACGAGCTGGGCATCTTCCGTCAGAAGATCGTTGACGGCAAGCAGACCGAGGTCGCCGACGACTGGCGCAGCGCGGCCGAAAGCTGGCTGGTTGCGCATAACGACGAGGCCGTCGAGGTGCGCTTCGGCGGAACGATCTCCCCGCGCTGGGACAGCTTCGGAAGATACCACGCCGAGCACACCGGATACCAGACCGTGACCGCCGTTCCGCGTGACATGCTCATTGCAGGCTACGGCGGCAACGAGGTCAATATCCTCCGCCTGTGGGACGCAAGGAGCACAAGCGCACTGGATATGTACCTCTTCTCCGAGGGCGAGTATGTAAAAAGCCTCGAGCAGCGCACGATGAGCGAGGTCATAACAAAGGTGCTGTATCCTGCCGACGATCACATCGAGGGCAAGACCCTGCGCCTTAAGCAGCAGTATTTCTTTCTCTCGGCAACCGCACAGTCTATCATAAAGACACATATGCGGCGCTTTAACGACATAAGAAGCTTTTCAAAGCACCACGCGATACAGATAAACGATACGCACCCGGCGCTCGTTATCCCCGAGCTCATGCGCATCATGATGGATGAGTACGGCCTCGGCTGGGACGAGGCATGGCAGCAGGTAAGCGAATCGGTAGCGTATACCAACCATACCGTCATGAGCGAGGCGCTCGAAAAATGGCCGCAGGATCTCGTGCAGACGCTCCTGCCGCGTGTTTGGGAGATATTGTGCGAGATTAACCGCCGCTGGTGCGAGTACCTCGTATCCAAATTCGGCAGCAGCGAAAAGGTCGGCAAAAACCTCATCATCCGCGACGGACAGGTGCACATGGCAAACCTCTGCCTTGCGGCCTGCTATAAGATAAACGGCGTTTCCGGTCTGCATGGTGAGATACTGAAAAAAGACCTCTTTAAGGATATCTGCGGGCTTCGCCCGGAAAGATTCACCTACGTCACAAACGGCATCGACCACCGCCGCTGGCTTGCTCAGGCAAATCCGCGCCTGCACGGGCTTGTCAGCGAGCTTCTGGAGGGCGATGAGTATCTCACCGAGCCCGAAAAGCTCATCGGACTTCTGGATTTTGCCGGCAGAAGCGAGGTGCAGCACCGCGTAAACGAGATAAAAAGACTCAATAAGTACGATTTTGCAAAGTTTTTAGCTAAAAACGACGGCTTTGCCCTCGATCCCGACGCGATACTCGATGTTCAGGTTAAGCGCCTGCATGAGTATAAGCGCCAGCTTATGTGCGCGATGCTCATAACGCGCCTGCAAATGCGGATACACGAGGATCCCAACGCCGACTTCACGCCGCGAAGCTTTGTGTTCGGCGCAAAGGCCGCCGCGGGCTACTACACCGCAAAGCGTATCATCGAGCTTATCTGCTCGCTGGCAGACGATATAGGCCGCGATCCGCTGTGCAAGGGGAAGCTCCAGGTCTGCTTCATGGAAAACTACCGCGTATCGGCAGCCGAAGCACTCATGCCGGCGGCGCAGGTGTCCGAGCAGATATCCACAGCCGGCAAGGAGGCCTCCGGTACGGGCAACATGAAGCTCATGCTCAACGGAGCCGTTACCATAGGTACGCTAGACGGCGCAAACGTCGAGATGTATGAGCGTCTCGGCGATAAGAACATGTTCCTGTTCGGTCTGAAGGCCGATGAGGTCACCGCACTAAAGGCATCCGGCTACGATCCGCAGCGCTATGCGCGCGAGGACACCGAGCTCGGCGCGGTGCTTGACAGGATAAGCCGCGGCTTTGCCGACGGCAAGAGCTACTCGGATCTTGTATCCGGCCTTTTGTATAACGGCGACCCGTATATGCTCTGCGCCGACTACCGCGATTACGTAAGTACTCACGACAGAATGTACTCGGTCATATCCGACCCGACAGAGCGTGCACGACTGTCGATCACAAATACTGCCGAGGCCGGCATATTTGCCGCCGATCGCGCGATAAAAGAGTATGCGGAGGGCATATGGAGAATAAGACTGTAGCAGTTATCGGCGCCGTAAACATGGATATATGCGGCCGGCCTGACAAAGCGCCGCGCATGAAGGATTCAAACCCCGGAACGGTCAGCTTCAGCCCCGGCGGCGTGGGCAGGAACATTGCGCACAATCTGTGTCTGCTGGATATTGACGTTAAGTTCATCGCCGCCATCGGCGACGATGTTTACGGCGACAGCGTGTATGAAAGCTGTGTAAGGCTCGGCATGGATATGCACTTAAGCCGCCGTATGAGCGGAGGCAGGACCTCAAGCTATCTCTACGTCACCGACGAAAACGGCGATATGCTCGTCGGCGTAAGCGATACGGACATATCCGCGAGCATTACGCCCGAGTATCTCAAGGCGCATATAAAGGAGATAAACGCGGCCGATGCCGTCGTCATCGACGCAAATCTCACGCGTGAGACCGTTGCATGGATAGCCGAAAATGTTACCGCGCCCCTGTACGCCGACCCCGTGTCCGCCGCCAAGGCAGAGCGTCTCAGACCGGCTCTGAGTAAGCTCACCGCCTTCAAGCCCAACGAGTTTGAGGCAAAGAGCATGACGAACGAAACGACCTCGCTGTTTGCGGCGGAGGCTCTGCTGCGCGAGGGTGTGAAGAAGGTCTTCGTCTCCCTCGGCAGCGACGGTATCGTCGCGGCGGAGGGCAGCGAGATAATAAAGCTTCCCTGCGAAACGACCGAGATCGTAAACTGCACAGGCTGCGGCGACGCGGCAACGGCTGCGATAATCTGGGCCGGTGTCAACGGTCTCGGCATAGTCGAAAGCGCGTCGGCCGCAATGAAGGCCGCCGCCATGTGCGCCGCCTGTTCCGAAACCATAAACTCCGAGCTCTGCCCGGAGCTTATAAGCTGAAAAAAATCTGCACTGTACCGGTGCAGATTTTTTATGTAAACCACACGATACGGCAGATTTTGCAAGACAAACAGTGTAAGCTCTATATACCACATACTACGGTGTATAGGAGGTACACTTATGCAAGCGACAAAGCTGCGCCCCGGAACGCGGCGGGGCGGCGTGATCTGGCTGCCGGTGGACGAGCTTGAGCCCAGCCCCGTGCAGCCGCGAAAGAGCTTTCCCGACGGAGAGCTTCAGGAGCTCTCCGAGAGCATAGCCCAGTACGGCATTTTAAATCCCCTGACTGTGAGACTGCGCGACAGCAGGTATGAGCTCGTCGCCGGCGAGCGGCGGCTGAGAGCCGCGCGCCTTGCCGGACTGTACGACGTGCCGTGCATCCTGCTCGACGTGAGCCTTGAGGACGCGAGCCTCATCGCGCTCGTCGAGAATTTGCAGCGGCGCGATCTTGATTTCATTGAGGAGGCAAATGGCTTAAGCCAGCTCATAAAGCTTTTCGGCATGAGTCAAGAGGAGGCCGCACGCAGAATAGGCAAATCGCAGTCCGCGGTGGCAAACAAGCTGCGGCTTTTGAAGCTGCCGGAGGATGTGCTCGAATCGCTGCGCGATAACGGCCTTGCAGAGCGCCACGGCCGCGCTCTGCTGCGCCTGACGGATGAGAACGCTCAGCGTATGGCGCTGGAATATATGATAGAGCATGATCTGAATGTTGCCGCTGCCGATGCGTATATCGAGTCGCTTCTGCGTGCACCTGAGGAGAAGCCCGACCCGAAGCGGACGTTTATCATGAAGGATGTGCGCGTTTTCGTAAACACCATCCTGCACGGGCTCAATCTCATGAAGCAGGGAGGCATTGCTGCCGGAATGAAGCGTGAGGAAACTGATAATGAACTGATACTTACCATATCTATCCCGAAAAATAAAGACTAATAGGACATACATATACCACCGTAGAATGATAACGGTGGTATTTTAAATGTCGGAGGCGCTGAAATGATAAGCTATTTTTCCGAACTGAGATACAAAGAGGTCATCGACGTACACACCGGCAGACGCCTCGGCTATGTGTGCGACGCGGAGCTTGACGAAGCCGAGGGGCGGCTCATTTCACTCATAACGCCGGGGAAAGCAAAATTTTTCGGGCTTTTCGGCAGGGAGGACGACTATATCCTGCCGTGGAAATGCATCGTTCGCATCGGCGGAGACATCATACTTGTCGAGACCGCGGACGATCAGCCGCGCCGGCGCAGAAAAAAAGAAAAATTTTTTGACAAAATGGCAAAAAACTATTGAAAACCCGATGAAATTTTGATATTATATCAAGGCATTTCGCACGGGCACGGACTTTTCCGCATGTGACTACGGTTTGTGGGGAGGGAAGATGTGCCCGGAGGAAAAACAAATCAGGAGGAAAAACAAATGTCAGTAGTATCAATGAAGCAGCTGCTGGAAGCCGGTGTCCACTTCGGTCACCAGACCCGCCGCTGGAACCCCAAGATGGCCGAGTACATCTACATGGAGCGTAACGGCATCTACATCATCGATCTCCAGAAGACCGTCAAAAAGCTCGAAGAGGCTTACAACTTCGTTCGCGACGTTGCGGCAAACGGTCAGAGCATCCTGTTCGTCGGCACCAAGAAGCAGGCGGCGGAGGCGGTCAAGGAAGAGGCTTCCCGCGTAGGTATGTACTATGTCAACGCACGTTGGCTCGGCGGCATGCTCACCAACTTCAAGACCATGCGCACCCGTATCGACCGTCTTGCTCAGCTCAAGAAGATGCAGGAGGACGGCACCTTTGATATGCTTCCCAAGAAGGAAGTCATGAAGCATCTGGGCGAGATGGAGAAGCTCGAGAAGTACCTTGGCGGCGTCAAGGAAATGAAGAAGCTCCCCGGCGCAATGTTCGTCGTTGACCCCCGCAAGGAGCACAACGCCATCGCAGAGGCCCGCAAGCTGCACATTCCCATCGTCGCAATAGTCGACACCAACTGCGACCCCGATGAGGTCGATTACGTTATCCCCGCAAACGATGACGCTATCCGCGCCATCCGCCTGATCGCTTCCACCATGGCAAACGCCGTTCAGGAAGGCCGTCAGGGCGCCGACGCCGAGGTCGAGGAGACCATGGCAGAGGCCGAGGCCGAGAAGGTTGACGAGGAATAATATATAAAGGCAGCTCCAAACAATTGCGCCTGCGATTCCTGCCGGATCTTTTGAGCCGTAAATGCGTTATTCTTTCTCGAAATACACAAAGTATTCCATCGAAAGAAAGCCTTTTTACAACTCAAAATCTCTCGGCAGGCACTCTTGGCAAATTGCTTGGAACAGCCTATGAAGGTCGCTTAACTATAAAAAGCAATAAGGGAGCATACCCTGCTCCCTTTCTTAAATACTGTAGGAGGAAAAAGTAATGGCATTTACAGCACAGGACGTAAAAACTCTCCGTGAGATGACCGGCGTTGGCATGATGGACTGCAAGAAGGCACTGTCCGAGTGCGACGGCGATATGGACAAGGCCGTTGAGTATCTTCGTGAGAAGGGTCTTGCAAAGGCAGCAAAGAAGGCCGGCCGCATCGCTGCGGAAGGCATGGCATATGCATCCGTTTGCCCCGAGTGCGGGGTCGGCGCAGTTGTTGAAGTAAACTGCGAGACCGACTTCTGCGCAAAGAGCGATCTGTTCGTTTCTTTCGTTAAGGATATCTGCAAGGTCGTCCTGAAGGACAACCCCGCAGACGTTGACGCACTTATGCAGTGCAAGTACCCCGGCAGCGAGCTGACCGTAGCCGAGACCATGCCCGAGAAGGTCATGTCCATCGGTGAGAATCTCCAGATCCGTCGCTTCGCACGCTTCGGCGAGAACACCTCCGTCGCTTACGTTCACGCAGGCGGCAAGATCGGCGTTCTCGTAAACCTTGCGGTAGAGGGCGGCATCGACGCTACCGAGGTCGGCAAGAACATCGCAATGCAGATTGCGGCTCTCAATCCTCGCTTCTGGGATAAGACTCAGGTCACCGAGGACGTCCTCGCAGAGGAGAAAAAGGTTGCACTCGCGCTTATGGACAACGACCCGAAGATGGCCTCCAAGCCCGCACAGGTCAAGGAAAAGATCGTCATGGGCAAGCTGAACAAGTACTATGAGGAAAACTGCCTTATGCAGATGGAGTTCGTTCGCGGCGACCTGTTCCAGGGCAGCGTTGAGAAGTACATTGCAGACGCGGCAAAGAAGCTCGGCGGCAGCATTAAGTTTGTCGACGCAGTTCGCTTCCAGACCGGCGAAGGCATCGAGAAGAAGGAAGAGGACTTCGCGGCAGAGGTCGCAGCCCAGATGAACATGGGCAAGAAGTAATCCCGAATTTGATAAATCAAGATCCGGCAGAGGAAACTCTGCCGGATCTTTTTGTGCTTATAGTGCCGTTACTCAGGCTTTGCGGGGGGCTCACCGTTGGGCTTTTGACCGCCGGGCTCACCGGATGGAGGCTGCATATCGCCCATATTTCCGCCGGGCCGTCCACACGACGACCGTGCCGCCGGAGATATTTATGACAAAATCATAGTTTCCGAGGTCAGAGGTTGCAGCGTTCATACAGTCATCGGAGGAGAGGATCGTGATATCGCCGGAGAGGACATTGAGCTCGGATACTTCAAGACCCTCACAGCACTCAGCAATACTTATCGTCGGGCCTTCGGTTCATTCGGAGCCTATATTCAAAACAAGATCGCTGTGCACGGCGTCGTCGCCTGCCGCGATGCTGAGCGTGCCGCTTTCAATGCTCAACAGCTGCTGGGCGTTTATTGCATCGTTCACGGGAGCGGAGATGTTAAGCGTGAGCTCCTTGATAATGAGGGAAGCCTCGCCCTCCTCATCGGTCGTAGCGCCGGACTTTATGCCGTTTTTGCCGTTCGCGGTGATGTTCAGTGTGCCCGTGCCGCAGATAGTTACCTGCGAGCCGTCCTTACATTTAATTACCGCGTTCTCCGCGTTTTCGTTGTCGGAGCATTCACCGGAGAGAAGATATGTGCCGGATGCTTCTATTGTAAGGTGTGTGCCGTCTATCTCATATCCCGAGCTTTCGCCGGTGGCGGTGATCGCGCTGTCTGTGAAGGTGAAGGCTGCGTCGGCGGAATAGTTTTTGAAGCGGAATTGAAATGAAAAAAACACATATCTTTTTTCTACATAATTTTTGTTCGATCGCAGAGAATAAGGATTGCACAACAAAAATACGGAGGACCAAAGATATGAAAGCAACAGGGATAGTCAGACGTATCGACGATTAGGTTATAATAGGAGCAAGGTCAGAAAGCCT
>ULUG01071748.1_pt1 | contig 19347 bp, 6 predicted proteins | sample 1958331 | NCBI WGS metagenome assembly ULUG01 (sample SAMEA4835755, study PRJEB28245) | human gut metagenome | biome: gut microbiome; material: fecal sample | place: Denmark | collected 2008
CCCGGAACAAGAGCGGTAACAACAGCCCTCGTTGCCCGTCCATCCTTCCAGTCCAGGTCTATGGAAGCACCGCCGCGTACGCGCATTCCACGGAAGTTACCGGTAGTCCAGCTATCCGGCAGGGCAGGAAGCAGATGGATAAAGCCTTCATGACTTTGCAGCAGCATTTCGCCGACTCCCGCCGCGCCACCGTAGTTGCCATCAATCTGGAAAGGAGGATGCGAACAGAACAAATTAGGGAAAGTGCCGCTACCATGACCTCCCGTCGCAGCATCGACAGCAGGATGCAGCAAACTCTTGAAAAGTTTCCAAGCACGGTTTCCGTCACCCAAACGAGCCCAGAAGTTTATCTTCCAAGCACGGCTCCAACCGGTACCCTCATCTCCACGACGGTTCAAGGTCATCCGGCAGGCTTCGGCAAGCTCGGGGGTGGACTCCGGCGAAATCAAGTTTCCCGGATGCAGGCCGTAGAGATGGGAAACGTGGCGGTGGTGCACATCCACTTCCTTATAATCTTCCAGCCATTCTTGCAAGTATCCTTCCTTACTGATTTGCATGGGCGGAAACTTCTTCAGGTCTGCCTCAAGCTTCGCCACATAGTCCGCATCACAATCCAGCAGGCGGGCGGCGGCAATGACATTGGTATAAAGCTCGGTGAGCAGTTGCACATCCATAGTGGGACCCATACAGATGCTGACGGGAGTCACGCTGTCACCCGGCACATAGAAACTATTTTCCGGAGAAGAAGTGGGGGCAGTTACCAGCCAGCCATGAGAAGGCTCCTGCACGGTGGTGGAACTAAAGAACCGGGCGGCACCTTTCAAGACGGGATAAATACGACGCAGATAATCCCTGTCTTGCGTATACAGATAGTGTTCCCACAGATGGGCACACAGCCACGCACCACCGGTATTGGTCGCTCCCCAGGAAGGATGTTCACCGGGAGCGGTGTAATTCCATACATTGGTCATCATGTGGAGCACCCAGCCATCTGCCTCATCGCCATAGAAAGTACGCGCACTTGCTTCTCCCGAAGGGACAAGGCGCTCCATCAACGTTGTCAACGGCTGATAGAGTTCGGAAAGTCCGGCTTGCTCCAAGGGCCAGTGGTTCATCTGGATATTGATGTTCGTATGGTAGTCCCCGTTCCAGGGAGTCGATACTCCATTTGTCCAGAGTCCTTGCAGATTGGGCGGCAGACTGCCGGGACGGGTACTGCTGATAAGCAGATAGCGTCCGTAGTTATAGTACAGAGCAGCCAATGCCGGCGACTCCTGCTGTGTGAAGCGGAGGATGCGCTCGTTCGTCGGGAGCGTATCATCCGGCGTGGCAGGAAGCGTCAAGGAAACACGGTCGTAGAGGAAACGGTGGGCAGTGACATGGTTGGATAATGAAGAATGGAGAATGGAACATGGAGAATTAGCGGGGGTGGTGAAAGGACGGAGCAAGCTGTCGCAGACTTCCGCATAGCGTTCGCCCGGGAAGTCGGTACCGGCAGCGGCATAGGAGGTAGCGGCAGAAAGTATCAACCAGGCTTCCTGCCCGTTCTTCAAGCAGATACCATTTTCCGGGCTGACAGATGATTCACCACCGTTCTGCACGAGTTGCATCGCCACACGGTATTTCATACCGTCCAAACCGGGTTTACCGCTTTCCAACATGCCGTCCATCAAAAGGGTGTTCCCTTGGACAGTCACCAGGCTATGTTCTGCACGGCTCAAACGGGCAGAGAAGTTCAGAGTCCCTTCACGTCCGGCAACCAGATGAATCAGCATGACATCACGGTCACGGGAAACAAAATACTCACGGCGGTAATCGACATCTTCCAGCCTAAAAGCCGTGTATGCCACCGCATCGCGTAAGTTGAGCCAACGGCGATAGTTGTTTAATGGAGAATTGAGAATGGATAATGAAGAATTGTAGGTAAAATCTATATCCAAATCACCCAATACCTGATAGGTTCCATATCTCCCGTCAGTCTCCTGCTTCTTCGGAACGAAACTGCTGTACATCAGCTCCTGTGCTTCGCGGTTCTTTCCCTCAAACAGCAGTTGCCGGATGGCAGGCAGACTCTTCGAGGCATCCGGATTACTATAATCCGCCTCCATTCCGCTCCATAATGATATTTCATTCAGCACAATGTGCTCACGGAGAATGCCCCCGTCGGGCATCATGCCCAAGCGTCCGTTGCCCAAAGGAAGAGTCTCCTCCCAGATAGCGGCGGGCGATGTATAGTATAGCTGATGATTACAACTGTCGGCAGGGGTATCGGCAGCACGAAGCAGCAACGAGGCTGCAAGCAGAAATAGAGTGGCAAGTGTCTTCATATTGTTTTTTGATTCTGATTTCAGGCTACAAACTTACCGCATACATTTTGCAACATTACTGCATACACTTTGCAGCATTGCTGCATACCTTTTGCAGTGACGCTGCAAAGCAATTGCAGTAGCGCTGCAAAAGGTATGCAGTACCACTGCAAAATAGTTGCACTGATTTTGCAGTGGTTACGCACTGATTATAAGATTATTGCATTTCGAACGGAACTACACCACGGACGTCGGCAGACGAAGCGCAAACGTATGCCTTGAACTTGCCCGGTTCGTACTTCCAAGCTGCGGAAGCCTCATCGTAGAACTTCAAATCATCCGGAGTAAGGGTGAAAGTCACGCTCTTCTCCTCGCCCGGCGCCAAACCGACTTTTGCAAAATGTTTCAGTTCCTTTACAGGACGAAGCACACTGCATTTATCATCGCCTACATAAAGCTGTACAATCTCTTTTCCGGCAATGCTACCCGTATTCTTCACGGCAACTGTCACCGTCAGCGTACCGTCGGCAGCCATGGCCTTGGCAGAAGCCACCGGTTTGCCATATGTAAAGGTAGTATAGCTCAAGCCATGACCGAAGGGGAAGAGAGCCGGAATCTCCTTGGTGTCGTGCCAACGATAGCCCACCAGAATATCTTCCTTATACTCCTGCTTAATGCTGTCGCCCGGATAACTGAGTTCATCAAAAGCATGTGCACCGCAATCCGTCAACTTGGCAGGGAAAGAAAAGGGCAACTTTCCGCTTGGATTCACCGCACCACTCAGGATGTCAGCCAGAGACTTGCCACCCATGGAGCCTAAATACCAGCCTTGCACAATGGCAGGAACCCGGGATACCCACGGCATTTCCACCGCATTACCACTGAGAAGCACCAGAACCAGGTTCTTGTTTACCCCCAGCAAAGCTTCAATCAGTTCATCCTGCCCGAAAGGCAAGCCGTATTCCAGACGATCGCCGCCTTCACAATCCTGGAAGTGGTTCTTGTTCAATCCGCCTACCAGTACCACCAAGTCTGCCTTTTTCGCCATTTCCACGGCTTCTGCACGGAGTGAGTCTACCACATTCTGCGGAATTTCATCTGCACGGCCGTACATCGGACGACCGGCGGCATAGCCTTTCGCATAGGCTACCTTATCACCATAAACGGCACGCAAGCCATCCAGCGGAGATACCATATCCTTCACTTTCAGTTCGGAAGAGCCTCCTCCCTGATTCAGCAAGCGTACGGCATTATCGCCCACCACCAGGATATTCTGATACTTGGCTGCATCAATCGGCAGCAACGGGGCACCTTTCTTTATCACCGGAGCATTCTTCAACAGCACAATTCCCTCATTGCCTATCTCGCGGGCAGCGGCATAATGCTCTTCCGTAGCTACCGAACCATAGGGTTTCTGACGGTTCATCGCCGTACGGAATATCAAGCGAAGAATGCGGGAAGCCTTGTCATCTATTGTAGACATCGGCACTTTGCCATCTTTCAACATCTGGAGGTAAGGGTTGGCAAGGTAATAATCGTTATAGGTAAATACACTCTCGGACGTCAGACCGTTGGTGTAAGAACCCATTTCAATATCCAGACCGTTGACGGCAGCTTCATAGGTGTCGTGGGCACCGCCCCAGTCGGTAATGACACAGCCGTCGAACTTCCAGTCATCTTTCAGAATCTTGTTCAGTGTGAAATCGTTATGGCAAGCGTGCTGGCCGCGAATCTTATTGTAAGCGCCCATAATGCTCCAGGCACCTCCCTCTTCTACTGCAGCCTTGAATGCCGGCAGATAGATTTCATACAGAGCACGGTCGCTAAGATTCACATCAATATGTCCGCGCCACAGTTCCTGGTTGTTCAGCGCATAGTGCTTGACACAAGCTGCCACTCCGTTCTTCTGCAACTCCTGGATGTAAGGTACGCACATCACACTGGCCAGATAAGGGTCCTCGCCCATATATTCAAAATTACGACCGTTCATCGGAGTACGGTAGATGTTGACGCCGGGGCCCAGCAACACATCCTTTTCACGATAGCGCGCTTCCTCACCGATGGCCTTGCCATACTTTGCAGACATGTCCGGATTCCAGGTAGCGGCCAGACAAGTCAAAGCCGGGAAAGCGGTAATGCTGTCATTGGTCCAGTTGGCATATCCCCAGTCATTCCAGTTGATTTCGGCACGGACACCGTGAGGGCCGTCGCTCATCCAAAGCTCGGGAATGCCGAGCCGCGGAACACCCGCACTGCTGAATTTACTCTGCGCATGGCAAAGGGCTACCTTCTCTTCCAGCGTCATCCGGCTGAGGGCATCCTTTACACGTGCTTCAATAGGTTGCGCATCGTCCATATAGACCGGTGTCTGTGCAGACACGGTACTGATGGAGCATGCAAGAAATAAGGTTGCTAAAAATTTATTCTTCATGTCTTAATTGGTTAATATGCTAATGTGCCAATTAGCACATCAAATTATCATTTAACTTTAATCGCCGTCGTCGCCTTCTCCAGTCCATCAGCCGTAGCCGTCACCTTGACACCACCCGGTTCACCGTTGTTCTGCAGTACCACCAGGCACTTTCCGTAGAAAGTCTTGCGGTGGTTGTCCTTGAACTTCTCCATAGAGATGGGGCTTCCGTTATCCACTCCAGCAATGAAGCCGGCACCTTCTACGGCAAAGGTCACATCGTTTTCGGCATTCGGACACAAATTTCCATCTTTGTCCAGAATCTCAACCGTAATGAAACTCAAGTCTTTGCCATCTGCCTGAATGGTACTGCGGTCGGGGCTGAGACGAATCTGCGCAGGTTCGCCCGCTGTCCGGATTTCCTGCTCGGCCACAGTCTTTCCTTCCTTGCGGGAAACAGCCTTTACCGTACCCGGCTCATACTTCACGCGCCACATGACGTGGAAATCGTCTTTTCCCTTGCTGCGCACACCCTGCGACTTTCCATTCACGAAAAGCTCCACTTCGTCGGCATTGTTATAATATGCCCACAAATCGATGTCTTGTCCCTCCGTCCAATTCCAATGCGGGAAAAGATGCAACACCGCCTTATCCGGACGCCACTCGGACTGATACATGTAGTAGACATCCTTCGGGAAGCCGGCCAAGTCGATAATGCCAAAGTAAGAGCTGCGTGCCGGCCAACCGTAAGGAGTAGGCTCACCGATATAATCGAAGCCCGTCCAGACGTATTGTCCACTGATAAAGTCGTTGTTCTTCACATGACGCATAGTACCTTCGTGACGGTTGCCCCAAGGAACATGACAGTTGTCGTAGGAGGAGCAAGAGAACGAGGCATCATAGAAAGGCTTGTCCCAACGTTCGGGCCAGATGAACATCGAATCACTCGGCATCCGGTAGTAACCGCGTGTCATCAGGCCGGAAACACTTTCCGTCACGATGAACGGCTTGCCGGGGAAGTTCTCGGGAACACCTGCAAACCAGTCGTCATGGTAATTGAAGCCGATAATATCAAGCGCACCGGAACGGAACAAATGATTGTTCGGGTTCGGCTCGTTGCAGCCTGCCGTCACGGGGCGCGTGGCATCGAGCTTTCTCACCATATCTGCCAGTTTCTTTGTCAGCAGTGAGTTGACGGACATTTCTCCGTCCTTTGCCAGCATATCCGCACTGTGACCGAAGTTCAAGACCAGATTGGCCTCTTCCAGACTCAAGGTGTCGGCTTTGGCATCCGTCCACTGCTCCAGCACTTCGTTGCCGATGCTCCACATGAAGATGGAAGGATGATTGCGGTCACGCACGATAAGGTCAGTCAAATCGCGTTCGTGCCATTCGTTGAAATAGCGTGAATAATCGTGGCGGGTCTTTTTCTTGCGCCACATATCAAAGGTCTCGTCCATCACGATGAAGCCCATACGGTCGCAAAGGTCGAGCAACTCCGGTGCGGGAGGATTATGGGAGCAGCGGATGCCGTTGCAACCCATTTCTTTCAGAATCTCCAACTGGCGCTCGATGGCGCGCGTATTCACCGCAGCTCCCAGGCAACCCAAGTCATGATGCATGCAGACACCATTTATCTTCACTTGTTCACCATTCAGGATAAATCCTTTTTGTGCATCGAAGCGGAAAGTACGGATGCCGGTAGGAGTATAGTAACGGTCGAGTACCTCGCCGGTCTGCTTATCCTTGAGGATGCTTTCTACCCTATACATATAGGGCGTATCAATACTCCAAAGACGGGGATTCTTCAAGTGTATCTCCTGCTCCACTTCTGCCGGAGTAAGAGGCATCAACTGCGCTTCCGACACAGCCTCACCCACCGCATTGCCGTCAGCATCCACTAACCGGGATTGCAGGACGACATCGGCCATCTGTGCTTCTGCATCGTACTGTAGTTTGGTGCGTATCTTCAACTGGGCACTGTTCTTCGACACATCTTCTGCCGTAACATAGGTACCCCATTGCGCTATATGAGCTGGATTCAGCTTTGTCAGCCATACATTACGGTAGATGCCGCAACCGGAATACCAGCGCGAATTGGGCTGTTCGGCATTGTCCACACGAACCGCCAACACATTCTCCACTCCCCACTTGATATAGGGAGTCAGGTCATAACTGAACGAGATGTACCCGTAGGGACGTGTCCCCAATTCATGGCCATTGATATAAACGGTGGAGTTCATATAGGCACCATCGAAATCTATGCGATAGCGTTTGCCCTCATCGGCCTTATCGGCAGTAAAAGTCTTGCGATACCAGCCTATACCACCAGGCAGTGCACCTCCACCCGTTCCCGAAGGATTGTCTTTACTGAATTCTCCTTCAATGGCCCAATCGTGGGGTAAGTTCAGTTTCCGCCAGTCTGCGTCATTATAATCCGGACGGGCTGCCGCCGTATCGTCTCCCAAGCGAAAGGCCCAGTCGGCAGTAAAATCCAAGCTACGGTCATCGCCAGCTACCTCTTTAGGAGCATTGCAACCGGCCAGCAGGGACAGCCCGATGGCCAAAGACAATATGATTTTATTCATAGTAATAAATATCTAAAAGATTATCGAGTGCCTATTCCTCTCTCACAGCTATTCAGAAGTAGGGAAGTTCCTGGCACCGGGGAAGGCATCGTTCGGCACCGAGGAACGACGAGAACGGTACCGGGAAGATTTCTCTCCCTGGCACCGTCGTCTATCATTCTGATTATAATTTTACGGTTTGTGCTTTTCCGTCATACTTCACCGTTGTGCCTTTCGCCTTCAAATCGAACGGTTGCGGCTGGTCTTTGCTTACCTTCACCACATTGAAAGTACGTTCCTTCAGCATACCGGGGAAGTCACCCGTACGGTCGCCGATAACCAGTGTACCCTCAGCATCGTTATAGGCAAACGGTATAGTGGCATATTGTCCCTTCTCGTAGTTATAGTTCACACCTTCATCCTCATAGAGCGTAAACGCGCCGTCCTTACCCGTATAAACATAGAGAGTGATTTCCGAAGCCGGTTTTTCATCACTGTATTGCATATCCGGACCATAAGGTACAATGGCACCTTCGCAAACGTAGAGCGGAATACGTTCATAAGGAGCATCCACTGTCAACTTCTGACCACCGTTCACATACTTACCGGAGTAGAAATCATACCAACCGCAGCTTACCGGGAAATAAACCTCGCGGCTGCGTGCACCGTATTCGTAAACCGGAGCCACCATCAGGGCAGAACCGAACATAAACTGGTCACCTATATTGTTGACATTTGCATCAGCTGTGAAGTCCATTACGAGCGGACGCATGATGGTATAATCATTGAAGTAAGTCATACCAGCCAAAGAATAGATATACGGCATCATGTTGTAACGCAACTTCGTATAGTAAACGATGGAGTTGTAGCACGGATGTCCTGCCGGAGCAATGTTCCAAACCTCACGGTACGGATACTGGCCGTGTGCACGGAACAACGGGCAGAAAGCGCCGAACTGATACCAACGGGCATTCAACTCTCTCCATTCCTTATAATCGGCATTTTCACGTCCGGTCTTGTTGAATTCCATCTGACCAGCCACATAACGGTTCTCTACACAGAATCCACCGATGTCCATAGTCCAATAAGGGATACCGCTGACAGCAAAGTTCAAGCCGGCAGAGATTTGCGCTTTCATATCTTCCCAACGGGTAGCGATGTCACCACTCCAGGTGGCGGTAGAATAGCGCTGCAATCCTGCAAAGCCGGAACGTGTCAACAAGAAGACGCGCTTGTCCGGTTCCACGCCGCGCTGTCCGTCATAGATAGCTTCTGCATTCATCAGTGCGTATGCATTGAAGAACTTGGCAGAGGGGCCGAGTGCTGTCGGACCGCAAAGGTCCTTGCGGTATTGCAAATCCGTACAGTCGCGTATGTTCGGTTCGCTGGCATCCATCCACCAAGCGTCAACACCCAGAGGATAGTAGTGGTCTTGCATCTGCTTCCAGAAGAGCTTGCGTGCATCGGCATCGTATGCGTCATAGAAAGAGCCCAGATAGCCAGGACCGACCCAGTCTTTGATGCTGTCTTTGATAGCCTGCTGATACATCCAACCTTTTTCGTCAAATTCCTTGAAGTGTTCGGTCGTAGCATAGAACTTGGGCCATACGGAAATCATCAGACGTCCGTTCATGGCGTGGATGGAGTCGACCATTCCTTTCGGGTCGGGGAAACGTTCAGGGTCGAACTCATGGCTTCCCCATGCATTCTGCTTCCAGTGCAGCCAGTCGATTACGATATTGTCGATAGGAATCTGACGTTCACGGAATTCCTTCAAGGTGGAGAGAACCTCCTCACGCGTATTGTACTTCTCACGGCTCTGCCAGTAACCCATCGCCCATTTCGGCATAATCTGGGATTTACCTGTCAATGTACGGTAGCCGCTAATCACATCGTCCATATCATCACCATAAACGAAGTAGTAGTCTATTTCATTCTGCATTTCACCCCACCAAGAGAGTTTGTTCTGTTCTTCATCAGCCACCGGACTCAATACCCGCAGACCGCAGTAAGAAACACCGGCATCAGGCTTCCACTCTATCTTCAACGGAACGCGCTTGCCCGCTTCCAGATTAACAGCAAACTTATAACTGTTAGGATTCCAAGCCGTACGCCAACGTTCGGGAACCACCAATTCATTATCAATATATACTTTCATGTAGCCTGCATAGTAAAGGATGAAGCGGAACAAGCCGCTTTCTGCCGGTTCTATTTCTCCCTCATAAACTACGTCGGACCCTCCGAACGGGAACTCCGCAGGCAAATTAACCACCTTACTCAGATGTGCGGCACGGTCCAGATGTTCAAAATAAAGAGAATCCTCACGACGTACAAGGGTTTCCACGTCTTTCTTGCCCGGAATATATGTACCGGTCAAAGCACCTTCCTTGCCCTCTTTATCATAAAGTTTGAAGACATCACCCAGTTGTGAGTAGTCACGCGGGTCACCGAAACGGCAGAGCGAATAGCTGTCCCAAAGCACACCGTAGTTTTTATTAGACACGATGAAGGGTACAGACACCTTTGTATTGTACTGGAACAGTTCCTCATTCTTACCTTTATAGTTGAACTCATCCGCCTGGTGCTGGCCCAAGCCATAGAAAGCCTCATCATTGCCTGCCGACTGGAATACCTGACGTACTGTATATCCTTTCGTACCTTCCACTTCCACCGGAGTAAAGGTCCGCCCGTCAGAGTCTTCAGCCAGAATCTGCTTGCCGTCGGCATCCGTGAAGCGTACCTCACCCGTTGTCTTGGACACAATGGCACATAATTCCGATGTCTTGACAGTCACTTCATCGCCCTGCTCTTCGACCTTAAAGTCGGTCTTATTCTGTTGAGGGATCACAATGAGACTCTGCTCCTTTGAAAATTCCTTCTCAGGAGTAGCCGATACATGAATGAGCTTCTCGCCCATTACTTCTAATCTTACTTTACGCACATCCGTCGGTTGCTGCTGCTTGACTTCCACAACAACACCGTTCTCGGTCTTTTGGAATCCGCCTCCGGAACATGCGGCGAGCATCCATCCGGCAAGCAAATAAACTGAAGTGTTTTTCAATTTCATATTACTGTTTTTAAAGTGAATTTTCTCCAATGCAAAAATAGAAAGTTTACTTCAAAAACGAGTCCTCCCGATGTTGAAACAAAAGGGCGCTTTTGATTACCCTAAAAGACAATATGTTTCCGTAAGGGGTATCTTTTGTTATCTACCCTCTCTTTCCTGATAAACAGAGGGCAAAACACCGAATTCATCCTTGAAATATTTGCTGAAATACTTGGGGTTGTTAAAGCCCAACTGATACGCTATCTCCGATACATTTTGCTGACTCTCGCGCAGCATCTGCGCCGCTCTTTTCAGACGGATGACACGGATAAATTCAATAGGTGTCTTACCGGTTATCTGCAAGAGTTTCTTGTAAAGATGTACCCGGCTCATACCCAACCCCCGACTCAACTCTTCTACGGACAAGTCACACCGACCGATGTTCGCCTCCACATATTTGATGGCATTTTCCACCAGCTTTTCATCCAACGAAGTAATGGCTATTTCACTTGGTTCGGGGTCAATGAGCGACTTTGCCTTGCGCTTCTTGCTCAGGTCAATCAACTTGCGCATACGCAGAATAAGGATTTCCACATTGAAAGGTTTCGTCACATAATCATCCGCACCGATGGTCAACCCCTCCACTTTATCTTCCACAGCCTGCCGTGCAGTGAGCAATATCATCGGAATGTCACTCGTGCGTTTATCGGTCTTCACCCAGCGGCACAATTCATTCCCATCCATCTCGGGCATCATTACGTCGCTGACAATAATATCCGGCATCAGTTCCGATATTTTCTGCCAAGCTTCCCGACCATTGGAAGCTGACTGTATACGGAAATACAAGCTCAGACTATCTTTCATGAAGGCAACCAAATCTTCATTATCATCCACAATCAGGGCCAACGGCTTTTCTTTTTCATCTTCATTATCCTCCATATCGTCCAGCAAATCAACCGAAAGCGCTTCCTCTTCCATACCCGGCAAAAGTTCCTCATGCTCTTCCACCTCTTCTGTAAGCGGTGCAGGCTTGGGAGGACTTACACGTACATGTTTAACCGGGAGCTCAACCAGAAACACACTACCGGAACCCACATTGTCGACAACGCGCACCGTACCCTCATGCAGCGTCACAAAGTCGCGTACCAGGCTCAAGCCAATACCGCTACCCGTTGACTGGTGCTCCGGTTCTTCCTGCTCCACCTGATAGAAACGTTCAAAAATCCGCTCCTTGTCTTCATCCCTGATACCGACACCGGTATCCGATACCTTTATCAGCAATCTTCCGGACATCTCTTTCGACATTTCCAATGCCACATCCACACGTCCCCCGTCCGGAGTAAATTTGAAAGCATTGGACAGAAGATTCATCACAACTTTACCAATTTTATCCTCGTCGAATGACATATTCAGCGATTCCATGGCCGAAAAGAATGTCAGATGCACATGTTTCTTTTCAGAAAGCATCAGGAAAGAAGCACAGATGCTACGCACATACGCCACAATATCCCCCTCGGACAAAGTGAGATGCAATCCTGCCATCTCATTCTTACGGAAATCGAGCAACTGGTTGACCAGATTCAACAAACGCTGCGCATTGCGGTACATCAGTTGTAGCTTGCCATGCAGTTTTTCGTCCGTAATCTCCTTCATCATACTTTCCATCGGCGATATAATCAGCGTAAGCGGCGTACGCAACTCATGGCTGACATTCGTAAAAAAGCGGAATTTCATCTGGCTCAACTCCTCCCTCTTCTTCGCATCTTCCTCTATCTGGCGGATTCTGAACTTATTACGTTCCCTCCGTTGTACGGCATAAAGTGAAAAGGAAACAACTCCTACTATCAGAAGAGCATAAACGATATATGCCCACGGAGTCATCCAGAAAGGCGGAAGAATGACAATCTTGAGCGAAGCCTCTTCAGTACCCGCATATCCGTCACTGTTTGTAGCCTTCACTTTTAAAATGTAAGTCCCCGGAGCCAGATTGGTATAGGTAACGCGATGCATATCGGACATACTCGTCAGCCAGTTCTCATTAAACCCTTCCAATTTATAGAAATACTGTGTCTTTTCGGGCAGCACGAAATTGTCCGACGCGAACAGCACCGTGAACACATTCTGCTTATAAGCCAAGACAACTTCTTCTGTTTCATTCAAAGCTTCCTTCAAGATGACACGTCCTGCATACTCCTTGCCCACCTTCACGTCTTCATTGAACAACTGGAAACCGGTAAACATAACCTTGGGCAACGTACGGTTATACTTTATGTTGCCCGGCTGGAAGCGATTCAGCCCATACAGTCCTCCCACTACAATCTCGCCCGTATGCAGTCGTTTGAGGGAACGCTGGTTGAAGTCACAACTCTGCAACCCGTCCTTGTCATTATAGGTATAGCAACGGAACACGGGCTGCTCCGTCTTGCTGTCAACGGACAACACCACGTTTATCAGTTCTCCTCCGGTGCTGATCCATATACTTTTGTTTTCATCTTCCGTAATACCTAATATCAATAGTTTGGAGAAACCGGGTTTGATAGGCACTTCGTACAATTCATCCCGTTTGCTGTCATATACATTCAAGCCTTCACGCGTGGCTATCCATAACAAACCGCGACTATCTTCGTAAACTTGATTGATATTTTGGTTGGAAAGTCTGGTCTTACCCGATTTTGTACCTGCAAAATTTGTAATCTCGCCGGTCCTCAGGTCCATGAAAGCCATCCCTGCCGAAGTACCGATAATCAGATTATTGTCACAGCTGATGCAGAGGGATGAGATATAGTCCGACACAAGGTTTGAATTACCTGTAGAATAGGTGGTAAATATCCCCGTCTGAGGATTCAGGCATTGCAATCCTCCCCCCAACGTACCGATCCAGATATTTTTGTCCGCATCTTCTGCCAATGCCCATACATTGTCATAGACCAGCGAGTTACTGTCTCCCTTACGGGACCGGTAATGGATAAAGCGGTTTCCATCATAGCAATTCAGTCCGCCCCAGAAAGTACCAGCCCACACTCTGCCGCTACTGTCCCGAAGAAGGCAGACTATGACATCACTCGAGATAGAGCGGGGATCTGCCGTATGCGAAAAAAACATACGTTCATCCGTCACGCTATTCCAGCGAATCAACCCGCGGTCGTTGGTCCCCACCCATACGATATCACCGCCTCCGTCCTCCACACAATTGATGTCGCCTACATCGGCAATGCCGAATTTGAAGACACTTTCATTATAGAAAGAGACACCCTTCTTGTAGGTTCCCACCCACATCGTACCGGCCTCATCTTCATAAAGAGCCGTTATTGTATTGTTGGACAGAGTACGCCCGTTATTAGGATCGTTCGCCAGACGGATTTTCCGTCCCGCCGGTTCTATCAATTCAATGCCATCCTGATCCCTGCCTACCCATATACATCCGTATTTATCCTGTGCCACTGCACGTACGGTATTGTAGGTGTCCGTTCGGGGAGAACGCTGTTCCCAAACCTTCCGAGAAAGGCTATAAATCCACATCCCCTCCACACTGAATATCCACGCCCGCCCACTATGGTCGACAAACAAATCAAAGGTAGCATTCTTTACTTCCCTGCAATCTTCGGCAATGTCCGGATTGGTCCACTTGATATTTTGCTTTTCCTCATCTATACAAACCAAGATACCGTTACTCAAAACCAACAGGATTCCTTCGCCGCATTCTTTCATGTCGGACACTTCGGCTTTCGCAAGCAGTTCATCCGCCTCCTTTACTGCCACGGCATTTTTCTGTCCTTCTCTATAGCTGTAAACACCTTTACCATTAATATAGATCCAGAAAGTCTTTTCCTTATCAATATAGATAAGCGAAGGATTTCCGGTCAGACCGACGTTCCACATCCAAGCTTCCACATTACGGTCAAAAACATCGGAAGCCGAGTTGTAAATGGCATACCCACTTCCCGTACGTATCCACAAATTACCGGACGCATCTTCTTGTATATCCTCGACATAACTATCGGGAAGAGATTTCTCGTCATCTTTCTGGCTGCGATAAATCTTTATATTGTAACCATCATAGCGGTTCAGCCCCGAAGCTGTACCAAACCACATGAATCCGTTTGAATCTTTATAAATAGCATTAACCTGATTATTGGAAAGTCCGTCTTTCACTTCCAAATGTTTAAACATGTAGTCATGTGAAGCAGCAGAGAAACATACCATCCAAACCCACAAGAGCAGTAGTTGCAGTCTTTTCATACTATCAGAGCTAAGGGAAGTTATTTTTGTTGCAAATGAAGTGAAAAACGAACAGAAAAGCAAGGAAAGACAAGGATTTTTAAAGAAGGAGAAGCATATCCCTCGCGGACATACTTCTCCGTAACCAATCAAAAAAACTATATCAACAATCCTTGTAACCTATAAAACCTATTTGTATGATACTTTTAAAAACTGTCTTTTATTCTATCCACCACTCAATCAATAAGGGTATTGACCGGCTGCGGCTCCCTTCATGATGCCCTCAATGGCATAAGCCTCCTTCGCCGTACCCGTACCACGGTTCATGTCACCGCCGGTTTCCCAATAGAAGGGGACACAACCGTGGTTTTTCGCCTCTCGGGTGACTACCTCATTCCAATAGGCGCGGCTCTTGTTATGCATCTCCTGGTCAATATCAGGATAGGCAAGTTCAGAAGTCCCCTCTATCTTGTCTTCTTTTGTCCGCTTCATGGCGCTATACTCGCCTACAATCACAGGAATTCCCTTATCTGCATAGGCCGTTTTCATCTTCTGGAATTGCTGCTTCACATAATCTTCTTCGTAACCGGTGGCATTATGAATGGAACCGGATACATGATTATCCTTACCCCAATAAAGGAATACATTGCTCCAGGTTTCGTCATGGTTCATCATGGTGAACTGATAGGGATCATAGAAGTGAACTTCCACCATCAGACGGTCGGGTACCTCATCCTTGGGCATCGTGTAATCATTCACCGTCTTGTCAATATTGGTATAAGGGCCTTGCACAATCAGACAACGGCTCGCATTATTTCCTCCGGTGGCACGCACGGCATCAATGAAGGTCTGTTCATATTTCAAGATAACATCTATTGCCGATGTTCCAACGTTCCCCTGGTCTTGCTGTCCGGGTTCGTTACATCCGGCAAAGAGCAGGTGCTCGTCATAAGCATTCAGTTTATTGGCAATCTGTGTCCAGATAGCTTTCTGCTTGGCATCCACTTCGCTGCTGTAACCATGAGTGATACTCTCTTCGAGCCAACCGCCATCCCAATGGATATTGACAATGGCATACATATCATTGGCTACACAGTAACCCACCACTTCGCTCACCCGGTCGAGCCATACAGCATCTATCTCATAGGTCGATGGATTCACAATGTAATAATCCCACGCACAAGGGATGCGTACCGCATTAAATCCCAATGCCTTCAGCCCTTTGACATATGCCTCGCTTACTTTAGGATTTCCCCATAACGTTTCGCCCGCTATCTTGCTCTTGTTATCACAAGCTTCCAGCGTGTTGCCGATATTGATACCTGCATACATCTTGGCGGCAAGTGTCCTGGCATCGCTTTCCATATTCCCGGTTTCGCCCGCACCCTGCTTTACGGTCACAGTCTCCGTCAGGCTACCCAAAGTAAAAGAAATATGGCCTTCGCGCGCTCCCAAAGGATTGGGAGAGACGGTAAACTTGAAAATCTTGTCTTCCATGGCACGGGTATTGACTGCCTTTATCCAAGAAACATCGGAAACGGCTTGTACGTCACCATTGGTTTCCACCACTACAGAAACATCTCCTCCCGCAGCTGGCAGGTCGAAAGAGGTAGAGTTGGATATGATTAATCCGTCCGCAGCCGTTTGTTTCACTGTGAAGCTCCCTACTTCGCTGCCTCCGGCTTTCACCGTTACCTTGGCTTCACGGTCACTCGTGTCCGTATTGGCTTCTGCCATAACGGTATACTTCAAAATACTACTCGAAGCAGAACTTTCGGCAGTAACCTTACACCACTCCGGTGCACTGCTGGTAACTTCCAATGCAACGTTCGACTTGATGTTCAGCGTACTTGTTCCTCCGGTCTTGGAGAAAGTCATTCCATCCGTCAGAATGTTCGCGGGAATCGTTATTTCTGGAGTCACAGTATCATCATTGCCGGAACATGCGGCAACGAAAGAAGAGAAAAGCAGTGCCGACAGCACCAGGCAAATTTGGAATTTTTCAATGATATTCTTCATCATGTCTTTACGTATTAAAAATAATGGTTAAATCAGTGAGAGCAAAAGTAGCGGAAAAGGCGGAAAACACACCGATGCCATGTTATCTGCAACGGTATCATTTGTTTCCGAATAGGGTTCAAAAGTTATCATTGAATGACATCAGACACATCCGGCTTGCTTGAACCGAAAGAATACTTTATTTTTGTGTATAAACACTTCCTTCAACTACCCTGATTCATATATCTGATAAACTATTTAAAATACAATGTATTTATGAGAAAGATGATGTTACTTTTAGGACTGGCGCTCAGCCTGTCCTGCTTTTCACAAAACCGGCAAGGTTATCAAAATCCCGTTATTCCCGGTTTCCATCCCGACCCGAGTATCTGCCGCGCAGGAGATGACTTTTATCTGGTCAACAGTAGTTTCCAATATTTCCCGGGCGTACCGTTGTTCCACAGCAAAGACCTCATCAACTGGGAACAAATCGGACACTGCCTGACGCGCCCCTCACAACTGCCGCTTCACGACGCCGGCCCATGGGGAGGAATCTATGCACCTACCATCCGCTACAACAGCGGTACATTCTACATGATTACCACCAACGTGTCCGACAAAGGCAACTTCCTTGTACACACTACCGACCCGCGTGGCGAATGGTCAGAACCCGTATGGCTCAAGCAAGGCGGTATAGACCCGTCCCTCTATTTTGAAGACGGCAAGTGTTACCTCGTCAGCAATCCGGGCGTAGGTATCTATCTGTGCGAAATCAACCCCAAAACCGGCGAACAACTCAACGAGTCCAAACGCATCTGGAACGGCACGGGCGGACGGCACCCTGAAGGGCCGCACATTTACAAGAAAGACGGCTGGTATTACCTGCTGATTTCCGAAGGCGGCACGGAATACGGGCACAAAGTGACAATAGCCCGTAGCCGCGATATAGACGGCCCGTACGAAGAGAACCCCGCCAATCCCATCCTGACCCACATCAACAAGAATGCACAGAACAGCCCGATACAAGGAACCGGCCATGCCGACCTGATACAAGCTCCTGACGGTTCGTGGTGGATGGTGTGTCTCGCTTTCCGTCCGCAAAGCGGCAGCCATCACCTGCTGGGACGCGAAACGTACCTTGCTCCCGTGCGCTGGGACAAGAATGCCTGGCCGGTAGTAAACGGAGATGGTACAATAGCCCTGCAAATGGATGTACCAACCCTACCGCAACATCCTCTTGCCCCCAAGCCTGCACGCACCGATTTCAAAAACGGCAAATTAGGTCCCGAATGGGTTCATATCAGAAACTATCATCCGGAAAACTATACTTTTGCTTCCGGTAACCTCCGTCTGAAAGCAACCCCCGTAAACCTGAACAACGGGAAAGGCAGTCCTACTTTTGCCGGCCGCCGGCAAGAACATATCGACTTCACAGCCACCACTTCCATGCAACTGAAAAAAGCCGCCAGTGGCGACGAAGCCGGCCTGACGGTCTACATGTTCGAATCGTCCCATTACGATTTATTAGTCAAGCAATTGGCAGACGGGAAACAAGCTGTAGTATTGCGCTACCAATTGAATGAATTGACCCATACGGAAAAGGAAGTTATTCTGCCCCAGGGGAAAGTACAACTCCGTGTAAAAGGCAGCAACGAAATCTATTCGTTCGAGTATGCCACAAACGGAAAGGACTTCAAAGAACTGGGCCGAATGAATACGCGCTATATCAGTACAGAAACTGCCGGTGGCTTTACGGGAATCATGCTGGGATTGTATGCCGTCTCCGGTTCTCAAACCTCAAAAGCATATGCAGACTTTGAATACTTTGATTACGAAGGAAAATAGCAGCCAATCTTAGAGAAAGCCCCTGCTTTTCTCCGCTTCCGCCCTTTTGTCTGTCCGGTTCAGTACAAAGATTCATGAACGGCCCACTTAGGTGAACAAGTTTGTTCACCTAAGTGGGCTGATTTGTTCACTACTATGAACAAGGCGGACCACTTTAGTGGAGATACCATAAAATCACTATGTTTATCGCAATAAGTACCCATCCCGTCCGAACAAAGTACAAGGCAAAGAGCTATCAAAGCGCCGCCTTACGGACCACCTCCTTTATTTTATTCTCTCTATGGTTCTTCAATCTATATCAGAACGATGCACACCGGTGAGGGCAAAACAAAAAATCCGGGATGGCCTGCATCCCGGATTTCCTATCTAACCAGTATATTTCCGTCTATCCCTCTTACCATTCAGGAACAGAGAAAAGAGTGTGGAACGTGAACTTCACTTCCATAGAACTGCTGAAACCAAGTTCCTTGATAACATCACCATCAGGAGTACCGAAAGCGCACCCTTTATCCTTTGTTGCCCCATAGCAATTCCAAAGTTCCAGACGATACTTCGGGGATTCATTGGCATCGAGCACTTTGGATGCATCAAATGTCACTTCCTTGCCATCCAGATAGAGGTTGTCAAGTGTGGCATGTAAACCGGGGAAATACTTGTAAATGTCAGCCACTTCAACGAAGGTCATGATGGAACCTGCCGCATAGTCGGCAGATTCGTACTTAATGTCGAACTGAGAAGCCACAAGGCTGTACTGGAAGTTCTCGTATTTCACCTCGAACGTAGCTCCTGCGTTATATCCCCATGCACTTCCCCAATCCGGATTGACAGTAACCAGATTGGGCGTATAAATACCTGCACCGGTACCGTCGGTAATGACGGTGCAGACAATCTCAAGCTTCTCCTTGAAATGGATGGCAGGCTCGGTACCTTGATTTTCTACATTGCTGAACGGACTGA
>ULUG01035483.1_pt1 | contig 19295 bp, 16 predicted proteins | sample 1958331 | NCBI WGS metagenome assembly ULUG01 (sample SAMEA4835755, study PRJEB28245) | human gut metagenome | biome: gut microbiome; material: fecal sample | place: Denmark | collected 2008
GGCTCTTAAAACAGGTGCGCTGATTATAGCCGCAGATAATAAAAAACGCGAAAAACCCATTTATATGTGTGAGGCTTTGTCTTTGCCGCTCATTTCGTATGTGAAGTCGTATGCCGAAAAGGCTGATGCGGAAAAAACGGCAATTATAATTGAAAGTGATAGCTCCGGTGTTGAAGCAATAAAGGGCGACAGCCGGGTGTTTGTATCGCCGGATGTCGAAAATGACAGCGATTTTCTGTTTGCAGCCGACGGCTTTGCAGACGAATTTGACTATGTATATGTTCTCTATGGAAATGTACCGCTTATGAGCGGCAGCTCTCTTAAAAACGCGCTTTCTCTCTGCGTGAACGAGGGAAATGAGGCGGCCGCCGTCTTTTCAAGACAGCCTAATGGTGAGGACGTGACCGGAGCGTATGTGTTCTCTTCAAAAAAACTTATGACACTCATTAAAAACGGCGCATCGCGCTCAGCCGAGGAGCTTTTTCGCGCCTGTGATAAAAAAACACGGTTCCAAACCGATTGCAGATGCGAAACGAGTGCCGTCTATGATATGTGCTCACTTCACGAAATCAGCGAGACTGTTCGCTTAAGAGAGATAGAGCATCAGCTTGACTGCGGTGTGAATATCCCGTGCTTTGACGGAGTTATGATTTCCCCGAACGTAAAAATCGGCGAGGGTACGCTTATTTTGCCCGGCACGATTTTACGCGGAAACGTAACGATAGGCAAAAACTGCACCGTAGGGCCCAATACGCTTCTTCACAATACAACTGTCGGCGATGATGCGTATTTAAACAGCGTTCAAAGCTTTGACGCAAGGATAATGAGCGGCGTAAATATAGGCCCGTTTGTTCACATAAGACCCAATTCGGTGATAGGCGAAAAGGTGCATCTCGGCAACTTCGTCGAGGTGAAAAATTCCAATATAGATACCGGCACAAAGGTTTCGCACCTTACGTATGTCGGCGACAGCGACGTGGGCAAGAGGGTAAACTTCGGCTGCGGAACGGTAACGGTCAACTATACAGGCAAGGCGAAATTCAGAACCACCATAGGCGACGATGCGTTTATAGGCTGCAACACAAATCTTGTAGCTCCCGTGACGGTCGGTGACGGCGCATATACCGCGGCAGGCTCCACAATAACAGAGGACGTTCCCGGCGATTCGCTCGGTATAGCAAGAGCACGTCAGGTCAACAAGATAGGCTGGTGCCTAAAAGATAAATAAGGACAGGTAAACACAATAATGTTAGGCAGATTCAAAAAAACGGAAGCTGTCGGCGCACCCGAATTTTTAGTGGCAGGACTCGGTAACCCCGAGAAAAAATATACCCTGACACGTCATAATTCGGGGTTTTTGTGCGTTGACTTTCTTGCCGAAAAGCACGGTTTTAAAATAAATAAACTCAAGTTCAAGGCGGTTATAGCCGATACGGTTATAAACTCGCACCGCTGCATTGTAATGAAGCCGCAGACCTATATGAATTTAAGCGGAGAGGCCGTAAAGGCTGCGGCAGATTTTTATAAGATACCTCCGGAAAAAATCATTGTGATTTTTGACGATATATCGCTTGACGTAGGCCGACTGAGAATACGCCGCAAGGGCTCAGACGGCGGTCATAACGGTATAAAGAGCATAATATCCTGTATAGGCAGCCAAAATTTTCCGAGAGTCAAAATCGGCTGCGGCAAAAAGCCTCATCCCGATTACGATCTTGCCGCATGGGTTCTCTCCGAGTACAAAAAGGACGAGGCACCGGAGCTTAAAAAGGCACTTGATAATGCCTGCTGTGCGGTGGAGCTTATTCTGGGCGGCAAAACAGACGAAGCCATGAATAAATATAATTCCTGAAGGAGCTTTAATTTAATATGTCAGCATTTGCTGAGGTCTTAAAGACCTCGCCCGAATATAAGACGCTCGAAAAGGCGGTAAAAAGCAAAAATCTGCCTGTCGGAGTTCTCGGCGTTTCGGGAATCCATAAGGCTCATATTATAAATTCGCTCTGCGGTAATTTAGATCGCAGGGCTCTTGTCATTATGCCCGACGAAGCGGCTGCGACGAAGCTTTGCGAGGACTTGCGTGTTTTCGGTAAGAATTCGTTTCTGTATCCGGCGAGGGACTTTTCGTTTACCTCGGCGGAAAATCGTTCCCACGAATATGAACAGCGCCGTATAAATGCGCTCACAAATATTTTAAACGGCACCGCCGATATAGTGGTTTGCTCCGCAGAGGCGGCGGTTCAGAGGACTATTCCGCCCGAGGACTTAAAAAAACATTCGCTTACGATAAGGCGAGGCGAGGATATTAAGCTCGGCGACATAACGAGTGTGCTTCTTTCCGCAGGCTATACGAGAGCCGATATGGTGGAGGGAGTAGGTCAGTTTTCCGTGCGCGGAGGAATACTCGACCTGTTTTCGCCTGACGACCAAAATCCCGTCAGAATAGAGTTTTGGGGCGATACCGTTGACACCATGGCTCATTTTGACATAATGTCTCAGCGAAGAACCGACAATGTTGATAAGCTGACGCTTATGCCGTCAACCGAGATAGTCTTTTCGGGCGGCGACGACTTAATGAAAAAGATTACCGCATTTTATGATACCGTAAAGGGTAAGGGAGCCAAAAAGGCTCGCGAAATGCTGCAAAAGGATATAGACAGGCTCAAAAACGGCGTGTGCTTAAGCTCTGCCGATAAGTATCTTCCGCTCGCTTACGAAGAGAATGCGACAATTTTAAGCTATGCCGATTCGCTTTTGCTTATTGTTTGCGAGAGTGCCGGAGTCAAGGAAAAGGCAAACACCGCAATAAAGCTCCAAAACGAGGATATCAAATATCTCCTTGAGGACGGCGAGCTTTGCCGCGGACTCGACGAGTTTACGATGACCTTCCCGGAGCTTACACGCGAATATGAAAAAAAGGACACTGTTTTTCTCGACGATTTTGCGCGCGGTTCGTTTGACGTACCGGTACGCGACCTTGTAACGTTTACGGCGTCAACACTTCCCGTATGGAACGGAAAGCTCGACATACTCTTGGACGATTTGTCTCCGCTTGTTCAAAAGGACTCGACGGTTGTAGTAATGGGAGGAACGGAAAAGGCTGCAAAAAACCTTGCTGAGGACCTCGAAAACGAGGATGTTCCGGCACTTTATTTTCCGCTCGAGCCTGCCGAATTTCCGCGTGGCAGAGTTTCGGTTTTGCCCGGTGCGCTCTCGGGCGGCTTCGGCTATCCGCACGAAAAATTTTATGCCTTTACCTATGGCAGAAACGCCGTTGCGTCCAAAAAAAGAAAAAGCAGGAGCGGATTTAAAAAGGGACAGAGCCTCCACTCGCTTGATGAGCTTAAAAAGGGCGACTACGTTGTTCATTCGCTCCACGGTATAGGCGTGTTTGACGGCATCAATAAGCTTGAGGTCGGCAAAATAACCAAGGATTATATCAAAATCAAGTATGCAAAGGGCGACGTTCTGTATGTCCCGGTAACGCAGCTTGACCTTGTCTCAAAATATATAGGCCCTCACGAGGACGACGGCAGAACAGTAAAGCTGAATAAAATCGGCGGCAAGGACTGGGAAAAAACGAGAAATAAGGTTCGTGCCGCAGTCAAGGATATGGCGGATCAGCTCATAGCCCTGTATTCAAAAAGGCAAAACAGCCCCGGCTATGCATTTTCTCCGGATATAGATATGCAGAGCGATTTCGAACGGCGGTTTGAATATGACGAGACGTCCGATCAGCTCAGAGCAATCGATGAAATAAAGGGCGATATGGAAAAGCCTTATCCCATGGACAGACTTCTCTGCGGCGACGTAGGCTTCGGAAAAACCGAGGTCGCGCTTCGTGCGGCTTTTAAATGCGCGGCAGACGGTAAGCAATGCGCGATACTTGTTCCCACAACAATTCTCGCGTATCAGCATTACCGTACCATACTTAAAAGATTTGACGGTTTCCCTGTCGAGATAGAGATGCTGTCACGCTTCAGAACTCCTAAGGAGCAGGAGAAAATACTTAAAAATTTGAAGCGCGGCTCGCTTGACATAATCGTAGGCACGCACCGTCTTGTTTCAAAAGATGTAAAATTTAAGGACCTCGGCCTTTTAATAGTCGATGAGGAGCAGCGCTTCGGCGTGGCTCAAAAGGAGAAGCTTAAGGAGCTGTTCCCAACGGTTGATGTTTTGACCTTGTCGGCGACGCCTATCCCGAGAACGCTTAATATGGCTATGACCGGCATACGCGATATGTCCGTAATAGAGGAGGCTCCGCAGGACAGATACCCCGTTCAGACATATGTTATAGAGCATGATATGGGAATTCTCTGCGAGGCCATGGAGAAGGAACTTCGCAGAGGCGGTCAGGTATATTATCTCCACAACCGTGTCGAATCAATCGAAAGCACGGCGGCTAAGATAAAGGAAATGATGCCGTCGGCTCGTATAGCCGTGGCGCACGGCCGAATGGGCGAGGAGGAGCTGTCTGAAATCTGGCGTGACTTGCTTGAGGGCGACATAGACATACTCGTTTGCACCACCATCATTGAGACGGGCGTCGATGTTCCGAATTGCAATACGTTGATTATCGAGGACGCCGACAGGCTCGGGCTTGCACAGCTTCATCAGATACGCGGAAGAGTCGGCAGAAGCACACGCAGAGCGTCGGCATATTTCACGTTTAAGCGTGGCAAGGAATTGTCGGAAATAGCGAACAGACGACTTTCGGCAATAAGGGAATATACCGAATTCGGCTCCGGCTTTAAGATTGCCATGCGTGACCTTGAAATCCGCGGAGCGGGCAACGTCCTCGGTGCGCAGCAGCATGGCCATATGGAGGCGGTAGGCTACGATATGTACCTGCAGCTTCTCGGTGAAGCCGTGGAGGAGGAAAAGGGCGAAAAGCCGATTTCGCGTAAGAAGGAGTGTCTCATAGATATGCAAATAGACGCTCACATTCCCGATAATTACATCAAGAGCATTCCTCAGAGGCTTGCGGTCTATCGCAGAATTGCGGACATTAAAAATACCGAGGATGCAGAGGACGTTAAAGATGAGCTCCGCGACCGATTCGGTGAAATCCCGCAGTCGGTTCAGGGTCTTATCGATGTTTCGCTTCTTCGTAATACCGCCGCCGCAAAGGGTATATACGAAATAGGGCAAAAGGGCAATTCCGTTATCCTTTATGTGAACGATATAGATACAAATACGGTTTTGAACCTGTCCTCCATGATGCGCGGCAGAGTGTCTATAATGGATTACGGCAAAAAGCACATCGCGGTAAAGATTGCCGATGGTCAGTCGCCGCTCGATACGCTCAAGGAAATATTCGGATATATGGTGTTCTGATTATGAAGATAGCTGTTGTTTGCGACTCTTTTAAAGGGAGTCTTACGTCAAAGGATGCTTGCGCCGCGGTTAAAGACGGACTTCTTCGGTGTAACAAAAATTTTGAGGTGCTTTCTCTGCCGTTTGCCGACGGCGGAGAGGGGACCTCTCGCTGTTTTTACGATATACTCGGAGGGCAGCTTCGAAAAGCGGCGGTGCACGACCCTCTGCTTCGTGAAATCACGGCGGAATACACCGTTTTGCCCGACGGTACTGCTGTAATCGATATAGCCTCGGCAAGCGGGCTGACGCTTCTCAAGAGCAGCGAGCGCGACGCCGTGAAGGTGTCGTCATTGGGAAGCGGAGAACTGATTTGCGACGCTGCGGAGCATGGGGCAAAACATATAATTCTCGGACTCGGCGGCAGTGCTACCACGGATGCGGGGACGGGCATTTTGTATGCCCTCGGTATGCGGTTCTTTTCGGAGGACGGCGTCGAGGTTTTGCCCGACGGTCAAAATATGATACGAGTTAAGAAAATACGGCGAACCGAGAATTTTGAAAGATTCAAGGATATAAAGTTCACTCTCGCGTGTGACGTTACAAATCCTCTGTGCGGAGAAAACGGAGCGGCTTATGTTTTTTCTCCGCAAAAGGGAGCCTCGAAGAACGATGTGGAGCTTTTGGACGACGGCTTACGAAATATAGGAGAGATTTTTGAAAAAGAGTCCGGCAAAAAGATTATAAATCTTCCGGGAGCCGGAGCTGCGGGCGGCATCGGCGGTGGCTTATCCGCCTTTTTGAACTGTGAGCTCCAAAGCGGATTTGATGTGCTGGCAAGGGCTGCATCGCTTGAGGATAAAATACGTCGCTCCGATGCGGTTATAACAGGCGAGGGCAAGACGGACAGGCAAACCCTATTCGGCAAGCTTCCTAAGAGGGTCTCGGACATAGCCAGAAAATTCGGTGTTCCGTGTATCCTTTTGAGCGGCGACGTCGAAAATGATATTTCCGCCGAGAAACTCGGAGTATGCGAAATACATAAAATAAAGGAAAACGGTATAAGCCTTGAGCATTGTATGAAAAACGCCGCCTCGCTTTTGTCCGAAAGAGCCTTTACGATAGGCAAAGACTCAAAAATAATAAATAAGCAATATAGCAGAAAACAAGAGAAAATGCGAGAAAACGAGAGATAAATCATATAATCGTTAAAATATTGAAAAAACGGTGTTGACGAAATCGTTTCTTCGTGATAATATATTCGGGCAATAAAAAAGAAATAATTATTCGGAGGTTATGTTTTATGTCAACTTATATGCCTAAGGCTGCCGACATCAGCCGTAACTGGTATGTTCTTGATGCTGACGGCAAAACCCTCGGTTCCGTTGCTGCGGAGGCTGCTACGCTTCTTCGCGGCAAGCACAAGCCGACATTTGCTCCTCACGCTGACTGCGGCGATCACGTAATCGTAATCAACGCCGGCAAAATAGTTCTTACAGGCAACAAGCTTGAAAAGAAAATGTACTATCATCACACCGGTTATATCGGTAACATGAAGAAGATTCAGTATAAGACCCTTATGGCTGAAAAGCCCGAATTTGCTCTTAAAAAGGCAGTTAAGGGTATGCTTCCCGATAACTCACTCGGCAGAAAGCAGCTTACAAGACTTCGTATCTTCAAAGACGGCGAACACACACATGAGGCTCAGAAGCCCGAAGTTAAAGAATTCTGAGAAAGGGAGGCAAAAATAAATGTACGAGACTAATCCTTATTTTTACGGCACAGGCAGAAGAAAGAAGTCGGTTGCAAGAGTTCGCGTTTATGCAGGCTCAGGCAAAATAACGATAAACAATCGTGATATCGACGATTATTTCGGCCTTGAAACACTTAAACTTATAGTTCGTCAGCCTCTCGCTCTCACCGGCACAGCTGACAAATTCGACATCGTCTGCAACGTTCAGGGCGGCGGTGTAACAGGCCAGGCAGGCGCAATTCGCCACGGCCTTTCAAGAGCTCTTCTTCAGTACGACGAAAATCTTCGTTCGGCACTCAAGAAAGCCGGCTTCTTGACTCGTGACCCGAGAATGAAAGAGAGAAAGAAATACGGTCTCAAAGGCGCTCGTCGCGCACCGCAGTTCTCAAAGAGATAATCGGTTACGATTTTTCAATCAAATACTTCAAAAGCCATGGGAAATCAACGGTTTTCCGTGGCTTTTTTATATAGCGATACCATAACGGCTTCTTTGCATAGACCGAAAAAAGGATTTTGCATTCGGGTCGCTGTGTTTTAAAATTTCCCCAAAAAAGCCTTGACAGGTAACCGAACTGTTACTACTATTTGGAAGTGAATTTATGACGGGAGATACAAAGGAGCGTATTTTGAAAACCGCGCTTTTGAGGCAATGTACAATGAATTGCCTCCGCGATAAAAAGAGCTTGCGGTTTTTGTCCTGTACGATGGCGAGACTAAAAGCGTTGTCGGGAAATTGTCTGTTATTTAACAAAAAAACAGCCTAAGCTATTGCAATTATTGTTGAAATATTATATAATCTGCTCATTGATTAAACAGAAAATAAATTTGGGGGATAACTATGAGCTGGACATTATATTGGGTGCTTTTGGCAATCGGCATTGTTATGACAGGTATATTTTTGTTCTTGCGTGTTAAAAAGGGCGGAATTTCCGCACTGTATGCTAAGGCGGCGGCGAGTCTCTGTTTTATTTCAACCGCTTTTGCCGCAACAAGCGCAAACCGCGACAATATTCAATTCGGCCTTTGGGTGGCGTTTGGACTCATACTCGGAATGGTCGGCGATATTTGGCTTGACTTGAAATGGATTTATTTGCAGGATAAGGATTCATATCTTTATTCCGGCTTTATCTCATTCCTTTTAGGTCACATCTGTTTTAACGTGGCGATTTATAAAAGTTACAGATTTACCGGCAAAACACTTGCTGTTTCCATAGGCGTATCGCTTCTTATAGCTATCGGCAATATATTGACCGAAAAGCTTATGAAAAATCATTTCGGCAAGTTTAAATTCATTGTATTTCTCTATACCTTCTTCCTGGCGCTGACTATGGTTTCGGCTATCATAGCGGCAATTGCCACCGGATTTGAAAAAGTTTGGGTTGTTATGGCTGTAGGCGGTGTCCTCTTTACTCTGTCCGACGCCGTGCTTTCGGGTATGTACTTTGCCGAAAACAAGAATACAAAGTTTAACATATTCTTAAACCATATCTTATACTACGCAGCTCAGTTTACGATGGCGGCGACAATCCTTTGCATTAAATAAAAAAAACGGTGGGAGCTCAAATTTAGTTCCCACCGTATTTTTATATCCGCCTTTAGTTAAAAAATAACTAAGCTTTAATTATTATATTTTTAATGCTTCAGTCCTGAAATGACTTTAAGGCGTCAATCGTATTTTGTATCAGCTCATCAAGCGAAATACCGAGCATATCCGCACCGCGCTGTATGACCTCGCGAGAGCAGCCGGCGGCAAAATTCTTCGCCTTGAATTTTTTCTTCACGGATTTAAGCTCAAGATCCTGTACGCTGTGCGAAGGGTGCATTTTTACAACGGCTCCTATAAGCCCCGTAAGCTCATCTACCGCATAAAGGACCTTTTCCATCTCGTGATCCGGCTTAATGTCTACCGTTATGCCGTAGCCGTGGCTTGCCGTTGCGTGAATTATCTTTTCGTCAATGCCTCTTTCACACATTATTTCCTGTTCCTTTATGCAGTGCTCTTCGGGATACATTTCGAAGTCAAGGTCATGTAAAAGACCTACGATTCCCCAAAAATCCCTGTCGTCGCCGTAGCCGAGCTTGTCGGCAAAATACATCATTGTTTTTTCAACCGTTTCGGCGTGCTCAAGATGAAACGGCTCCTTGTTGTATTCCGTAAGGAGCGCGTATGCTTCGTCTCTTGTCATATTCAAACACCCTTTTGTGTATTTATTTTGCCCTGTAATCCGTCAAATCTTTTACGACTTCACCTGCTATTATCAGTCCGACTACCGGCGGGACAAACGCATTGCTGCCGGGGATAGCACGTCTTTGTGTGGAATTTCTCGCCGTACCGGGAGGGCAAATGCAGTGCTCGCGGCAGCTTATCGCCGTATCCGCAATTGGTACAAGCGGCTTTTCCTTTGAATAAACTACCTTGAGTTTTTTAACTCCGCGTTTTTTCAGCTCGTATCGCATAACTCTCGCAAGCGGACAGACCGAAGTCTTATAAATGTCAGTCACCTCAAATGCAGTCGGGTCCATTTTGTTGCCGGCACCCATTGAGCAGATTATGGGAGTTTGGCTCTTTTGTGCCTGCATAACAAGCTCGATTTTGCCCGATACGGTATCTATGGCGTCAACAACATAGTCGTACTGTGAAAAATCAAATTCCGCCGATGTTTCCGGAGTGTAAAACTTCCGATGCGTTGTAACCTCGCAGTCCGGATTTATGTCCTTGATGCGTTCTTCGGCAACCTCGACCTTATATTTTCCTATTGTTGAACGCGTTGCGATTATCTGACGGTTTATATTCGTAAGGCAGACCTTGTCATCGTCTATAAGGTCTAATTTACCAATGCCCGATCTTGCAAGCGCCTCCACGGTGTAGCCGCCGACGCCGCCTATGCCGAATACGGCAACGCGCGAATTTTGCAGCTTTTCCATGGCTTCTTTTCCGAGAAGCAGCTCGGTACGTGAAAACTGATTCAGCATAATTTCCGCCTTTGTATTATAATAAATATTTTTGCGCAACAGGCAGCGTGCTGTCTGCGATGCCGTATATGGGTTGTTTCGAATTTATTTTTATCAGATGCAGTAAGAGCCGTTTGCGCCTACTGCCTTGTCGATTAAATCCTGAATAGTGACGCTGTCGGCATATTTGTTGATAACATCGTAAAAGCCGCGCCAAAAATCAAGTGTCTCACAGTATGAGCTGCGCTCGCAATAGTTGTTTTCGTCCTGTAAACAGGCAACGGGCGACAGCGAACCCTCGCAGACTCTGAGAATGTCTCCCGCCGTGCATTTTTCGGGGTCAACATTGAGCTTGTAGCCGCCGGCATTGCCGCGAAAGCTGCGTATAAGGCCGGCCTTACTCAAAATTGAAACCACCTGTTCAAGATATTTCACCGATATATCCTGCCTTGAGGATATATCTTTAACAGAGACCGGTGCGGCATTTTGGTGGCGGCCTATATCTATCATAACGCGCAAAGCGTAGCGCCCTTTTGTTGAAATCATAACATATCCTCCGTTTCAAAATATATCCCTATTATACTACCGATTTAGTAGGATAGTCAAGACCGAGTTTATGTGTTAAAAATCCCGGTTTAACAACATAACTTAAAGAATAATGAGCAAAACAAAGAGAATGTTATTAAGACGGTTTCAAGAACCCGTCCTCTGACAAAAACAAAAGCCGAAACTAAGAAGTAAAATTTACTGCTGCGTTTCGGCTTTTCGTATTCGTAATATGTGATTTTAAATGCTTCGAGGGTTACATATCGCCGTTTTTATCCTGTGGCTTCTCGGAACTTGCCGCACGCATACTTTGAGGCATATACGCATTTGACTTTTCTTCCGGAGCGTTGTATTTTTCAGCCTGAAAAGCGGGCTCGTTTTTGTCCTCGGCAGCTTTGTTTTTATTGCCTTTTACAATATTTATAATAGGTCTTACTGCGCCGAGTGCACACAGAAATATGCCGATTATCAGGTCGGTCACATATGATTTGGAGATTTCGGGCTCACTGAGAAATCTGTAAGCATTTCTCAACGACTCGGCAAAGGTGAGTGTAAAATCTATCTCACCGTCGGCAAACCACGACTGATAGGCACTGTAAACATCCTTTGCAAGACAGCAGTACCAAGCGAGAATTATCACAAGCAAAGCCATAACCACGGAAATTATGCAGCCGAATTTGCTGAGCTTTTTAGCGAAAACCTCATATCCTTTAAACGCACATATAACTCCTATCAGTCCGCTTATTGCGGCAATATAACCTACTTGGTACAGCAGAAAATACACTACTCCTCCCGCAAGTGAAAAAAGGAGCGCACCTACCGTGCCTGCAAGACGATTTTCGGGAACGACCGCAGTATCGGAGCTCTCCGTATATTGTGAGAGAGGTTCGATTTCTTTTGAATTTTTCATTTTGAAATTCATCACCTTTCGGGCATCGGATGCTTGCAGGCACCGTTTTGCCGCAGCTTTGATTTAACTTGGCATCGGTAAGGCGAACCTTACAGAGAATGCAACGATAAGATTATACATAAGAATGCGAGCTTTGTCTATAAAAAGATTATGTTGTCATTTCTTATGGCAATGTTACGGCGAATAAAATATATCTTTCGCGAAACGGTATAAATACGTCAGCAGTTTGTAAGCAGATATTTTTCATACAAAGAAAAACGGAGCAAAGTTTGCTTTGCTCCGACGTGGTGCGGGTAGCAGGACTTGAACCTGTACAGAGTTGCCTCCACAAGAACCTGAATCTTGCGCGTCTGCCAATTCCGCCATACCCGCATATTAAGTTTTACCCTCTGAATTTTACACGGCGAGGACATCCGAGGCGGAGCTTACTTTCAGATAAATCTTACTTTCGGCTTGTTCCGCAAATATAAAAACGCATTTCTGCGATTTTAACGTTTTCGGCGTGGGCGCATTATCGGACACAGTATCTGCCGATTTGCCGCACAAAACATATGATATTAAAAATCAAAGCCTCGTATTACCGAGAAGCGATAAAGTATAGATTTTTAATTTCCGCTGTTTATAATACCATTTAGCGGCGTTGTTGTCAAACCCTTTTTATGCGCGCATAATTGACAAAACGGTCAAAGTAACTTATGATATAAACATCAAAAGGAGTTGATAAAATGGGGAGCGGTAAATTGCCTGCCGATGGAACAAACAGCCCAAAAAGGCTTTATTATATCGATATTCTCAATATTCTGTCTTGTTTTGCCGTTGTGGTGCTGCATTGCTCCGGCGGAGTTTTTTATTATCAGAAAACACGCCTTTGGTTCATATATATGTTTTTGCAGACCGTAGCTCATTTTGCCGTGCCCGTGTTTTTTATGATAACCGGTGCAAATTTGCTCGATTACCGCAAAAAATACGATACAAAGACGTTCTTTAAAAAACGTGCCGCAAGAACACTTGCACCGTTTCTTTTTTGGTCGCTGCTTTACTGGGTACGCCCGTTTGTGTTAAAACAGGCAACCGCGCCCATGAGCGCAAAGGGGCTTTTCCTTGCGATATTCAATAACGAGGCAAATTATGTATTTTGGTTTTTCTATTGCATTTTTGCCGTATATATGTGCCTGCCGCTGTTTTCGCTCGCCGCGGATAAGAAAAACATCAAAACCATAGAGTATGTGTGCGTTCTCGGCTTTGTGTTCAATTCGGTTTTGCCGCTCGTCAACAGATTTGTAATTCCCGTATACGGTGGACTGACTCCGGTTATAGTAACGGGCTATGTGGTATTTGTCTTTATGGGCTGGCTTATAAAAAACAAGGATTATACCAAAAAGGCGCGTATACTTATTTATATGTCGGGTATTTTCGGAGCCGCTCTGATGTTTTTCGGAACATATATTGTCAGCAAAAAAAGCGGGGAAACCGACACTTTGTTTATGGACTATACGTCGATAGCCTGCCTGCCTATGTCCGCCGCCGTGTTTACGGCAGCGAAATATATCAAATGGGAGCGGCTTTTCAGGGTTATTCCGGAAAAATTCATAAGAGCCCTGTCATCGCTCAGCCTCGGAATATATGTTACGCATATGCTCGTTTTGTATGCATTTGACAAGGTGACTGTTTTTGCGGAGCATCCCGTGTATTATTCGGTGTTTATGCCGTTTATAGCATATATTATATGCGCCGCACTGTCGTTCGTCATCAAAAAAATACCGATTTTAAAACATATTATGCCTTAAAATCCTTTTTCAAAAATTCAGCTACGCCGTCATCATTGTTTTCCCCTATGACTTCATCGGCAATCTGCCGAAGCTCCGGGACAGCATTTTTGACGGCGTATTTTCTGTCCGCCAGCGAAAACAGAAGTATATCGTTTCTGTTGTCGCCGAACGCCGCGATTTTGTCCGCGCCGACCATAGCCATAACCTCCTGTGCGCCGTTAGCCTTGCTCGCCTTACTGCTGTATATTTCGAGAAACCAGTATGGGGTGTATGTGTCGGCGTAAAAAGAACAGGTGACTCCGTTCGTTTTCTGCGCCGCGTCATAGATGGGCTTCAGTTCGTCATATCCGTCGGAAAGACTTATAAAAACGGGGTGCATATCGTCTAAAATCTCGTATTCGGAGACTTTTTTAAATTCGCCGAAGAATTTACCCTTCCTTTTTTCGTAAAAATCACGGTGAATGGGCAATTTGAAATCAGTGTATTCTATTGTGAATTTTCCGTCGTCACCGTAGAAAAAGACAAACGGCGATTTGTTCCTTCGCACAAATATTTCCGTTATCGCAAAAAAGGCGTCCTTCGGTATCTCGTGGTAGGTAACCGCTTTTTTGTTCTTTAAATCAAACAGAAACACACCGTTCATAAGCACCGCCGGCACGGATATATCAATATCCTTCAAAAGCTCTGCGGCAGACATTGCGCTTCTTGCGGTAGCAACGGTAAACAGCATACCTTTTTTTATAAGCTCATTTATTATTTCGACGCTGCGGCGGCTTACTTTCCCGCCGTCATTCAGGAGCGTTCCGTCCATATCCGATATGTAAAGTGTTTTCATTTATCTCTCCGTTAATTTTTTAGGAAGAGTTTAGCATACGCAAAATGCATTGTCAAACCATATGGCAGGATAAAAATTTTAATTGCCTTGAATGTTGATTTATGGTAAAATTTATGTAAAATATCTATCCGAAAGGGGTACATGAAATGACAAAAAAATCCAAAACCCTGATTTCAATATTGCTGTTTGTAGTTTTGTTCGGCGGACTTCTTTTAACCGCTACGTTTACCGATTTGCAGGTGAGCGATATCCTGACGCGGCATGCTTTGGCGTCACATTCGTATTACACTAACGACCCATTCGGTGCCACATTTGAGAGCATCGGCAGCGCGCCTGTTTATTTTATGCTTGCATTCAGTATACAGATACTCTTTTGGGGTGTTCGCAGATTTTGGAAAAAACGCCCGATAAAGGATATTGTTGAAGTTATAGGCGTAATAGCGGGTACTGCGGCATATTACGCATTTTTAAGTGAGACCGTGGGCTATCTTTTACAACACCTGAATGCGGAGAACTACAAGGGCTCGGCTTTTTTGTCGGGGATTGCGCTGTTTTTGGCGGCGCTTTTTATGCTGTTCGGAACCCTTGCCGTAAAGAATTTCTCCGATGAATCCATAAAAAAGCTTATAAACTTTGCGTTTGCAATGATTTGCACCGTAATACTCGCAAATGCCGTGGTTGCGATAGTTAAAATCCCGTTCGGCCGTATGCGTTACCGCGCTATGAATACCGCCGGCGGTGCTTCAATAGGCGGATTTGCGAATTTCACAAGATGGTATGTGAGAAACGGTCAGATGGATAAGGCGCAAATGATGACGCTCTTCGGCACGACAGACGCGTGCAAGTCTTTCCCGAGCGGTCACACCTGCGCCGCGGGAATGAGCTACGGGCTTATAATGCTCGCGGATTCTCTCGGTATAAAGAGTAAGGGCAAAAGAGCCGCCCTTTGGATATGCCCGATATTGTTCACGGGAATTGTTGCCGTAAGCAGAATAGTTGTCGGCGCTCACTTCTTCAGCGACGTGCTTATGGGCGGTACTATTTCTTTTCTCTCGGTTATGCTTTTCCGCGAAATATTCATTTTAAAGGGCGCAAATCTCAAAGCCGTTTTTGCAAAAAGCAAAGACTGATAAAAAATTTTTTACATTATCAAATATGGTATTGAAATTCAAAAAATATATGTTACAATGTGTTTAAACATAATAAAGGAGGTCATGTAAAATGGCATATAAGATTTCGGATGACTGCATTTCATGCGGCGCTTGTGCTGCTGAGTGTCCGGTTGAGGCTATCAGCGAAGGCGACGGCAAGTATGAAATAGATGCAGATAAGTGCATTGACTGCGGTACTTGTGCAGATACATGCCCGGTAGGCGCTCCCGCACAGGAATAATTTAAAGAAATAAAGGTAAGCGAGGATATTTTCCCCGCTTACTTTTTTTATGCCCCGAAAATGCGGCGAAGCATACATTTTTACTCGTTTCGGCTTCGGCGGTATCGTCGGGAAAATATATTCCGCCGTTTTTCGATAAAAACATTGACTTTTTATGATTTTCAAATTATATTTATCTCATACCAATTAGGGAGTGCATACTTTTGTACTTCCCAACAATATCTATCGGTTGGAAAGGGGCTGCATAATTGGAAAACAAAGCAGTAATAATTGACCTTAAGAACATTTCAATAAGCTTTGACGACCAGCCTATACTAAAAGATGTGAGTCTCGAGATACACGACGGCGAATTCGTCACTTTACTCGGACCCTCGGGCTGCGGTAAAACGACGACACTTCGTATAATAGCCGGGTTTCTCTCTCCGGACAGCGGCGATGTCGTTTTCGAAGGTAAAAAAATAAATGGTGTTCCTGCTCATAAACGACAGGTGAACACCATTTTTCAGCGTTATGCACTGTTCCCCAACCTTAACGTTGCGGACAATATCGCCTTCGGTTTAAAGCTTCAGAAGAAGTCAAAAAGTGAAATTAAAAAAATCGTTGAAGAGATGCTCTCGCTCGTAAACCTCAAGGGATTTGAAAAACGCAATGTTTCTTCGCTTTCCGGAGGTCAGCAGCAGCGCGTCGCTATTGCGCGTGCACTTGCCGTTAAACCGCGCGTATTGCTTCTCGACGAACCGCTCGGAGCACTTGACTTAAAGCTTCGCAAGGATATGCAAAGCGAGCTCAAAGCCATACAGCAGCGGCTCGGCATAACGTTTATATATGTAACGCACGACCAGGAGGAAGCACTCTCCATGTCCGATACCATAGTTGTTATGGACGGCGGCGTTATTCAGCAGATAGGCTCGCCCACCGATATTTACAATGAACCGCAGAACGCTTTTGTTGCGGATTTCATAGGCGAAAGCAATATTGTGGACGGTGTTATGCTCTCCGACTACAACGTCGAATTCCAGGGTATGCGCTGCCGCTGCGTCGATAAGGGCTTCGGCCTTAACGAACCCGTAGATGTAGTTGTGCGACCGGAGGATATAGATATGGTGCCGCCCGGGGAGGGTATGCTCTCCGGCGACGTTACCTCTGTTACGTTTAAGGGCGTTCACTATGAAATAATCGTTGACATTAAAGGCTTTAAGTGGATGATACAGACCACCGAAAAAGCCGAAGTCGGCGACCGTATAGGTATTTCGATAAAGCCGGATGAAATTCAGATAATGAAAAAGAGCGAATATTCGGGTCTTTACGGCGATTACAGCTCGTTCAGCGAAGAATTTGACGAGCTTTCCGACCCCAATGCAGAGCTTACGGATGAAGACGAAGTCTCCGAGATTGGAGAGTAAGCCATGAAAAAGTCTTCTCTCACCTTAAAGCTTATAAACGCTCCGTATATGATATGGGCGGTGCTTTTTATCTTGGCTCCGCTTATAATGGTAATCTACTACGCTTTTACCGACCGCAGCGGCGCATTTACCCTTGACAATATCAAGGCGCTCTCATCCTACGGAGCTATCTTCGGCAGATCTGCGTGGTATGCGGTTTTGGCTACGGTCATTTGCCTTATTCTTGCATATCCGCTCGCGTATATTATGGCAAAGAGCCGTGCGAACACTCAGCGAACCATAATGATGCTCATAATGCTCCCCATGTGGATGAATTTCCTTATCCGCACATATTCGTGGATAACGATTCTCTCAAATACAGGCCTTATAAATTCGCTTTTAAAGGCTGTGGGGCTGCCCACGGCACAGCTTATCAACACTCCGGGCGCGGTAATCCTCGGAATGGTATATAACTTTTTGCCGTATATGGTGCTGCCGATATACTCCGTTATGTCAAAGCTTGATAAAAGCCTTGTTGAAGCGGCACAGGATCTCGGAGCGGGTAAGCTTCAGGTGCTTAAAAAGGTCATCTTTCCGCTAAGCCTGCCCGGCGTTATCTCCGGTATAACAATGGTGTTCGTCCCGTCGGTAAGTACCTTTTATATCAGCCAAAAGCTCGGCGGCGGAAAATTTCTGCTTATCGGAGACTCCATTGAAATGCAGTTCCAGTCAGCGTACAACTATAATCTCGGAGCGTCGCTCTCACTTGTGCTGATGCTTCTCATAATAGTATGTATGCTTATTATGAATCGCTTTGCCGATAATGAAGAGGGGGCGATGATAATATGAAAGCTCTCAAAAAAATATACATCGCTCTTATAATGTTATTTCTTTATGCCCCGATGCTCGTTATGGTGGTGTTCTCGTTTAACGCCTCAAACAGCACAAGCGTTATGTCGGGTTTTTCGCTGAAATGGTATGTCGAAATGTTCCGTAACGCCACGGCTCTTACGGCTCTTAGAAACACACTTGTTTTAGCCGTTACCTCCGCTCTTATTTCGATTATTATCGGAACGGCGGCGGCAGTCGGAATAAATGCAATGAAAAAACGGTGGCTGAGAAGTGCCGTTATGACCGTTACAAACGTACCTATGATGAATCCGGAAATAGTTACGGGTGTTTCGATGATGCTCCTTTTTGTATTTGCCGGCAAAATAGTGTCGTCGAGCAGCGTTTTGGGCTTCCCCACGCTTTTAATAGCTCACGTCACGTTTAATTTGCCTTATGTCATACTTTCCGTATTGCCGAAGCTTCGGCAGACCGACCGCCATCTCTTGGAGGCGGCGCAGGATCTCGGCTGCACACCGACCTCCGCGTTTTTCAAGGTTGTGCTTCCCAATATCAAGTCCGGTATAATAACCGGCTTTATAATGGCCTTTACGCTTTCGCTGGACGACTTCATAATCAGCTATTTTGTAAGCGGCGCAAAATTCCAGACTCTTCCGATAGTCATTTTCTCAATGACAAAGAAGAAGGTAAAACCCGATATGTATGCGTTATCGACGCTGATATTTGTATCGGTGCTTGTGCTTATGATTCTTATGAATGTGCTTCAGGCGCGCAGCGAAAAGAAGGAACGTAAAAGAGCCAAAGGCTCAGAGGGTTGAGAAAGGAATGTGAAAAATGAAAAAGATAATTTCTGTTGTATTAACATTGACCTTGCTTGCGGGAATACTTATGCTTTCGGGCTGCTCGCTTAAAACCGAAAAGCTTGATACGGCCGCTCTTCTCGGAAATTATAATATCGAGGAGCTCAAAGGTACCGAAATAAATGTATATAACTGGGGTGAGTACATTTCCGACGGCGAGGGCGGAAGCGTTGACGTCATCTCCGAATTTGAAAAGCTCACGGGAATAAAGGTCAACTATAATATGTATGACAGTAACGAGGACCTTTATGCAAAGCTCAAGAGCGGCGGAGTAAATTACGATGTTATAATTCCGTCGGATTATATGGCAGAGCGTTTAAAGAACGAGGGGCTCTTACAGAAGCTTGACTATTCGGTGATAACCAATTACGATGGTATCGGCGACGAATACAAAAACCTTTTCTTTGACGAAAACAACGAGTATACAGTAGCTTACACGGGCGGTATGGTCGGACTTATCTATAATACGACCATGGTTTCCGAAAAGCCCGACAGCTGGAGCGTTATGTGGGATCCGAAATATTCCGGCGAAATTCTCACATTCAACAATTCACGCGACGCATTCGGCGTGGCACAGTATCTACTCGGCTACGATGTAAACTCGACGAATCCCGATGAGTGGCGCGCTGCGGAGGAAAAACTCAAGGAGCAAAAGCCGCTGATTCAGTCGTATGTTATGGATGAGGTCTTTAATAAGATGGAGGCGGGCGAAGCCGCCATGGCTCCGTATT
>ULUG01021501.1_pt1 | contig 19266 bp, 18 predicted proteins | sample 1958331 | NCBI WGS metagenome assembly ULUG01 (sample SAMEA4835755, study PRJEB28245) | human gut metagenome | biome: gut microbiome; material: fecal sample | place: Denmark | collected 2008
ATCGCATTGGTAGTGTAAATGACCTTTCTGACATCAGCGGAAAATTTGAAGATTGGCGAGATAACATCCCGGTTTTTGTACCAGCTTTTCATGGCGTTTGGATAATCTTTCTCCCACTTCTCCGTCACACGCTCAAGCTGCTCAAGTGCAGCGTCCTCAGACGGTGCGTGATAAATGGTTTTCAGATCATTTGCAAACTCTTTCTTGTTCTTATCGCTCACATATTTCAATGTGTTTCTCAACTGATGAACAATGCAGCGTTGCAATTCTGTCTGCGGAAATGCCGCATTTACAGCCTCTTTCATACCGCTCAGACCATCGGCACATATCACGAGAATGTCCTTTACGCCACGATTTTTCAGCTCATTCAGCACTCCAAGCCAATACTTTGCACTTTCATTTTCTCCAATATGTATGGACAAAACTTCCTTGTGGCCTGTTAAACTTACTGCAAGGATCACATACGCTGCGAGCTTTTGTATCTGCCCGTTATCACGCACAGAAAAATGCACGGCGTCGATGAAAACTATCGGATATACTTCGTCAAGAGGACGTTTTTGCCACTCCTCTATCTGCGGGAGGAGTCTGTCTGTGATGTCAGACACCATTCCGTCACTGACTTCGAAGCCATAGATATCCTCGATGGTATCGCTTATTTGGCGTGTTGTCATACCCTTTGCGTACAGCGAAATGATCTTCTGTTCAATGCCGGAGATGTCCTTTTGACGCTTTTTTACCACCTTTGGCTCAAATGTTTCGTCTCGATCCTGTGGTACTTCAATTTCTGTTTCACCTAAATTTCCACGTATCTTCTTGGTTTTCCTGCCGTTGCGGTAATTGGAGTTATCTGAGCGTTCGTATTCCTGGTATCCCAGATGCTCGTCCATTTCGGACTCAAGCATTTCCTGTATAGTGCCGCCCATCAAATCCTTGAGAGCGTCCTCGATATCCTTCGCTGTCTTGATATCATACATCTCGATCAGTTCAGCGATGAGATTCTTTTTACCCTCGCTCATTGGTTTTCTTTTTCTTCTTGCCATAAAATTTCAGCCAACTGTAGTATTTTTATTATACCACAGTTGGCTGAGTTTTTACAGACTTTTTTTCGGGGGGTCTCTTTTCCTTTGCAACTTCAAGCCCGAATTTTTCAAGTCTCGTCTTCAGTGCCTGCATTACTCTTTGTGCCTCATTTTCGTACTGGAACAATATCAGAAAATCATCCGCATATCTGACATAGTATGCCTCTCCTTTTAGTCTCGGCTTTACTGCCCTTTCAAACCACAGGTCAAGTACATAATGCAGATACACGTTTGCCAGCACAGGCGAGATAAGTCCGCCCTGCGGCGTCCCTCTGTCGCTGTCCTTTAGCTCTGTTCCTTCCATTATTCCGCTTATCAGAAACCTTTTGATGTACCTCAGAAAATTCTTATCATCAATATCGTGCTCCAGAAATTTCATAAGCCAGTCATGATCTACGTTATCAAAGAAGCCCTTAATATCTGCTTCAAGTACATAATTGACTTTCTTTTGCATTATTATCTGATTGATAAGCTTTACAACATCATGTGCGCTTCGGTTCTCACGAAACCCATATGAACAGTCAAGAAACCCTGGCTCATACACATCATTCAGTATATTTGCCATTATGCCCTGCACGAGCTTATCCTCATAGGACGGCAGTCCGAGAGGTCTTTGTTTTCCGTTTGCCTTCGGGATATACACTCTCTTTACTGGCTTTGGCTTATACTGATATTTCCGCATTCTCTGCACAAGTTCCCTTATGTTGCTTTCGGCTTTTTCATCGTATTGTTCTTTGCTTACTCCGTCCACGCCTACAGCTTTTCTTCGGCTTTGTTTCCGATGCTCCGTCATCAGCGTTTCTTCATTTACATTGTGCATTAGGTTCTGCACTCCTGAGTACTTTGCCGACTGTTCTCTTATTCCTTCCGTTTTCGTTTCCATACATCAATGACCTCTTGTGCCGTATATGTTTCCGCTTCGGGAACGGCTGTATGCTGACCCCTTTGCTCCGCCCGCTTTCACAGGTTTCATTACTACTATGGGTCAGTCCGACTTCTGACAAGCCTTCGGGTTCTCTCCGTTTTCAAGACTTAAATCGCCCTTACCTTATTTCAGGAGCCTATCAGACCTCCCAGGTATGCAGATACTTCTTTGCACGCTCGCCACGCTCTTCGACCCCGACGGAACCTGCAGCATTCTCGCATATCGACTGCCGTATTACTGCCTGCGACCAGGAGGAAGGTATCGGCTTCCGCTCTATATAACTTACGGGGCTGTATTGCTTCACGCTTTCGCATTGCGGCTCTCGTGCTCCACTGCCTACGCTTAAACCTCACCTCGCGGCTTCGGCTCCAAGGCTGTGTACCGGCTGCTTGCCGGGCTTTACCGGGTCCGGACTTTCACCGAACTATTTTATCTGCACCGAACTGGCGCACCCTCCTGTGTTATTTTTATTATATCACAGTTGGCTGAGTTTTTACAGACTTTTTTTCGGAGGGGCTCTTTCAAACTGCTACGCTAAAATGTCTAACTTTTTGGGGTCAGACCAAAAGTCAAAGCAATATCCGCCATATCATCACCGATGCTGTTAAAGCCGTGACTAAGTATCACGGTAGGATACGTTTTTGCCTTAGTATTTGGAATAAACAGTTTTCCGAAAATGTTTTTGCCTTCTGATACGCAGCTTTTCTCTTGAATATCTACGCCCATAAGAACTCCCCTTTTTATGAATTTTACTCCGCCGCCGTAAATCTTGCCCACTCATATTCTGCTGTAAGCGGAACTGTGCCGTCAAAGGCTTTCAGCCAGCTGTCAACGCCAATGCCGTTCCACGCATTCATCATTATTTTTCCGGGCGTAACGGGCAAATTTTCAGTAGCCTTGTATGCCTCTTTTCCGTCAACATACCAAGTTATGCCGTCCTCTTTCCACTCAAATGCGTAAGTGTGAAAATCCTCAGAGGCGTCAAAACCAAGATCATACATATATTCGTGACCGCCAACGCCATTTGTGTAGTAATTGAACTGCACCTTTGTCGTGTCCTTACCAAGAACTTCAACATCTATTTCATCCCAAGGATTATCTTCCGACGGACCTGTGTATGTAAAAAATGATGATACAACGCCGTCATTCTTTATGGCTTTCATAGATACCTCATAAAGTCCATAGCCATAGTTTTCCTTTGAACGATACTCGCCCCCTCTGTACACTTCGGAGTCGCCCATACTGTCAATGATAAGCTGCATTTTTCCGTCATTGAAAGTTACGTTATCTTCGCTCCACGAACAGTTGAATGGATCACCATTTGACCACCCCGCTGAAATGGAAAAATCACTTGACGCACCCTTGCTGAAATCTGCCTCAACCGTGTATGGAGAATTGCTTTCCGTTTCCGCATTGCTGCTGACATCTTGCGAAGAACTGCTGTCAGATGAAACACCGCAGCTGCCCATAGACATAACTATCATTGTAATAAGTGACATAGCCAAAACTTTTTTCATTTTTATTACCTCCGAATAAACATCAGGATTTTATCTTCTATAAGTATTATAAATCAACAGATGTGATATTTATATCAGAAAAGTAATGCAAATATCAGAATATTAATATCAACTTATATTTTCGATTTGCTTGTGCTATGCTTGTTCCAGTTTGCACGGAAAAACTGATCTCTATACTGTTTCGGCGTAAGTCCCGTCTGTTTCTTAAAGCAGGCAATAAAATGGCTGTGAGAGCTGAAAGCAAGATAGTTGGCTATATCAAGCGGACTATATTCAGAATATCTCAGCATATTTTCAGCCGCCTGTATTCTTTTGGACATAATAAAATCAGATATCTTTACGCCAACTTCCTCTCTGAAAAGCTTTGAAAGATACTGCGGCGTTATGTTCAGTTCATCTGCTATCTGATTCACAGTCACGCCCTTGTAAATATTATCGAAAATGCAGTCAAAGCACATAAGGATATGCTTTGAATAAACGTTCTGTGACACAGCCTTTTTCATTTGCTTGGTATAATAAACGATGACTTCCTTGTGCACAGCCATAACGCTTTCTTCATTTCGGCACTCATCACATTTATTAATGTATATATCGCTTATGGTATATGCAGTTTCCGGGTCAAGTCCACCCTCGATGCAAAATCTGCACAGCATTGCTATGGTTATGACAAGATGATACTTGACATTCCTAAGACCGTCTTTGCTGAGCCTGCCCTTTCCGTTTGTATCCAGCGGCGTATACAGCCGTTTGACCGTTTCAAGGTCGCCTGCCCGCACAGCAGAATAAAATTCCAGTTCAGTTTCATATGATGAATGATGATAGTCATTTTCCTTTTGCATAAACTGCCGCATAGACAATTCCCTGTTTATCTCCATAGCTTTCACCACCTCTTGATTATATTATACTACATTAATGAATATAAGTAAAGCCAATACACATTTTTATAGAAATTTGGGCGGCAAATCACATTGCCGCCCAAATTTCCGTTAAAAGCTTTTTGATAAAATGAGATCACTTAGCCTCATTCATTGAAGTCATAACCTCGCCGATAATATAATCGATAGCCTTTTCATTTTCCTGAACGACCTGTGACCAGCTCTTTGACTCCTGCGGATTCATTGTTCCTCTTATTGCAGTATCACAGATAGAGTTAAGATCGGCAGATACGCCCTGTTCAAAGTCAAATACAGGATTCTGTGCAGACAGTTCATAGATAGTTTCTCTCATTTCCAGCATTTCATCAGTCCAGCCATAATCGTCCTTGTACTGGTCAAGGGTTATCTGATGTGCGGCCTCATCTAGTTCTGCATAACGGCAGCATTCAAGGAAAGCCGCCACGCCCTCCGGATTTTTAGCGTTTCTTACAATGCTAAAGCCGTGTACTCTTGAAGGGATATACTGTTTATCGCTATCAGCTGAGCAAGGAACAGGAACGAACATTACCTCTCCCTTTGATACATCGCCGTAGTTCACAGTTGTTGACGGAGCATTCTCAAGTGCCCAAAGTCCGATAGGATAGAAAAGCGTCAGACCTGTTGCCATTCCGCTGCCCTCAGCGTCGCCTCTGAGTTTCCAGTTATTCTCGTGCTTTGGATAAACAACATTGTTCTTTTGCAGTTCATACATCATATTCTGAGCCTTCGCTATCATTGGGTCGGAAATATTATTTACAAGCTTTCCGTCTGTGATACCGATGAGCGGCACACCGGAAGACTGTTGCAATGCCTTTTCATAATACCAGCCGTCAAGTGCATATTTATCGTTCTCAGAATCGGTAAAATCAAGGCACATTTCTGTGAAAGTATTCCAGTTCCACTTACCCTCTTTAAAAAGCTCAGCAGGATCGTCATAAGCGTTATCTTCCATAGTCCGCTTGTTATATACAAAAACGTATGCTGGGTCAGTTCTGATAACGCTCACATAGTGCTTGTCACCAAGCATAAACTTATCTGTCGCACCCTTTATATCCGTCCAAAGAGGCTTTGAAAGATCGATATAATCATCGATAGGTTCTATCATCGATTTTATAGCGCCCTTAGGAAAAACGTCCATATCATCAGCACCAATGAAATCAGGTGAATCATTTGACATTACAAGTGCCGCAAGATCGTCAAACTTAGTGTCCCAAGTGGTTTGCACCCAGTTTATCTTACCATTATACTTTGTCTTGAACAAAGCAAGGTCAGCACCTATCTCTTTGTCCTCCGCCTCAGTAGGGTTGATATCCCAATGTGAGAACCATTTTATTTCGTTGCTTTTTAGATCTCTTACATCTGTCATATCGTCAGAAAGTCTTTGAACTATCTGCTGCTGATCTTCCTTGAGCTTTTTGTCAACGACCTTGCTTGAAGAATCACTTGAACTTCCGCAAGATGCAAATGCTGAAAGCGAGCAAACTGCAAGAGCAAATGTTAAAACTCTTTTTGAATTATTCATAGCCATACCCCCGAATATTACTTTCTTCTCTTGGTAACGATCACCGCTGTACCTGCAAGAGCGATAACAGCAAGTGTTCCGCCAACAGCTGCACCTGTTTCTGCTGCCTCAGACGTATCATCAGAAGATTTTGAAGATGCAGCCGCTGTAACAGTAGCCTTACTTGTATCCGCCTTAGATGAAGAAGCATCTATCTTTGATGTATCTGTCTTTGAGCTTGAAGTATCAGAATTCGATTCTGCCTTTGAAGTATCTGTTTTTGACTCTCCATCCTCGGCAGCTGCAACACCGAAATCAAGCGTCATTGAAAGTGTGCCGCCGTTGAAAGCGCCTTCCTTCTCCCAGCCTGCAACCTCAGGACAAGCTTTCTTTGTTACCTCGCCTGTTTCCTCATCGACCTCATCGGTCGGTCTGATATGTATTCTTATTCCGCCCTCTGAGTCCTCGTCCATTGAAGTAATAGAATTGAGAGAATCAAAAACTGTTGTTGTGCCGTCCTCGGCAACGAACTTTGCATCAGATATCTTAACATCCAAAGGATATATACCCTCAGGCAGATTAGCTACCATAACGCCCATATCTCCGAGATTTCCCTTGCCTGACATTGACTTGTCGACGATAACTGCACTTATCTTATATTCAACAGCTATCTTACCGGTATCATCGATGCCTACCCAATCACCCTGATTCCAGTTCCAATCCTGACCCATATAGAAACCCATTGCTCCGATAGAATAATATGAGTCATTCATTTTTGTGTCCTCCTCTGACGGGTGAACAACGTCGCCAAGCTTTGCTGCCGAAACAGATACTGACATCATTGTTGCTGCGAGAACTGCTGCTGAAAGACCTGCTGCTAACTTCTTAAAATTCATAACTTTTTCCTCCGATTTTTTCAATAAAAATTTTTGCTTAAAGCAATTTATTTTGTTGTTTCTGTATACATTATAACCGTGTAAACGTTTTATTTATATCAAATTTGTAACATAAATATCATAAAAGTGTTTAATATCAAATTTATGAAATAGTATAAAAATATGAAAACAGACCTACTTGATCTTCAAGCAGGTCTGTTTATTCGGAAGTTATTATAAGAAAGTGACTATGAATGATTAGGTTTATATTATACACTTTGTTGTAAAACTATTATATCAATATTCAATTATTTATATCAAATAATTATCGTAAATAGAATTTTATGAGCAAATATCAATTTATGAAACTTAGTACAAAAAAACAAGCTCGGCTAACGTGACCGAGCTTGCCCAAAAATGGAGTTATATGAAGAAATTATCTATCAAAGATACTTTACCAGTTCATCGAGAACGCTGTCAAGATGTCCGTCAACAAAGCCGTAGTCAACACCCTTGTATGACCAAGCTGCTCTGCCAATAGAACATTTCTCGAAGGCGCTGCTTATATCCTTATACCAGTTAAGCGTATTTTCAGCAGACGCAAGGTTTATAACGCCGTACTCGCCGCAATACATAGGAACATTTCTTTCCTCAGCGACCCTTACAGCCTCAGCAAATCTGCTCATAAAATAATCAGGCGTAAATTTTTCTGTCTTTACTTCCTTGTATGTCTGCATATATTCAAGACCAAGACGCTTTATCTCACTTCTGTATTTTGGGACGCTGCCCGGATAATCTATCCTGAAATCTTCAGGCATCTCATCTACCCAATAGGCAGCCTGATGAGTAAAAAGAAATGGGTCATAACAATGGAAAGTATAAACTATATGCTCGTCATACGGCTCGTCAAGATCTTTCATTGAATCGATAGAGTTGTTCCAATAGCTGCCGACAATGATATTTATATCAGAGCTGTATTTTCTAATAAGCTTTATAGCATTTTCAGCGATAGCATTCCACTTTTTGCTGAATTTAGGGTCAGTTACCTCATTGAGAAGTTCAAAAGAGACCCTGTCAGAATATTTGCTGAAACGCTTTGCAAACTCCTTCCAAAGGTCATAGAATTTTTGTTGAAGTTCAGCGTTATCAAAGAATCCGCTTTCAGCCTGAGCCTTATCAAAGAAAAAGCCCATTGTCTTATGCAGGTCAAGTATCATATTGATACCGTTATTTCCGCACCAATCGATACACTTCTGAACATACTCAAAGCCGCTCTCTATAAAGCCGTTTTCGTCCTGAAAGATATTATAATCCACAGGCACTCTAACGTGGTCGCAGCCCCAGCCCTTTATACGCTTGATGTCCTCTTCCGTGATAAAATTATCAAGATGCTCCTTGCTGTAATCGCATTGCGACAGCCAGCCTCCGATATCAATGCCGTGCATATAACCATTAAATTTTCTCATATTTTTTACCGTCCTTTCTGATATAAGTTTTGTTTACAGTTATATTTTAGCACTACACTGTCAAAAAATATATCATATTTTTAATATTCATATTAAAATCGTAACATTGTTGCCTTTGTCAATAAAAAACTGATCCACCATGCTAATAAAAATGTGAGCCAGTTTGATAAAAAACGCACCTGCAATACGGCAAAAACCGCAAAGCAAGTGCGTTTTATTTGTTTATTCCTGACCTGTCTGTTTGCTCTTGTTCGCCCAAAACGCTGTTAATGTTCCGATGAGAGCCAGCTTCACAAACCACGATGCAAATCGGCTGAGGTTGCCGGTTTTCGGCGAGTCGGATAGTGGGTTCAGTCGGCAGCCATAGACATAAAATTCGCTGCCGTTGGTGGTAAAGGTGATACGTTTGCCGTCAAGAACGCCCTCGCAGTTTCTCGTGCTGCCGTCAGAAGAAACGGAATAGACCGAGGAATTGGACTGGACTTTCGCTGATTCGATCGTCACAGTTACGTTGTCAGCGGTGTGGACAGTAAGGAAGTATTTCCCGATTTTGCCGCAAAAGCCGTTATCGGGCAGAAAAGCAGCAACAGGCAAATACAGAATGATGTAAGTACTTTTCTCATTTTGATTTTCCTCCTACTGTTGTATTCAAGGTGACAGAACCGGCACTGCGATAGGTCTCAGGCTCATAGCCCATAATTTTCAGACTGATCTTTACCCTCGAGTTCGGCAAGGTGTCAAGCGGTACTGACCTTACATACTCATTAGGCTTTATCAGCCCAGATTCTCCAAGCGTTTTCCCACTTTCATCAATGATACGAACTTTCAGCCACACCTGATTTTCTGCCGCATTGGTGAGATATACCACTGCCCCACCGTTTTCCAGCGTCACATTGCCGCATATGGAAAAGCGGTATGCCATACCTTCCTTGTATGGTGATGAATAGCCCAACTCCTCCGGAACATTTGGCGTACCCTGCTGGGCGGAGTTGTCAAAGGGCGGCGGCGTGAAATCAGCCGTTTTTGATGTTGGCTTTCGTAATAGTGCAAAAAGCATTACGCATAAGATCACAACGGGAACTATGAACAGCACTGGCAAAATATATGATTTCTCTTTGCTCTTTTTCATAATTCTCCTCAGTTTCCCAGTTGAGCCTGCAGTGCAAAGGGAAAGCCGTCAGTTTTTTGCGGCGAAAGACCATATGCTGCCGTCGTCGGTCACATTGTAAATATCCGTGTCAACATAGCTTGATACATAAAAATTGTATGTGCCTGCAAGGCAAGTCATGTCACCCCCATTGACAAAAGAGGTAAAAGCAGTCTTATCGGATCTGATTTCACCCAAAAGGGTAACTTGTGCGGTATCATCAGTAGTGTTGATCACGCTGCTGTTATAGGTATTGCCACATACGGTGCAGTCGGTCAGCGTCAGTGAACCGCTGTTAAATATAGGATTCGAATCAAGGCGAACCGTGCCGTTCTTCAACGTCAGGTTTTTAAAATTGCTGAAATATGCGCTGAGCTCGTGACCGTCCAGATTGATCACAACATCGGGTGCAAAACTGAAATTCCAGCTTAAATTCTCGATATCATTTGTCAGCTTGACTGTGCCGCCCTTTGCTATGGCCGCAACATATTCCTCCGCGGTGGAGACATACTGTGTAGTATCTTTTGTCACCGTCACGGTGATCTTACCGAGGCTTTTGTCTGTGTCAATGCCAGAGCCGCTGACGGAGAAAGCCGTTTCGCCCTTCGGGGCGTTTGAGAGTTCCGTTCCCTCTGCACTATCGAGAACCAGTGCGTTTTTTGTAAAGCTGCCGTTCAGGCCGTCCACAGCGGTTGCGAAAGCGAAGTTCGCATTGACAGGCACGTTTGAGTGATTCGTCACCGTGATTTTCGGGTCGGTGCCGCCGGTTGCCGCCCAGCCGCCCTCGGTGGCATTTTCGTATTCGTGCGTGCTCGCATTCCAGGTGCCCTTGCTCGGCGCGGTGTAGGTGAAGTCCATGGCGTCCCACACGATATCAACGGAAGTAACATCTGCCGAAGCTTCGGAGGCTTGGTATGTGCCGTTAACGGTAATGTCCGTGCCTGATGTACCGTCGTTAGTTACTGCAAATGTCTGAAAGCTCATAGATACGACCAACGTCAGTGCAAAAATGCCTGTAAGTATTTTTTTCATATGCGTCCTCCTTTTATGCTTCTTTAATGGTCACTGTAACTGTGCCCACGTTAATATCAGTGATTCAGGTGTTTACACAATGGCAGACGGAAAGACATTTCAGGGACGCCGCAGGTATTTGAGCGAGCACAAACGGCTGCGCAAGGAGCTTGGGCTAGACGTTCCGTCGCCTAAGGAGGAATTCGACCCGCCGTTGGGTTTCTACGAGAAGTGCAGCATTATTGACGAAATGCCTCTGGCTTACTGCGTTATCGAGCTTGTATTCGATGAGGATGGTCACGGTGTTGACTTTATTTTCCGCTACTGCAACAAGGAGATGGCGGCAGTTGAGGGTGTGCCCGTGGAAGAAATGCTGAATCGGTCTTTTTATGAAGTATTTCGCAACGGAGACCGAAAATGGCTGGTATCTTACGCAGATGTTGCACTCAACGGCACAAAGCACACGCTGAAAGATTTTAGCCCTGAGATTGGGAAAGACCTCACCATATATTGCTATCAGCCCGAACCCGGTTTCTGTGCCTGCGTCCTGCTGCCAGAATAAATGCACACCCCCCTGCTGAAAATGCACACCCCTAGAACGACCTTTCGTTAAAAAGTATAGTGCAAAAAATGCAAAAGGCTCTGATAAGACCTATTTTAGGTCAGCTCAGAGCCTTTAATCGTTAGATATTGCAGAAAAGTCTTTAAAATCAAGGGCTTTCGCATAAAAAAACTGCACACCGTTCTGATAACGCATCGTATCAAAATCGGTGTGCAGTTTTGAAAGTAAAGACCTATTATAATACAAATGCACACCTATTAAAACACTTCGTTATGTTTTTAGCTATCGTTAGTAGGATACGCACGTGTAACGACCTTAAATTTCAAATATTCTTTTCTCAACAATATCTGATAAGTTGCAAAGGGTTATGTTATGAGCTTTGTCAGCCTCTTCTAAAATCTTATCATCAAAACCGGATTCAGAAAAGAGATAATAATAGAATTCTGATTTTTCCTTTTGGGGAGACAGTTTTGCAACAGTATCCAGATATTCAGAATATCGGAATGGCTTATTTTTAAACTTACACTCCCCTACCAGATACTGCGTCGCTTGTTTGGAAACAGCGAGAATATCGATTTCTGTTTTCTGCACTTCGCTTTTATCATCTTTTCGTCTGACTGTTGTTTTTCCCCACCAGCGTGCCATAGGCAACACCTTAGCAACGATTATTTGGTAAAGTTTAGACGGTTGGCTTTACAGCAATAAAACCGAAAGGACAGATACAAATGATCGATGCGATGTATAATTACAGACAGGGTGAAATCCACTTCGCCGAGTTCTCCGATGAGTTTAACAAGCTCTGCATACCGTTTGAAAATTCACTGAACGAGGAGCAGATTGAAGTGTTCCACAAGATACTGGACTGCGTGAGCGATACTGCTGCTGATGAAATGCGTTCCGCATACAAGGACTGTGCAGCTATGATGCAGGAGATTCAGGACTAAAATAATTACAGAATAAAAAAAGGCAATGTTTTCGTGATCGGGGCATTGCCCTTTGACGATCCATAAGTATAGTATTGCAAGCTATAACCCAAAGGTTCAAACCATATAACCAATCGAAACTTCTCAAAGCCTTCTTTTCATGGTATAATATACACAAGGAACACGAATCGGAGGTGTTATCATGGAAGAAAAGGCAAAAAAGAAACTGACGGTCAAGGGACTTCTGAAAGCGCTTCTTGTTGTCCTACTGATACTTGTCATCCTATCGCTTATCATCATTTTGGGCGGCAAGGGCAACAAGAAGGATAATGCGATTATCAGAGGCGAAAGTGGAACGAAGTCGCTTGTGGTATATTTCTCTCAGGCAGATGTAGTTGATCTCGACAAGACCGATGCTGTTTCATCGGCAAGTATGAGAACGGATAACAGCGGAAATGTTTACGGCAACACAGAGTACGTTGCAAGACTGTTTCAGCAAGCAACGGGTGCAGATCTGTACAGTATTCAGACAAGCAGGCTCTATTACGAGAGCTATCCGCTGACGGCTTATCGTGCGTTCTGGGAGGAACTGTTTAACACTCGTCCGAAGCTGATCGGACTTCCCGATGATCTCAATCAGTATGATACGATCTATATCGGATTTCCCGTATGGTGGTTCAATGCCCCGATGCCGATAGGTTCTTTCTTTGAGGAATACGATGTCAGCGGAAAGACCATTGTTCCGTTCTGCACAAATCAGGGCAGCGGCGTTGATTCGGGCTATGAGCTTCTGAAGGACGAATGTGACGGAGCAACGGTCGCAGAGGGTTTCAACGGAAACAATACCGATCTGAATGAAGTAACAAACTGGCTGAAAAGTCAGGGATATATCAATGACTAATGGGAGGTAAACTATGGAATATGTACAGCTCAACAACGGGATCAAAATGCCCATGCTCGGCTACGGCGTGTATCAGGTGACAAAGAACGAGTGCGAGAGGTGTGTGACCGATGCACTTTCGGTAGGCTATCGTCTTATCGACACGGCACAGAGCTATTTCAACGAGGAAGAAGTTGGTGCAGCTATCACAAAATCGGGTATTCCCCGCGAGGAGATTTTTCTCACAACTAAGGTCTGGGTGGAGCATTACGGCTATGAGGAGTGCAAGAAATCGGTCTACACTTCCCTCGAAAAGCTGAAAACCGACTATCTCGACCTGATGCTCCTGCACCAGCCGTTCAGCGATTATTACGGCGCATACCGTGCATTGGAGGAGCTTTACAACGAGGGCGTTCTCCGTGCGATCGGCGTATCCAACTTCTATCCCGACAGACTGGTAGACATCGCCAGCTTTGCGAACATCGTGCCAATGGTAAATCAGGTGGAAACGCACGTCCTCAATCAGCAGAAGGTCGCCAAGGAGTACATGGACAAGTACGGCGTACAGTGTGAAGCGTGGGCGCCCTTCGGCGAGGGCAGAGGTGGTCTGTTTGAGAATGAAACGCTCATAAATATCGGCAAAAAATATGGCAAGACCTCCGCGCAGGTCATGCTCCGCTGGAATATTCAGCGCGGTGTTGTTGTGCTGCCGAAGTCCACACACAGAGAGCGAATGATACAGAATATCGATGTTTTCGACTTCACGCTCACTGATGAAGATATGACAGCGATCGCCGCCCTCGACACTGCGACAAGCTCGTTCTTCTCCCACTACGATCCTGCAATGGTGGAGTGGTTCGTGAAGATGGTCAAGGAACGCAAGAAGAACAATCGCAGTGAGAAGGAAACAAAGAACTGGTAAGGAGAAATGATATGAGCATTTTATTTATCAACGGCAGCCCAAATCCTGATGGAAATACTGCCGGACTTGCGAAGATACTGCTGAATGGTAAGGATTACGAAACACTGAATCTGACAGACTATGTGATCGGCGTGTACGGACAGAAGCTCCCTAACGATCAGTTTGATGAGGTGATCGCAAAGATCAAGGCGGCAGATGTACTTGTGATCGGCTCTCCACTTTACTGGCACAACATCTGTGGCAGTGTGCGTACGTTGCTTGACAGATGCTATGGTCCGGTCGGGCAAGGAGAACTGAGCGGTAAGCTGTTCTTTATCTTTCAGGGAGCAGCACCCGAAAAGTGGATGCTTGAAGCCGGAGAATATACAATGTCACGCTTTGCAGGGCTTTACGGACTTTCCTATGAGGGTATGATCGTGAACTCCTCCGATGCAAAAAAGCTGTCTGCAAAGGTATAAGATGTATGAAAGACCTGTCTGATGCATTTGGACAGGTCTTTTGGCATTAACCCAAAGGTTTATGCTTGCTTTTTCGTCGATGCTGTGATATAATGGAATATAGCAGATCTCTACGAAGGGAGCATTATTATGTATAATCATCAGCTCGACACATTTATCGTTGTCGCAGACAGCGGCAGCTTCAATAAAGCGGCGGAAACACTGTTTATCTCGCCGCCTGCGGTCATCAAGCAGATCAATCTGCTGGAAGACAGTCTTGGTGTCCGTCTGTTTACACGCACGCACAGAGGATTACAGCTCACAAAGGCAGGACAGTCGGTTTATGAGGATGCGCGGTATATCATCGCCTATTGCCGTGAATCGGTGGAGCGGGCGAAGAAAGCCGATGACACACAACCGTCTATACTTCGTATCGGTACATCGACCATGACACCCGGACAGACCATTGTGGATATGTGGACGCAGATCAGAGAGGAGATCCCCGACATCAAATTCCAGCTCGTCCCCTTTGAGAACACTCCCGAAAACGCAAGAGAGATACTTAAAAACATGGGAAAGAACATTGACATCGTGTGCGGAGTTTATGATGAACGAGCGCTGAAACACTGGCAGTGTGCGGCGCAGTTCATAGCAGATGTACCGATGCGCTGTGCAGTATCGGTCTATGATCCTCTTGCGAAAAAAGACAGGCTGACAGTGGAAGACCTGCACGGCAGGTCGATCATGCTGATCCGTGAGGGCTGGAACGAGGAAACGGACAGGCTCCGCAAATGGCTCACGGAAGAACACCCTGAGATCAACATCGTGACATTTGATTTCATCAATCTCTCGGTGTTCAACGATTGCGAGAACAGCGATCATATCCTGATGTGTATTGATATGTGGTCGAATGTCCACCCGCTGCTGAAAACACTGCCTGTGGACTGGGACTATTCCATGCCCTTCGGTCTGCTTCATGCACCTAAACCGAGCAAGACCGTGAAGCGGTTCCTGAATGCGGTGAAAAAGCTGAATAAGTAATAACCCAAAGGTTAATATGTAGAAACAAACGGAGACTTCTCATGAGGTCTCCGTTTTGTTATAATATAGGTAAAGATAACCGAAACGGAGGTATTGCTTATGAAACATACAATAAAAATCATGATCCCGTTCCTGATGATCGCAGGACTGCTCACAGGCTGCGGAAGTCAGGTAACAACAGGTTCAAAAGCTGAAACAACACAAGCGACAAAAACAGAAACGACTACGGCAGTATCAGAACAAGAAACGCAGACAGAAACGGAGCAAACACCAGAAACTACTGATGCTGTGACCGAAGCTCCCGAAGAAACGACTGATGAGACCGCTGACAGTAATATCCTTGTAGTCTATTATTCGGCTCAGGAGCATACCAAAGGTGTCGCAGAGATCGTTGCCGATGTGCTTGGAGCAGATATGTTTGTGATCGAACCTGTGGAAACTTACACAGAGGACGACCTCAACTGGACGAATGAGCAGAGCCGAGTCGTGATAGAACATAATGACGAGAACCGTCACACAGAGCTTGTTTCCACGACTGTTGAGAACTGGGACAGCTATGATACTGTTCTGATCGGCTATCCCCTCTGGTGGAGAGAAGCCTCATGGGTGGTCAATGATTTTGTAATGGACAATGATTTCAGCGGGAAAGACGTTATCCCGTTCTGCACATCAATGTCAGACGGCATTGGCGACAGCGGTGTTCACCTTGCTGAAATGGCAGGTACGGGCAACTGGCTCGAAGGTATGCGGTTCAGTGAATATTACGATACTGCCGAAGTTACAGAATGGGTAGACAGTCTGAATTTGCAGTAAACGGTCAACACATCTTTCAGAAAGGAGCGAAGGAGATGAACGCTATGAAACGCTTTGCATTACTTGGAACAGTACTGATGTCATTCCTGACAGGCTGCGGAACACAGCAGGAAAACACAGCAAACTCGCAGACGATACCAAAAGCCGCCGTAAGTTCAGATACGGTGAAGGAGATCGCCCAGACGGGTATGAGTACCGCCGTTCCCGATATATATTTGCAGCCGATCGAACAGGCAGGAACGGTCACGCAGATCACTTATGACAGCAAGGACTTTGTCCGTGACGAGAGCGATATTACTAAGACCGCATACGTCTATCTTCCCTACGGCTACGATGAAAACGACACCGAAACACGCTACAACATCTGCTACTTGATGCACGGCTGGGGCGGTCATGCAGGTGAGTATTTTGAGTATGCAAACATCACAGATATGCTGGACAATATGATCGCTAAGGGCGATATTCCGCCGACGATATTTGTGTCCGCCACATTTTATAACGACAATTCCGACACGGGCTTTTCCGGCTCTGTTGCGGAGTTCAGACAGTTTCACCGTGACTTTGAGGAATATCTGATGCCTGCGGTAGAGGGACAGTTCCACACCTATGCGGAAAGCACCTCGCCCGACGATCTGAAAGCCAGCCGTGACCACAGAGCCTTCGGCGGATTCTCCCTCGGCTCGGTGACAACGTGGCTGCAATTCTGCTATGATTCCGACTATATCCGCTACTTCCTGCCCATGAGCGGTTCGTGCTGGTATTACGGCGGTTACGGCGATTTCCAGATCGAAAAAAACGTGGACTTCATTCAGCAGCTCATTCAGGACAACGACCTTGACGAGCGTGGATATTTCATCTATCACGGTGTCGGCACAAATGACACAGTGAAGTCCCAGTCCATTGACATGGCGGAGGAAATGCTCTCCCGCAGCGATATTTTCACGCCAGACCACTACGTTTTCTATCAGCGTGAGGGCGGTCAGCACGATCATGTTTCCTGTCGTGAGTTCATGTACAACGCTCTGCCGCTGTTCTTCGGATGTGATACCGTGCAGACAGATGAAGTGACCGAGAATATGACTGTCGGTGAAGTCAAAAATATGGCAGCTTTCGGTGATTTCGGCAGACTGCTTTTTCCCGTGGACAAGACTGTTTCCGACGATATGACACTGAAAGATGTGAGTTCAAGCAGTACCTACACATGGTACAATTATATCAAGCCCGAAAAGACCGTTGAGATCGTGAATCACCTGAAAAACGCCGCAGAAAGCGGTCAGCAGATATTCTACAACATCTACACCGAGGAGGAAATGCAGGCGGACAGCAGTCTGCGTGACACGGGACTTTTCTTCTTCAAGGGTGAGGACAATGCGAAATTTGCTGTGTGCAATGCAGGCGGCGGATTTGCCTATGTGGGGGCGATGCACGACAGCTTTCCCCACGCTCTGGAATTATCGAAAATGGGCTATAATGCCTTTGCACTGATTTACCGTCCCGATGCTCCCTATGATGACCTTGCAAGAGCGATCGAGTTTATCCATGACAATGCTGACACACTGAAAGTCGATCCTGATGATTATTCCCTGTGGGGCGGCTCGGCAGGTGCAAGAATGGCGGCAACGCTTGGCAATGCGGACTATTTGCAGCAGCTCACAGGTCGCACTGACATCGGACAGGCAGGTGCGGTCATCATGCAGTACACGGGCTACACATACACTTCAAAGGCGGACGCTCCGACTTATGTTTGCGTGGGAACGAGTGACGGTATCGCAAATTGGAAAACGATGCAGAACCGCCTGAATACCCTTGAAAGCTACGGTATCCCCACGGAGTTCCATGCCTATGAGGGACTTCCGCACGGCTTCGGACTCGGCACGGGAACAGTCGCTGAGGGGTGGATCTACGATGCTGTGAACTTTTGGGAGGAGCAGTTTTAGGGAACGATCCCCACAAAGCGTGAGCCTGCCAATTTACAGAACTGGCTGCTGACCAAAGCAAAAAATGCACACGGCAATGACTACGACCTGAACCATGATGAGCGATGGGATGTGTTTGATCTCTGCCTGATGAAACGTGAGCTTTTGAATGGAAGCATTGAATTCGGTACACAGGAAAAAGACGGCTTTATCGTGGATAATGTGCTGCATTCCGATACACAGGGCGATATCCATTTTTCAAGCTATATCCCCGAAAGCTATGACGGCTCTGAACCCTATGCGTTGTTCGTAACGCTCCCCGGTTGGAGGGGCTGTACTTTCAGGGCGTGGGTGCGAACCTCGGTGAAAGCTATCCTTTTGAAGCAAGAAATTACAATGACAATATGATCGTCCTCTCTACGCAGCTTGACGATTGGGGCGAAACATCGGCAAATATGGCGATAGAGCTGACGGAGTATTTTCTGGAGCATTACAATATCGACCGGAAGAAAGTCTATCTGCACGGCTTTTCTGGCGGCGGTGAAACAGGCTCGCTCGTCATGGGCAAACGCCCTGAGCTGTTCAGCGCCTATTTGATGACAAGCTCCAAGTGGGACGGTGATCTTGATATCCTCGCAAACGCCCGTACTCCCATATATATGGCGATCGGTGAGGACGACAGCTATTACGGCTCAGGCTATCTGAAACAGGCGTACAGCGATCTGTATGCTCTGTATGAGGCGCAGGGGCTTTCTGCCGATGAGATCAGCGAGCTGCTTGTCCTTGATGTGAAGGAACAGGACTATTTCTCCGAACGAGGTTTCCGAGATCAGCACGGCGGCGGTATGGCTTTTGCGGAAGATGAAAGCATTATGGGCTGGCTGTTCGCACAATAAGTAATAATCCAAAGGTTTATAGATGATAACGAATCGGAACTTCACAGCAGGTTCCGATTTTGTTATAATGAGTATAACAAATCAAAACAAATAGGGTTCCTATGAAACGTATCTTCACATTAGGTGCTTTGCTTGGTGCTGTCGTGATCTGTTCAGGCACGATGACAGCGATCACCTCAGTCCAGGCTGACACAAGCGAGTACACCTACACCATTCAAGATGCCCGCAATTTCATGTGTTATTTGTATTCTACCACAGTTGACTGAGTTTTTACTGACCTTTTTTGGAGGATTCACCTAGCAAATAATGTGTATTTTCCTGACATAGCAAAACCCTCCTATGGTATAATAGAAACCTGTATTATGACGAAACAAACAAGACAGCCATTCAAATTTACACTAAAGGCACATACTGGAGCAGATTTGTCGAGGTGGCAGGCGG
>ULUG01004926.1_pt1 | contig 19040 bp, 19 predicted proteins | sample 1958331 | NCBI WGS metagenome assembly ULUG01 (sample SAMEA4835755, study PRJEB28245) | human gut metagenome | biome: gut microbiome; material: fecal sample | place: Denmark | collected 2008
TCGCCGTATCGGCACTTAGAATTATGCGGTATTGCCTTAACTCCTCCCTCCTAACTTCTAACGATTATGAAAAACATCACCATCATCACCTCCACCCGTGCGGAATATGGGCTGCTGCGGCCGGTTATCCAAAAGGTTGCGGCGGCACAGGACCTGCAATTACAGCTGGTTGTTACCGGGGCACATCTCTGTGCCCGGTTTGGCAATACGGTGCAGGAAATTGAGGCTGACGGCCTGCCCATTGCGGCCCGCCTGCCGATTTTTGAAGAAGAGAACCCCAACGAACCGGTGGCCCTTACCATTGCACGCACCATCACGGTATTTGACGGCTATTTTGCCGCCCACCGCCCGGATGCGGTGCTGCTTCTGGGCGACCGCTTTGAAATTTTTGCGGTGGCTACAGCGGCTGCGGCACGGCATATCCCCATTGCGCATATTTCCGGCGGGGATGTAACCCTTGGCGCGGCGGATGAATACTACCGCCACTGCATCACCAAAATGGCGGCGCTGCACTTCCCCAGCTGTGCCGAAAGCGCGGCCCGGCTGGTGCGCATGGGCGAAGCCCCCGAAACCGTGTTCTGCGTGGGCGGCCTGGGCGATGAAAACATCCGCACCCTGCCCAAAATGACGCGGCAGGAATTGTGCGCTTCCACCGGCTTTGACCTGATGCAGCCTTTTGCCATCGTGACCTACCACCCCGAAACTTCCGCCGCGGCGGGCGATCCTGCCGCGCAGGCGGATGCCCTGTGCGCCGCAATGGAAGCAGTTCCCGGCGTGTTCTGGCTGATCACCGGTTCCAACGCGGATGCCGGCGGCGCTGTGTGCACCGCCAAAATGCAGGCGTTTGCCGCCGCCCACCCGCAGCGTGCCGGGTTCATCAACAGCCTGGGGCTCAAGCGGTATCTTTCCGCCATGCAGTGCGCTGCGCTGGTGGTGGGCAATTCCAGTTCCGGCGTGGTGGAAACGCCCACGTTCGGTGTGCCGACCGTCAACATCGGCAGCCGCCAGGCCGGGCGCATCATCTGCCAGAACGTGCTGTGCTGTGCTGCTGCTGCCCCTGCAATCGAGGCCGCCCTGCGCCGTGCCCTGACCCCGGAATTTTCCGCCGTGGCCCACGCCGCACAAAGCCCCTATAACGGCGGCGATACCAGCGGCAAGATCTGCCGGGTTCTGGCCCAATTTGACTTTGCCAAACCCAAAACGTTTTATGACGGCCCCGTGCCGGAATTTAACCCCAAAAGGAGCATCTCCCTATGAAAATTCTGATCGTTGGTCTGGGCAGCATGGGCAAGCGCCGTGCCCGCCTGACCAAAGGCATTGATTCCAGCATCCGCATTGCGGGTGTCGATACGGCGGAATCCCGCCGGGCGGAAGCCACCGACCTTGGCCTGATCGACGCCGCTTACCCCAGCATCGCTGAAGCCGTTGCCGCCGAAGCCCCGGACGCCGCCCTTGTTTGCACCGCTCCCCTGACCCACGCGGCCATCATCAGCGAGCTGCTGGACAACAGCCTGCCGGTATTTACCGAGCTGAATCTGGTTGCTGACGGCTATGAGGAAAACATGGCAAAAGCGAAAGAAAAAGGCGTGCTGCTGTTTCTTTCTTCCACCATGCTTTACCGGCGCGAAACTCAGTACATCAAGCAGCAGGTGGCTGCATTCGGCAAGCCGGTGCATTATATTTACCATATTGGCCAGTACCTGCCGGATTGGCACCCGTGGGAAAACTACAAAAACTTTTTTGTGGGCAACGCCCGCACCGGCGGCGTGCGCGAGATTTTTGGCATTGACCTGCCCTGGCTGCTGGATGCCTTTGGCGATGTGACCCATGTGACCGTGCAGGAGGACAGCATCAGCGACCTTGGGCTGCCCTATCCTGATTGCGTTACCCTGCTGCTGCGCCATGCTTCCGGCGCGCAGGGTGTGCTGGCAGCAGATGTGGTAAGCCCCAAGGCGGTGCGCAACTTTGAATGCTTTGGCGATGGTCTGCACCTGTTCTGGGAGGGCAACCCCAAAGCGCTGTATGAGTTCAAGAACGGTGACAAACAGTTTGTGGACACCTACACCAGCTTTGAGCATGACAACCGCTACAGCGACAACATTGTAGAGAACGCCTATGTGGATGAGCTGACCAACTTTTTTGCCTGCCTGCGCGGCGAAGAAACGTCCCGCTGGAGCTTTGAAAAAGATTTGGCCGCCATCCGCATTATGGATAAAACTTGAAAATCAGTTAGGAGGTAGGAGGTAGAAGTTAGGGCAACACCGCACAATTCCCGCCTTACGGCTTAAGCACCGCTTCGGCGGCTGCGGCACGGCATCTGCGTTGCCAAAATGCTCGATAAGACATCCAGTATTATCTGCGCTTTTGGCTTAGCAGCTGCCGCACCTCGCTCGCCGTATCGGCACTTAGAATTATGCGGTATTGCCTTAGGAGTTGAATGTGCGGCTTGCGCCGCGATTTTGAAATAAGGCAAAACCTGATATTCAAAATATGCGCGGATGCGCACACCAATAACTCCTACCGCCTAACTTAAAAGGGGGTCACCATGCTTACTGCCCAGTTTATCGGTCTGGGGTCCATCGGGACCCGGCATTTGAAAAATCTGACGGCGATCTGCGCACAGCGCGGGCTGGCGCTGCGGGCGGATGCGCTGCGCAGTGATTTAGCCCGCCCGCTGCGCCCCGGCGCGGCGGAGCTGCTGCACAGCCAGTTCACCACCTTGCAGGATTCCGCCGCCTTGCCGCACTACGATTTGGCGTTTATCACCAACCCCACCAGCCTGCACGCGCAGGCATTGGAGGAAATTCGCGGCCTGGCAGACGCGCTGTTTATCGAAAAGCCCATTGTTTCCGCCGAGCAGACGGATGTAGACCTTGCCACCCTGCTGCCCGCCGGGCAGAAAGCCTATGTGGCTGCACCCATGCGCTGGTGCGGCACCATGCTAGCGCTGAAAAATCACCTGCCCGGCCTGCGCCCCTACAGTGCGCGGGTGATCTGTTCCTCCTACCTGCCGGACTGGCGGCCGGGGGTGGATTACCGCACGGTGTACAGTGCCCACAAGGCCCTGGGCGGCGGCGTGACCATCGACCTGATCCATGAATGGGATTACCTGGTCGATCTCTTCGGCGTGCCGGAAACAATTTGTAATATACGCGGAAAATATTCCGATTTGGAAATTGATTCTGACGACCTTTCCATCTATATTGCCCAATATCCCACCCTGCTGGCGGAAGTGCACCTGGATTACTTTGGCCGCACCTACCGCCGCTCCATTGAGCTGTTCTGCAAGGATGGCAGCTGCGTGGCGGATTTTGGCGCCGGAACGCTGACCCTACCCAACGGTGCGGTGGAACACTATGAGGAGGACGTCAACGAGCGCTACCTGCGCGAGATGAATTATTTCCTTGACTATGCCGCCGGGGAGGAAACCGAGAGCCTGAACCCGCCCGCCACGGCACTGCAAGTATTAAAACTGACATTGGGGGAACAACAATGAACCGTCTGTTGATCACCATCTGCGGCCGTGCAGGCAGCAAGGGCTTTAAGAACAAAAACCTCAAAACCTTCTGCGGCCACCCGCTGGTGTATTATTCGCTCAGCGCCGCCGAGCTGTTTATCAAAAAGCATCCCGAACTGCACATTGACATTGCCCTAAACACCGACAGCCCGGAGCTGGCCGAATTGGTTGCCGCCAAGTACCCGGAAGTCATCTTCCTGCCGCGCGGCGAGGAACTGGGCGGCGACCGCGTGCCTAAGATGGCTGTCTATCAGGACAGTCTGCACCGCATGGAGGAACGCACCGGCCAGCCGTATGACTGGTACATGGACCTGGACATCACCAGCCCCCTGCGCACCGAATCGGACATCGAAAACGCCTTCGCCAAAAAACAGAGCCGCGATGATCTGGATCTGGTGTTCAGCGTATGCGAAGCCCGCCGCAATCCCTGGTTCAATATGGTCAAAACTGTGGACGACCATGTTGAACAGGTCTGCAAGAGTGAGTTCACCGGCCGCCAGCAGGCTCCGGATGTGTATGATGTAAACGCTTCCATCTATGTCTTCAAGCGGGATTTCCTCGCCACCAACACGGACGGCATGCTGTGGCGCGGCAAGATCGGCATCAGCGTGATGATGGATACCGGCATTATTGATATCGACTCGGAGCACGACTACCTGTTGATGGAAGCCATTGCCCAGCACCTGTATGCCCATTACCCGGAGTTTGCCGCTGTGCAGGAGAACATTCGTGACTGACCTGGCGTTCAATCTGATCATGGACTGCGGCCAAGCTATGCTGGCCAATGGCGGCGAGGTGTTCCGCGCGCAGGACACCATGGAGATCATGGCCCGCAGCTTCGGCATTGTGGATTTCCATGTTTATGTGCTGACCAACGGCATTTTTGCTTCCGCCCAAAACGGAACGGTCAGCGCTGTGCGGCATGTTCCGGCGGTTTCCACCAACCTGGGCCATGTGGAGGCCATCAACGCCATTTCCCGCCGTGTGGCGGATGGCGAACTGGACCTGAACAGCGCCCAGCTGGAATTTGAGCGGATGAAGCGGATGCCCACCCTCTCCCCACTGTACAACTGTGTAGCAGGCACCATGGGGGCCGGCTGCTTTGCCATGCTGTTTGGCGGCGGCCTGCCGGAAATGCTGGTGGGTGCGCTGGGCGGGCTGCTGGCCTCCGCCAGTTCCTGCGTGCTCAGCAAGCACCATATCAGCCGCATTTTCCGCGATATGCTTTCCGCCATTGCCGGCACGCTGACCGCTTTGATTGCCCAGCTGGTCTACCCGGCCCTGCAGGTCAACTTTGCCATCATCGGCGCGCTGATGGTGCTAACTCCCGGCGTTGCCTTAACTATGGGCATCCGTGATATCATCAACAGCGATTATCTTTCCGGCACCATCCGGCTTGTGGATGCCCTGCTGGTTGCGGGATGCCTGGCTGTCGGCGTCACTCTGGGGTATACCTTATTAAGCACAGTAACGGGGGTGGTATGGTGAGTGCTGCTCCTGTCTGGTTTACCATGCTGGTTCAGTTTGTGGTTGCCATGGTTGCAACCATCTCGTTCGGCATCACCTTTCAGGTGGGCCGCCGCCATTACTGGACCTGCGGTTTTGTGGGGGCCGTTGGCTGGACGATCTACATTGCTTGCACTACCCTTGGCGGTATGACCGCCCCCATGGCCACACTGATTGCCACACTGCCGCTGGCCGCGCTTTCCCGCTTTTTTGCCATCCGGCACAAGGCTCCCATCACAGTATTTCTGCTGACCGGCATTTTTCCCCTGGTGCCCGGCGCGGGCATTTATTACACGGCTTACTATTTTTTGCGCAACGACCGCGCCCTGTGCACCAGCAAAGGCATTGAAACCTTAAAAGTTGCCGTTGCCCTGGCCCTTGGCATTGCCATCGTATGCTCCATCCCCCTGCCCAAGCGCCACGCCGCCAGCAGGCAGGCAAAATAAAAAATATGAAGCCCGGTGCTTCTTTGATATGCTACCCCTAGAGTAGACAGAGAAAAAACTCTGAAAGCTCTGGGGGTATTTTCATGTCAAGGATGCAACCAAAAACACAGCGTTCCATTATCGCGCACAAAAGCACCTGCGCACCGTCTGGTTCGATTCCTCGCACGGATACACGAAAAAACACTCCAGCATAAGCTGGAGTGTTTCTGGTGACACACGCGGGAATCTCCCGCGGGCTAAAAAACAGTCCACTGGACTGTTTTTTGTACGCTGCGGCGCACTGCCCTGTTCGATTTCTCGCACGGGATACACGAAAAAACACTCCAGCATAAGCTGGAGTGTTTTTTGGTGACCCGTGCGGGAATCGAACCCACGTTAACGGCGTGAGAGGCCGCTGTCTTAACCGCTTGACCAACGGGCCATGACCGCAAAAGATTGCTTGTATAATATACCAGATGAAACGCGGTTTGTCAACATATTTTTCAGGGCGAATGGGATAAAATGGAGAGAGATTTTTGGCCGGCAGCGTTATTCGGAAAATGTACAGTAGGTCACTGCGCCCGCAGTCGAACTTCCGAGGCCAACCAGACCGCTGATTCGGCTCTTGAACCGGAATAAGCCGTTCCCTACAGAGCTTTTTATAATAGGCAGCAGGCAATGCAAGCAATCTGTAGGGCGGGATGCCCTCATCCCGCCGTGGAGAAACCTTTATCGACTGTGGCAAGCACTGCAAATAATTTGTAGGATCCGATGCTCGCATCGGGCTGTTGCCGCTCACCAAACTATGCCTGCCAATTCCGCAAGGTTGCTGCGGGCTGATGACAAGCATCTGCCCCTACAAACAAAATCAAGGGCAATGCCGCATAATTCTAAGTGCCGATACGGCGAGCGAGGTGCGGCAGCTGCTAAGCCAAAAGCGCAGATAATACTGGATGCTGCAAAGGTGAGCGCCGCCAGTGGCGGAAACAGCGAACCGAAGCAGGGGCAGCGGTCGCAGAGTGCGAGGGGCTTTTGCCCCCGAAGCACGATGCGGGTACCGCAACCCGACATTATCGAGCATTTTGGCAACGCAGATGCCGTGCAGCAGCCGCCGGAGCGGTGCTTAAGCCGTAAGGCGGGAATTGTGTGGTGTTGCCTTTACTTTATATATTCCAACCGCCAAAGATGTGGTATAATGTGTGGTACGAGGGCTAAAATACAAAAGAAAAAAGCCTTAGCTAACGCTAAGGCTTTTTGGTGACCCGTACGGGAATCGAACTTATAATATTCTTATATATTCCTTTAACGAAATACATATCAACGATATTTTTATCATGTGTATGGATTTCATTAAAGGATTTTTTAATTCATGTGTGGTACAAAGTGTGGTACGGCATCAATAAAAAGTGTGGTACAAAACCGGTTTGCAAGAATAAGTAAAAAAGATGGTGATATCCCCCTTGCGATAGTGTGCGAACTACATATTATGATAGTAACACTTCAATAAGAAATATTTTTTCTAAGGAGAATTACTAACATGAAAGGTAGTTACAGAGAATTACATTCTGCGATTATCCGTGCAGGTTTTACCTGCTCTAATCTTGCGAGTGCAATCGGAATTTCCCCACAAGCCCTGTCGCATAAAATGAATGGTTATTCGCTCTTTACGGCAAAAGAAATTGCACGCATCGGAAAAGTTTTAAACATTCCAAAAAACGACTACTACACTATTTTCATTGAGCCGCTTACCTAAAAATCTTGGCTCTCCAAGGAGTCCACATGCCTACTATGCAAAGCAAATTGGTTTCTCGTACCATTTGGCTCGAGAAGAAAAAAATTTGGAAAATCAATATTCAAAAAAATGGAATTAGAAAATCTTTCTACTCTTCCACCCCTGGTGATAAAGGACGTAAGATTTGTGCTCAAAATGCAGCATCTTGGTTGTCTGGTTCCTGTCCATTTGCTGTCAGCGATCATACAACCGTTGAGACTGTATTTGAACGCTATCTGAAGGACAAAGAGCTTGAAACTACAAATATCTATACTATTCGCAACAGATATAACAATCATATCAAGCCTATAATTGGTAAAATACCTGTTATGCTATTGACTAAGCAGGATTTGAAACGCGTTATCTATACTGCATATCGAAAATGCGATTTGAGTCAAAAAAGCCTCAAAAATATACGTGGTGATTTGTCCGGTTTTTGCAACTATCTGGATTTATCAGATATTCGGAACGACCTTCGCACAAACAATATAAGGATACCGTCCACTGCCAAAAAAGGGAAAAAGCAAGCCCTTGATGTTGTTTCTCTTGATATTTTGTTTTCAGAATCGCAAGCCCCCTATAACGGCACCGTTTGTCAGGACAGTCTTATCTACGCATATCGTTTTAACGTGGTCACCGGCATGCGTACTGGCGAGCTGATGGGCCTTGAATGGGGCGATATTGACGATAATTATATACATATACGACGTGCCATTAATGCCAAAGGTATCACGACCAGCGGTAAAAATGAATTTGCCGCACGTGACTTTCCCCAAACGAGATATACACACATGCTTTTAGATAGTCAGAAAGTCTACCGCGTTAACCCTCTGGACCCCCACGAGCGTGTTTTTGGGCCTACCGGGCAACTCTGTTATCGTAAGCGTTGGGGCATATATTGCAATTATAATGGTATACCTTATATTACACCATACGAATTGCGTCATACCTTTTCTTCAATCTATAAAAACGTCTTAAGTAATTGGGTCTATGAAGAACTTGTGGGGCACACTCACCCTGGTGTTAATGGAGTGTATATGCATCCTATGGACGGAGATATGGACAACGTTCCCGCATGTCTTGACTCTCTGTTAGATGAGAGACTTGCACTTGGTAGGGCTAAACGTAAACTGCTTCAAAATCAATCTGCTGTATAAATTTTAAAACATTTCAACATTAAGTCTAGACGAATAGCTTCGCATATTGCGAAAGTTATTCGTCATTTTTATTATAGACCATTTTGTAATTAGTTAACAAGCATCACACAAAAGATTAATAAACCCAAATACATAAATACTGTGCTTGACGCTGCTTGCGAGTCGCAGATAATGAAAATATAGCCCGTAAGGAAGTAGAAAGACTCGTTGAAACTTCAAATTTTCGGCTTGGGAGGTGACAAGATATGAAAATCCGCAGGTTAGCCGGGGCGGTGGCTTAAATCCACGCTGCTGACCCCGGCTCAGTAGTCACGGCATCTCTTCTACATAAGACAGTAACATGGGTTTTGCAATATTTAACAAGCATCACACAAAAAGATCATAAACCCAAATATATAAATACTGTGCTTGACGCTGCTTGCGAGTTGCAGATAATGAAGATATAGCCAATAGGAAGTCTATAAAACTCGTTGGAACTTCATTTTTTTGGCTTGGGAGGTGATAGACCATGAAAATTTGCACGATAGCCGGGGCGGCGGCTGAAATCCACGCTGCTGACCCCGGCTCAGTAGTCATCGACAAGTCAAATCATGACCTCGTTGACGCGGTTCAGAAGTACCTTGAAAAAACAATATATATAATAGAAAGGAAAACAATAATTATGAAAATTATCGGTTATAGTCGTAATGATTTTGTCAGCAAGGAAGGTCGGCCTATCACTGGTTGTCGCATCTATCTTGCAACGGAGGTTGACGCCGGAAAGGGCGAAGGTGTTATGGTCAAGGATATGTATCTTTCCGATGCCAAAATGGCGGGACTTAAAATCAACCTCCATGACTTGATGGGGCGCGAAGTTAAGATTTACTATAACGAGTTCCGTAAGCCTGAAAGCATTGTTCTGCTCGATTAAGAGTTTCCCCGGCACCTGACGCAAAAAGGGAGCGATAGCGACCTTGCCGCAAAAATGGGGCTTGTCTCATTTTTGCGGTTAACATTTCAATGGCAGATCGTGTTACAGACTCGACAGCAAGTATACGCCGCGGACTAAATCAACACGGATGTGAGAGGATAGTATTACCCTCTCACATCCGTGTACAGTCCACAAAGCTGACAGATATAAGCTTTGTAGCGTACACAGATGGGTTGTGTCCGCTGTGTATGGTGTATCAAATGGCAAAAGAATTTGCGACAAGACGCTACCAGCTGACAATCAACAATCCGAAAGAGCATGGTTATGACCACGATACAATTAAGGCTATTCTAGCAAAAGGCGCGAAATTGTTATATTGGTGCATGTGCGATGAAGAGGGTAAGGAAGAAACTTATCATACGCATTTGTACCTGGTCTTTTATAACGCGGTGATGTTCAAAACTCTAAAGAACAAATTTCCGACAGCACACATCGAAGTACCGCAATGGGGCACCAACTCCGAAAACTATGCGTATATTCGCAAAGAAGGCACAAAGTATCATAAGGATGCAAACGGCCATTATGAGTATAAGGATGCCCAAGGAAAGGTACATGTAGGCACAAATTTCTCTGATACTTTCGAGGAAAGTGGCGATTTGCCGCCTGACGCAAAGCAGGGAGATAGAAATGATTTGCGAATGCTATACAAACTGATTGCCTCCGGGGAAGACAATGCTCAAATCCTTGGTGAGCATCCAGAGTATTTGCGTGATATCTCTCATATTGATCGGACGCGACAAACCATTTTGGAAGAAAAATATCGAAATGTTTTCCGGCGAATGAATGTCACATATATATCCGGTCCGACAGGGGTTGGCAAAACTCGTTCGGTACGAGAAGGATGTGGATACGCAAATTGTTACAGCGTATCCGACTATAAACATCCCTTTGACGGGTACAGGGGTCAAGCAGCAATCTTGTTTGATGAGTTCCACAACAGTCTCCCTCTCGTCAATATGCTGCAATATCTTGACGGCTATCCGTTGGAGTTGCCGTGTCGGTATGCTAACAAGCAAGCCTGTTATACAGAAGTATACCTTGTCTCGAATTTGCCGTTAGAAAGGCAGTACCGTGCACTGCAGGACGAGAAGCCTGAAACGTGGGCCGCCTTCCTGCGACGCATTAACACTGTGCGGATTTTTGCCGCTGATGGAAGCCATAAGGATTATTCCACCGACGATTATTTCCGGGAGTGTGTTAAATCGGAATATGAATTAGTTGATTTTTCGGATGATGATTGTCCGTTTTAAGCGTTGACAAAAGCTGTGCTATCAGGCTATACGGGCGCTTTATCAGAAAGGAGTTATTCTATGAATGATGATTATGAACGTTTGCAGTTGCAAACCAAGAAAAAATATGTTTTGGATACATTTCGTAATGGTCTTAGGTGTATTCAAGACGATTCCAAGGTCGCACAAAAGTTTGTTTTCCTGTGCCTTGCGCTTGCGGTTGTTGCCTTGTTTTTTGCTTCTGGCAGTTCTGGAAATGATGTGCTTTCGGTTGTGTTTCGTCCTATTATCTATGCTGTCTATGCCATTGCATGGTTGGCAGAGTGTATCGGAGTTATTTTCGTATTTGGCTATCTGCCTCATAGTTGGGCATATTATGACGATTTTACGCGCGCGGGCATCTATAACCAAGCACGCGAAGCGCCGTTATTGATTAAGGCCAGCAGAGACGGTAACATCCAACAGCTTACCTATTATATTAAGGGCTATCCTCTCGAATGTTGGGAAGATAACCGCACAAGAATCGAATCTGCACTTAATGTAACCATCCTGTCTATCACTCAGGGAAGTAACAACCAGCTCTTTGAACTTCGTGTTGTTGCTGGGTGCAATCTTATGGGGCGATTAATCCCGTGGGCAGATACATATATGGACGATAGTGATACAAAAATTGTCTTGGGCATCAATGCGGCAGGCATTCCCGTCTGCATCGATTTTGGCCAGTTGCCTCATTGGCTTTTGGCTGCCGCCACCGGCATGGGTAAAACGCAGCTGGTATTGTTGATTTTGCATCAACTGACGCAAAAAGGCTACGTCATCTACCTCGCTGACTATAAAGGTGTGGACTTTGGCTCCGAATACCGCAAACCGGGCCATTATGCAGATAATGACGCTGATCTCGAGCAGATGCTCGACAGTGTTGTACGCGAACTGAACCGCCGTCGTACAGAGTTTTCTATCGCTGGCTGTGCAAATCTTGAGGAATATGTCCGGACGACTGGAGATGACCTGCATCGAATCGTCGTTATCCTGGATGAAACCTCGATGATTCTTGATACAACTGGTCGTGATAAAGAAGGTAAGGCCGCAATTTCTGTGATTACAAACAAGCTCCTTGCCATTGGCCGTCTGGGCCGTGCGCTTGGCATCCATCTGCTTGTGGCAACCCAGCGCCCCGACGTAGGGTCTGTTCCCGGAAGTCTTAAAGCACAGCTTGATGGCCGTATCTGTGGCCATACCGCTGACGCACAGAGCTCTATTGTTATCCTGGATGATGGTAGCGCTGCGAATCTTCCTGCCATTCCTGGACGCTTCATCATCCGCAATGGTAGTGAGACGGATGACATTGTGCAGGCCTACTACTATCACAAGTAATATTTTTGAATGTTAACAAACAATAGGTGCATTATTATGACTACTGCAAAAAAGGCATTTTTTCTGTACCGCGATTGGTGCATTGCGAAATATTTGCGTGAGGACGCTAATTGGGCCGATTATCCAGAAATCTTTGTGTCGGCGTGGGAATATGCTTGGAATGACGGATTCGATACTGTTTCTCACGAATCGATTTATACCAATAAACATGCGTCACGTTATCTCGTTGGTGGCATGGTGGATAAGGATGATGAGGGAAGCTACTACACTTTTTTGGTGAACAAAAAGGAATTGGCACACTATCTGCGTCTCCGTACCGACTGGGAATTGGAAAGCCATGTCAGCACGATTTTTATAAAAAATTGATAGGAGGCATTACAGATGCAAAAAATTTTGCAGTCCGCAAGTACAAACGGCAAAAGGGCTCCCCCGTTAAGGGATTATCAGGCCAAAACTCTTCAGCTCATGAAAGACTATGACGGCCAAGCTGCCTTATGTAATATTGCGACGGGCCTTGGCAAAACTCGCATCTACACCGAGTATATCCGCTGGGATGTCTCAGAAAATGACCACCACGTGCTGATTTTATCGCATCGGGAGGAACTTGTGAGGCAGCCGCTGGAATACCTTAAAGACTTACCCTGCGGCATTGAACTGGGACCTCTGCATGCAGACGGTGAACCCATTATCAGTGCTTCGGTGCAAAGTCTCGTGGGGCGGCTCAGCGAGTATAATCCTTACAGTATCGACACCATTATCATTGACGAGGCCCACCACAGTGCTGCACCGACTTACCGCAAAATTTTTGAATATTTTAAAAATGCAGTTCGTTTTGGCTTTACTGCGACCTCAGTTCGCGGGGATGGCGTCGGTCTGGCTGTGGTTTTTAAAGAGATTCTATGTGAGTTCAACACCCTGTATGGTATCGAACACGGCTACCTTAGCCCAATAGATGCTTGTCAGGTTAACCTCAAATTTGACCTGGGGACAGTACAGTACCGTGAGGATACCGGCGATTATGACGCCGCAGATATCGCACGTGTTATGTCTGGCACAGCAGCCGGAATTGCAGAGGCCTACACCAAAAATGCCCGTGGTCAGACCATCATTTTTGCGCCTTCAATCGAAGAGGGTAAAAACGTAACAGCATTGCTCAATTCTCAACATGGAGCCAGTACAGCAGCCTTTATTGATGGCACCACCCAAAATCGGGGGCACTTCTTGGAAGCCTACCGCCTGGGCCTGATTAAAGTGCTGGTATGCTACGCAGTGCTGACAGAAGGCGTTGATTTGCCAATGACGGAGACCGTTGTGTTGGCTCGCCCAATCGCGCGGACAAATGTTGGCTTATATGCACAGATGGTGGGCCGCGGCTTGCGTCTTTATCCCGGCAAAGCCTCTTGCAAAGTGATTGACTGTGTCGGCGTATCCAATATGCCTATCTGTACAGCAGCAACCTTGATCGGCAAAGACGTTCCAGCTCCAAAACCCGAAAAAGAGCCTACGGAAAAATTACCGGAAGAGCAAGACCCGATTAAAGTGCTGGAAGGAAATGAAATCCCCGATTCTTGGATTAAAAATCAGAAGGAGGTGAACGTTATGGCGCTTGGAGAAGGCTATACCACACATGATGTAGCGTGGCTTGATGTGAAAGGTGGAGGTCGTATCCTCCCTCTGCCCAATGTAGTGTACCGCATTAGCAAGCCGCTGCCAAACGGTATGGTGTATCTGCGCAAAAATAAAAAGTGCTCCAGATGTGCCGTTCCACTGCAATTTGTGCTGGATTATGTTTATCAGGACCTCAAGCAAAACCATCCGCAACAACAGCATATATGGGACAAAAAGCAGCGTTACAAATGGGACCGGCAGCCCATCACCAGTGAGCAAATTTCGCTTATCCACAAACTGGCCCCCGATTATAAAATTGACACCAAAAAGATGACCCGCGGGGATGCTTCCCGCGTGATTCAGCTTTTGGCGTACGCCCCCAAAGAGCAGGACGCACAAGAGCAAGCCCAGGAGGTGCAGGACGATGCCACGTAAAGCGCGTGAACGGTCTGCTACCGGGTGCTACCATATTATGGGGCGCGGTATCAACCATGCAGCAATTTACAACGATGATGCCGACAACATGAATTTTTTACATATCCTGGATTTTTGTGCGGACGAAGATTTTACAATTTTTGCGTATTGCCTGATGGGCAACCACTTTCACCTGCTTGCAAAAGCAGATGCTGACGTTTTACAGCATGTTATGAAGGCTGTGGGCATCCGCTATGTGGCCTATTTTAACAGGCGTTATCAGCGGGATGGACCTCTTTTTCGCGGGCGGTATAACTCCCAACCTGTTACAACAAAAGGATATTTTTTGCGTGTGTTGCGTTATATCCATCGCAACCCGGTTGCTGCCGGAATCGTGCAGGAAATGCAGGACTACCCTTGGAGCAGTTATCTTGATTACTTTGGCAGCAGAAAAAAGGTACTTTGTCAGGTAGATACCAGTTATGCGCTTGCATTGCATGGCTTAGAATGGCTGCGGAGCTATCACCAGCGACCGGAACTGAACACCCGTGGTATGCTGGAAGATTCTCCGCTGCCTGCCTTCACGGATACAGAATTGCGCAGTTTTATAAGAATGACTGCCGGAATGGAGTGCCATGAAATTCCGCTGTATCCAGAGACGATTACAACCCCGCTGCTTCGTCGGCTTGTTGAACAGGAGGGCGCAGGCATTTCGCAGCTCGCTCGACTGACTGGTTTGGCGCGCGGAGACATCCGCCGCCGATTGTTATAATTGTTATAAAAGAAAGGAATATATCATATATGTATGATTTACATGCGACCCTTAAAATGGAGGGCGGAAAGATGCGGCTGGAATTGGTAGTGGAATGTGCCTACGACGATGGCAACAAGCAGGCAAGTATGAACTTGACCACTCCCCCTGATCAGCACGATAATATTTATACAGACGCGCGCCATTACGGCGACGATGAATTTGATGCAGTGTATGATGAGGATGAAGAAGAAAATCTGCCGTTTTAACAGCTTAACAACAATCAAATAAAAAATAAGCAAAAAGAGGATAATAGCCGTTACTGGCTTTCATCCTCTTTTTGTTGTTTTGTCTCAATGTCGTCAAACAAGGGGCTGTCCCAAAATTTTTTGAACGGAATTTCCAGTCCCACACATATCCGGGCAATCAGCTCAGTTGAAGTATTTTTAACTGTTGCATAAGGCTTAACAGTTTTTTTGAGTGCGGATGGTGCAATGCCGGAACGCTCGGCCAGCTTGTTGACGCTGTAGCCGCGCTCTGCAGCAAGCTCCAAAATGCGCAGCTTAATTGCCTCCTGTAGCAGCATTTGCCCTCACCACCGTGTACAATAAAAGTATATTTATTGTACCGATTTAAAAAAGGAAAATTCGTCTACATAGAGACGATATAAACCTTGCTCTTACGTGCCAATGTGCTATAATATAAAAAGAAGGTGATAAACCAATGCATAAGCTATCCCGCGCAGCACCCTATATAGCCTATGCTGTGGCAACTGCTGGAATGGCTGTGCTGCTGCTCCTTGGCAGCTCGCCGGGGGCAGTAATTGCCCGCAGTTATCAAGCGTATAACGGGTGCCCGGTGCCCAGCTCCCCTGAATATACCTATCAGAACGTTAATCTGCCATTTTCGGTTCCGTTATCTCCAGTGACAGCCGTTGAAGCGCGTGCAAAAAAAGACGGATATATTTTGTTCGGCTATCCCCGTTGCCCCTACTGCCGCAATCTGCTGCCGGTGCTTGCCACCGTTGCGGAAAGCGAAGGGGTCAGGATGGACTATTGCCAGATAGACCTCTACCGGGACATATACGCCTACAGTGTGGATGCTGCTGCGCCAGTGCAGACCAGACCGGCAGGGGAAGGGTACGCCGAACTGCTGACATGGCTGGACGGCTATCTGGCCGAGTACACCGTCACCGACCAAAACAAAAATAGCATTGATGTTGGAGAGAAGCGCATCGGTGCGCCAACTATTATCAAGGTAGTAGAGGGGAAGCCTGTTTCCAAATGGCAGCTTTCTGACGCTGCTATATTTGCAGCAGGATACCCGAAAAATAAATATGCCGCTTGGGATGATGCTACGCAGCAAGGGGTTGCAGCCTCTTTGCGGGATTATCTAGCGGTTGGGTGAAAAATAGGGGACGGTGAGTCGCGCAGCGATCTCCCCCGTCCCCGAAAATAGATATCAAAGACACCGCGCATCAATAGCGCGGTGTCGAAACGACAAAAATTAGACCGCATTAACAATCTGTGAACTTTTCGGGGTTCGTATTGTGTGATTACCACATAGATGGTATTATGCAATTGTACAGAAGGATAGGCGGCAAAAGAGTCCACAGCCTCGTCGATGACGAAATCCAAAGCTGCGTAGGGCTGACGTCGAACCTATTAGTTGAATATGGCCCCGGCACTAGACGCCGGGATGTAAAGGAGAAATTGAATATGAAACGTAAGACTATCATTTTAGCAGTGGTAGCAGCCGCTGCGATGGCGATTACCCTGGCAGGGTGCGGCGTGAAAATCACGAACATCGCGGTTCCGGAGTCTGCGATGGTGGAGAAGGGTGAAAGTATTACCCTGCCTGTTGTGTACGGCACCGACGATGCTCCGGCCGTAACTCCTGAGACTGCTGCAACCGGTGAAAGTGCTGAAACTGACGAAAAGCTCGCTAAAGCAGCAAGTAAGCTGACGGTCGAATGGACTTCTTCCGATGAGAGCGTCGCGACTGTTGATGCGACTGGCATGGTGGTTGCTGTCTCTGCAGGTGAAGCTGACATCACTGCAAGCGTCACGGATTCTGAGATGAGTGCTGTCTGCAAGGTTACGGTTAAAGTGGCCGCGAAAGACATCACCGTTCCCGACAACCTTGACGTCAAGCTCAACGATGGAAACGAAACCACTGTCGAGGCAACTGTAAGCCCGGCTGATGCCACCGATGTGAAGGTGAGTTACGCTTCTACTGATGAGGCGGTGGCCACCGTCGATAAGGACGGCAGGGTTCAGGTCTTGCAGCCTGGTGAATGCGACATCACCACGACCCTCATGCAGAATGGCGAAAAGGTCACCGAGAAGACGACTCATGTGAAAGCATTCTATGAGGTTGAAAGCATCACGCTCGATTCCAACGAAGGCAAGTTGACGGTTGGTAACTCTCACACCATTAAGGCAACGGTCGCTCCCGAAGAGGTTGCTGCCGAAACTACCATCGAGTGGTCGTCCAGCAACGAGAAGGTCGCTACCGTCGATTCCAATGGGAAGGTAACTGCCGTTTCCTCCGGGAATGCAACCATCACCGCAACTGCCGGTGAGGAGAGTGCCAACTACGAAGTGACGGTTGAACAGCCGAAGAAGGTCACGACCAGCAACAAGACTTATAGCAGCAGTTCCAGTAACAGCGCTGCTGTGACGCCGACTAATCCTACACCCGTTACGCCGTCTGCACCTACTACGCCGGTACAGCCCAGCAATCCGGAACCTGCTGCCCCGGCTCCTGCGCAGCCTGACCCTCAGCCGAGCAACCCGGAACCGTCTCAGCCGAGCGGTGGGGATAGCGGCAGTACGGAAAACAAGCCTAATGGCAGCGATGGTTGGGAATGGGGTGGCCCTGTAATTTCCACTCCCACCGACAATGCATGTCCTCCTGAAGGCGATTGCCTCTAACTCTTCGTTGCGAAATTCAAGGGGGACGGTTCCTATTTACATGATTTATTGACATAGTTTTTTCATAGCATCAAAAAGGGACGGCATAGTCGCCAGCGGCGATCTGTACCGTCCTTTTTTGACGCGAATGTTTTTTCAAAACCGTTCGCTCATAATATCGTAGAAAAACAGGGGTGACCTAACAAATCGTTATACTACCTCAAATATGTTAACTCGTCATTTGACGTGTTAACATCAAAGCAAAACTGGCCGCTTGCGGCCCGAATTTTGAAACAAAAAACCGGGGGCTTTTTTGGCTCCCGGTATTTTTCATTTTGCAATCATCATCATGTCGCAGTCAGCACATTTTATGCGGACGACTTTGGTTGCCCTTACACTGTTGCCACAGCAGGGGCAAACATACTTGATGCTGTGGCTGTTGGGGTTGTTCCCTGTCGGCTTGTCGGTGTTGTCACCCGTACCTTTGCCGCGTGGGATGTAAGCGCCTTCGATGCGGTTCATATTGATATCTTCCCACCCTTGTTCCAAAATGAACTCGCACAGTGCGTCAGTCGGCTCGGTGATGCTCCATCCGATACGCGGGTCATAGCTGATTTTAAGGTCGCGGGCCTCGGCAGCTTCCTTGAACTTTTTATTGTGGTACTGACCGCCGCGGCTGCAATCCTGTATGCCGTTTTGGAGGTTCCAAAGATGTACACACTCATGCAGGGTGGTTGCCACCACGTTTTCTATTGGCCGTGCAAGCGTCCCAGCACCGATGTTAAGCTCGTGGCGGGTCGTGTCACCGCGCTGCCATGCCTTGGCTACAGTAACGTGTCCGTAGGCCCTGGGTGTGCTCTGTATCGTGATGATAGGTTCCTCCAACTCGCCGTTGAAATATTTCGCATTCAATGCGCGGAAGATTTTTTCAAGGTATCCAGCGGTCCGGGATGTTTTGACGGTTTCTTTCATTTTTGCGTCCTCACTTTCGTTTTCCCAATCTTTGCTCACGTTATCCCTTCGGGATAAGGGGTTGTGGGTTGTTCCGCGATTAGCGGAAAAAGTGAGGTTGGATAATTGTCAAGGGGACTGTGGAATACCGCAGCTAATTTTTTAGCAAGGATATGCCGCAAAAGCTCCTTTACAATTTTCCAATCCGTGATTTTATAATTTTAAGGGGAACAACAAAAAAACAAAACACAGGAGCGTCACGGTTACAATTTGTTCCGCGGCACCCCTATGTTCCCATGTTACAGGTCTTGCTTTTATTTTAAAAGTGTGGTACGATTGTGGTACTTGCAAAAAGGAATATAAAAAAGCTCCTGATTTCAAACGCATCAACGTTAAAAATCAAGAGTTTAATTTGGTGACCCGTACGGGAATCGAACCCATGTTACAGCCGT
>ULUG01077778.1_pt1 | contig 18627 bp, 16 predicted proteins | sample 1958331 | NCBI WGS metagenome assembly ULUG01 (sample SAMEA4835755, study PRJEB28245) | human gut metagenome | biome: gut microbiome; material: fecal sample | place: Denmark | collected 2008
CCGTCCAACAGAAAGCAGTCTCAATGTTTCACGATCCAACTCTTGAAACTCAGCAGGACATTCATCATCAGCCATGCTGCGTATCATTTTAGAAGATGATATGTTCTCAAGGCAAATGAACTTTCCTTTCAACTTAGGGAAGCATTCCTCCAAAGATTTCACACAAGCATTCGAGATTGTGACCACATTATCCGCCTTTTGCCAATATATGTTATCAAATCTGTAGCTGGTCTTTAACATCTTGTAATCGTTATGCACCCACAGATATTTGCGACTGGCAGTTACCTTATCAATAACATAATAATTGGTCATTCCGTTCATGAATGAAACTGCCACATCCCATTCTCCTGCCAGTACGGGGACTGACTTCCGCCACAATTTCCATGTAAATTGGGCTAAATCAAGGCGTGTAATACCTCGCAACCTTACAAGGATGTTAGAAACTACCTTGACGGCACGTTCCAACCAACAACATTCCTGCTTCATAAAGCTACTATGGATACTGCCGAGAGCTATACGAAACTTTCTAGGAGCTTCAACTCTCTCAACATCAACAGGGACGTGAGAGTAAAACAGACCACCCTCGTTCACCACCATTACACTGATATCAAACAGATCCCGAGGCAACAATTCCAATAGCGACACAAAACTCTTTTCTGCACCACCCGACCCTAAAGACGGCATGACCAACAAAAGCCTGGTTTTCATACGTCTGCTCGATTTACATCATCTCTAAACTTGATGATTTTTGCAGGAACCCCGCTAACGACAGCATAAGGAGGGACATCTTTTATAACTACACTATTCGGTGCAATAATAGCATAATCGCCTATTGTTACCTTGCCAACCACTTTTGCACCAAAAGTAATTTCCACATGATTCCCGATCGTTGCCCTGTTCTCATTTCCATTCTTATTACCTATCATCGCGCCGCTGTTCATGACACAATAATCACCCATTGAGACACAGTTAAACGCCAGACCGCCCTTGTAATGCGCTATTCTTATTCCCTTCCCAACTGTATTGATAGAGATTGCGTCCAAACGATGAATCACAAACAATATGTTAAGTTTCTTCATAAATAAAAAGTATCCACTATTTTTTAGGTCTAAATATCGATAATAGGTTTTTCTTATTAACTATTTTATCAAAAGCACAAAACAGCATCAGCATCAATGGTGCATTAGATTTTAGCAATTGATATTGTTCAATATACTTCCAAGTTTTCGTTTGGACACAACTCATATCCAGTTCATCCCATATACTATTCATACACAAACTGCTGATAAAACTATATTTTTCCCTTATTGAGAAATTTCTGGCAAACACAAGCATTGTCAGCAAATTTCTAATTCTAGAATAATACTCCGCATCGATCAGAGGTCGGCTTTGTGTGTATTTATCTGTAATATTAAGCATCAAATTCCTCAAGCGGATTGCTGAACAGAATTTATCAATTTTGAAATTATGTGTAATGCTATTCGGATTGAAACAATAAGTATAAAGAGGATATGGGATAAACTTTGCGTTCGAAGCTTTCATACAAAATTCCACCTGGAATGGCAAATCTTCCGAAAGTATTTCACGTTCAGAATAAAATCTCAACTTCCACTCGTCAATAATATCTTTTTTATATAAACTATGCCAAACAGACATAAAGAATCTGTCTTTATAACATATTTCAGTCTTCGATATAAAAGAAAGAGCAACTTTAACCATCTCATTCCTTTTAAAAGATCTCTCTTCATCAAAATCACGAATCAAGCCAAAACTTCCATCTGGATATTCATTGCGGAGGCCGCTATACACAACATCATAACGCCCAGATTCTGTTGCTTCATAAAGAATGTAATACATTTTTGTATCCACATAATCATCCGAATCTATAAATGCCACATATTCCCCCCTTGCCACATCAAGACCTGTATTGCGAGCCATCCCCAGACCCTCGTTTTTTTCTTTATGTATGACTACAATTCGCGCATCTTTCTTACTCCACTCGTCACACATCTCAGGAACTCGATCCGGAGAACAATCATCAACAAGAATAATTTCGATATCCCTAAATGTCTGATTAACTACAGACTCCACACACCGGTCAAGATATTTCTCAACTTTATAGCAGGGAATAATTATTGAAATCTTTGGAACACTCATACCTCTTATCCATATAATTAGTTAGAAGCCATTAATTTCCTTTGCCTCACATATTTTTGTTGAGGTTTTGCCAATAGTAGAATAACTAATGCTAAGAATGTTGTTGAAAATGTAATTTCTACAGATGATAATACTATCATCACATAAATAAAACACAGAATCGGATAAGATAAAATACTTGCATCTTGCTTTTTAATCATAATAATTAATATTGACATATACACTATAACCCCAACAATACCGATTTCTATTATTAGATTAAACAAACCATTCTGTGCATTCGATCCGATTTCGTTCATCATTGTGATAAGATGCGAATTACCCATCCCATACCCGAATAAAGGAATATGTTCCAATAAACTTACAACACCCGCATATATTCTTAACCGACCGGTCAAGGTCATATCTTCGCCTAATACATCCACTATGATATACTTCATAAACGGAGTATTAATAATCGCAGTTGTGAAAAAGAAAAATATAATGCTGAAAAAAACAATTGATAAGATTAAAGTCTTTATTTCATATAACTTTACTTTGATATTCGGTTTAAATACAATGGAAAAAAGATACATAAGTACTGAACCTATAACCATTGTCGAACATTGGGTTTTAAGTGCAATAACTAAGCTTAGGCAAAGAAGTAAGATGAAATATTTTTTAGGCCTACCTATTAACAGCGGATGTAGTAAATAATAAATTATTGCTAAATATAAGTTTAGATAACAGACAGTAAACTTATTACCAACTAAATACCCACTGCCATTCGGGCTATTATATACTATTGCATTTATATCTGATGCGATAACAAAGGCCGACAAGAAATAAAATAGAGATCGTAAGAATTTAAGATACTGGCACTTACTATATATTCCTTCAAAATATAATACGAAAAACCAAATATTTATAACATAATAAATTGCGTGATCTCCTCTTCTAGCAAATATTGTACTTTTGTCGCCATGCGATATATAATCATAACTTAGATTCGCATTCTCAAAACCAGAATATATTACAATCAGCCCCCAAAGGAAAAAAAGAAGATTAATTTTAAGATATTCCTTTTCTAGTAATTGTTTCTTCAGTATATCAAAATTAAGTATCGGGAACAAAAGAATCAAACCATTTCTAATCCATCCCGCTATGGTCGGATTAAAAGAGGGTATGCTGAAAAAAATTGTATAGAAAAATACAAATGCGGAAAAAATTATTTTCTTATCAGACATCTAAGATAATTTTTTACTCTTTTTTTCATAGATTGATATTTCTCAACAATTATATCATAATAGTAATCAGATGCATTCGAATGTGTTTTGACCTTTGATAAGTCAGTCCCAGACACGTCGTTTTTACCAAAAGGGATAAACTCATTCGGGACAATACTAATTATATTAGAATTTAATACCTTTGGATCAAATCTCATTTTCCTTTTCTGGAGATGAATGTACAGAAATTCTTCTCTAACCATGTTATGAAGAGCATCTTTGAAATATCTTTCTACTTTTCCTTTATTCCATAAATATACCGCCCTCCTGTAGCTTTCCACCACAAAACCTCTGCCTTCAGGAGAAATCTCCTTGCCCTTATAAATTGTACGATAGAAGTTTGTAAAATATGTGCTGAAATTCAACGAATGGTCGTTTTGATATACTTTTTTATTATTGGCTAAAAAAATCTGATTAATATTACGCTCATCACGCCATTCTTCATCGAATGTCTTAATTTCTGAAGTTTGAAAAACTTCCTTGTATAATAATTCCCCTTGAAATGTAGACATAAATACACGATTATTCTCTATGGTATTTTTATAAATCGTCATATGTCCCAAGCAGAAGATTTTATCATATTGTTCCATAAAATCTTTTGACAGGAACTTATTTAAATCACCGATAATGGTATCGACATCGCAATGACCCCAGAAGCGGTAATCTGTCAAATATGACTCGAAGATATAGCCATACGCTGGCTTATAGTCGCACAATTTATAAGGTGCATCCAAACAAACAGGAAAATCAAATTTCGACTGTATTAAAGCTTTTAATTGACCAAATGTCATCTCAATCCGAGTAACATTCTCCGGATAAATATATATGCCAGCATCATCTGTGAATACTAGCCAATTAAAATTTTTATTATATGCACAAGAGTTCAAAAACAACTGGAAATAATTAGGTAATATTCCAAAATATGGTACAATAAAACAACATCTTCTCATTGCTATAAAAATTTACATCATAATCTAAAGAAGTGAATAAGACGGAAAAGAAAGGTAATTTAAATGAATCTGGATAGAATCTTAAAAATTCCAAGCGAATTTCTTATAAAATATACATTACGGCATGTTGAAAAGAATAGAAATATTCTACTCTGCTTCTTCAACTTGCGCTTACAACCCGAATCTGACACAATTTTTCGAGAATAAAGAACATGCTGTGCTATCAAATCATAGGTTACATTCTCCCTGAAACATATATTAATTAAACAATTAATATATGAATCTACTAATGATATAAATAAAGGGCTTATATCATACCCTACTAAATCAATATAATTCTTTATTATTTCGGACAAACAATTAGCAGAGTCCGTTGTGTAACGCTTGTCGGCATATTTATTTATATATGATGGTTCTGTATAATAGTAGCATACCGATTTTTGAATACGGCAGGAAGTCATGAATAACATATATTGAAATATAAAATGCAAGTCTTCCCATATAACATATTTTTCATTAAACCTGATATTATTATCTTTTATTATCTGCAAATTGAACAGTCGACACCATAAATAGCCGACATTGTCAACAGAACCAAGTTGATACAAAAAATCATCAATCCGCTCTTTTTTGTAATATTCATCAGAAATAAATGCAATACTGTTATAGTCTTCTGAACCTATCACCCGTTTATGAAATCCTTGAACAATTAAATCACAGTCCAAATCCTTCGAAAACTCAAGAAGCCAATCCGAACTTACATAATCATCTGAATCACAAAAAGCGACCCAATACCCACGAGCAAAACGCAATCCAGTATTCCTTGCTGAACTGACCCCTTCATTTTTTTTATGATAAACTTTTATGCGGATATCTATTTTCGCGTATTGATCACAGATCCTTCCAGACGAATCTTGACTGCCATCATCAATCAGCAATAGTTCAAAATTAGAAAATTTCTGGGATAATATACTTTCTATACAACGAACTAAATACTTTTCTGTATTATATACCGGTACTATGACTGATATTATAGGAGTATATTTTTCAATGTTAATCACGACTCAAAGCCAACTTTAGAAAATCTATTGCCTGTTCACGTCTATCATCCATAATAGTATTTACTTTAGTCCAGTTTATATCTTTATATTGTCTATCCCGAGTTAGATTTAATAAAATTCTATCATCTAAATCAAACATTGACAACAGCGAAGTAAAACGAGATAGACCTCTCCCTGAATTACCTATTGCAATAAATGGTTTATTATATAAAATAGAAAAGACACACGCATGAAAGGAGTCCGTAATGACAAATTCTGCATCATAAAACCCTCGCAACCACTGCTCAACAGAGGGCTGAATTCGTTCGCTCAATTGAGCGTATTTATCTTCCACTTTAGAATTAACCCGAAACGGTACCAAGCCTTTTGTATTAGCTACTTTCTCAATCAGCACGGTCTTTTCTTCCGTTTCATCAAGCACATAAGATAGCATGTTTCCTGGACTTCGCGGGACTTCAGCAGATTCAACAAGCTTTATATAATCTTCCACATGCAATAACATCGTCGGATCAATAACATGCTTGACCTCGACTCCAAAATGCTCCTTACATAAACCGCATGCAGAATTCTCTCGCACAGAAACGGCATTGAATTTCTTTAATAAGGCTGCGCATTGATGTTCTTGCTTATCTGTATATTCCCATTCATCCGTTCCATACGAAACAGCATACGCTACCCGTTCAATACTCCAGTTATTAGTAAACTTCAAATATGCATTTTCAATCCGAGAATGTGTCAAGCCACAAAAATATCTCGGTCTCCACACCTGGTCACTCCCGACGACTATCGCATCAAAATCTTGCTCTTTTATCTCTGAAAAATCATTGACTATTCGTCTTTTGATATATTTATTGATAAACTTATCGGTATTCTGCCTTATGATTGGATTCTCGTACCTAATTTTACGATTCAGTTGCTGCTCATAAAAAATTGGACACGGCCGTCCTATCATATTCTTCAATACTCTCTTTCCATATACCAATGGAGCCTTCCAAGTTGGAAGATGCAGAAATGGAGTCTTCTCTATCAGACACACATCGTGTCCCATGCGTTCAAGAACAGTTTGTAACGCATACGCCTGCAGGATTCCTCCATAATTTGTATGTAAAGGAAGAGTAAGAATACCTATTCTCATAATTTATCTCTTTACTATCTTCTTTACAACTTCTACTCCGCCATCGCCCAAAATATCTTTAGCTATTGTTTTTATCTTCCTTTTTAATTTCAGGTTGCGATCAGTGATGATATTTAATGTCTGCTCCAAAGCACTACTCTCATCTTCAGTCTCGGTAAAGACTTCCAGCAACATTGGTTTGTGAGCAAGCTCCGACGTAAGAAACCTATCCATAACTGATTTAAACTCATCTTTATTGGAAGCAGACATGTATTCATATCCTAGATTAGTCGCATAATCTCGAACAAGTTTTCGAGACTTATTACCATAGTGTCCTGCTGCCGCAATATATTTATCAGCTTCCTCTCCGAGAAAAAAACAGGGATGGTTATAGTTGCGGAACTCATTACCCTTCCCGTTATTAATGAGTATCAGTCTCACATTATTACCAACATGCCGGTTTCCGATGACATTCATATCATAAAAAAAAGCAAGATCTCCGAATACTCCAATGAAAAGTTTTTCCGGGTGAGCAAACGATGCTCCCATCATAGTTGATACTCCGCCATCTATACCGAAACCTCCAACATTACACTTCGCTTGGATACCAGCAGGCAATTTGAAAAAATTCCAAGACCTCAAGCTATGGTATATACCCAAATGCAATTCACATCCACCAGGAAGTTTGTCTACCATCTGTCTTGCAATCCATATATTGCTGAACGGAAGATCAGAAAGCTTTTCTGTCATAGCTTCAACTTCTGCTGTCATTTCTTCATATAATTCTGTATGGCACGCATCATCCAGAGCATATCTTTCAAAGAATTCTTCTTCGGGCATCATAAATACCCGCCTTAGATTTCTAAAAGTATCACGTAATTCTCCATCAGGACTCACCCTCCATGTATGTGCGGCATGTACATTGAACTGATTACCTGACACTTCACCTATATGGATACATAAATTTGCATTTGCAAAAGAAGAATGCCACTGCTTTTGTCCACACACAATCTGATAATGGACTTCATATTTACCCCTATAACCGCTGGTGTGGTCACACAACACTACGGAGTCATATGTTGCACAGAATTTATCGATTGCATTTGTCAGTCGCTCTGAAAAATCTTTATGTGCTCCTATGAAAATAACTATTCGGCCATCTCGCGGGATTTCTGGCATACCATCGTCAAATATAGTATGACGGAAGATTGCATTTACATGCGGGATTTCCTTAACAGAAAAATCATGACTGTATTTCGTATACAAATTAATATGAGCAGGGCCACCGCCATTCAGTTTGAGAGCGAGAATCGCCTTATTCGCTTCAATTTCACAATATCGCTCATCTTCTCTATCTTTGACCATAGGAAGCGTTACACTCTCAATCACAATATCATTGGGGATATTGCGCCTATCAATCTGCTGGTCTATCAAATGTCCGACCATATGATTGCCTCTGGTCGATGTCACCGCGAGTACCGGTAATTTCCGATAATACGCCTCTGTCAATCCTGGCATGTAATTTCTGGAAGCAGTAGCTCCGGTACAGCTTAAGACTACCGGCTCACCGGTTTCCGCAGCCATTCCGCAAGCCAGATAAGCCGCGCTTCGCTCATCGACTGATGACCAAATCTGAAACCATGGATCATTCTCTATGCTAACTACAAAGGTCATATTGGTTGTTCCAGGAGATGCTATGACACGATGAACACCATGCGCCTTCAACAAGGCAATAACTATCTGAACATTTCGTTCATCTGTATAATGAAAAATAGAATCCATATTATTATTTCTCAAAAAATCTTCTTAATTAGATTATCAATAGGTCGAGCAAAAAAAAGCAATGAGATTAAAACCGGCAGTACTATCATCAGTATTCTATGTACATTGCTTTCATACTCAAATGGTCTAAATATCATATACGCTGATGGTAACACCACCAGGCCATGCAACAGATAAACGCCCATAGTCCTGCCACCATACTTCGTATAAAATGTCTTTCTATTAGGAAACATCTTCAATACATAATAGCCGACCAATACCGCTGTAGCATATAACGAAATTCTAACTAATAATTGCCCCCCCCCATTCTCACCGTAGCTCTGAGTAAATGTAGTCAGGAATGCCCAATTCGGTCTGAAATACAAAACAAAACCCCAAAAGACGACAATACACAACAAAGGAACAGTATCTCTCAAATTAAACGGTTCAAAAAGCTTCTTTCTTATTTTAGAAAAAAAAGCGTCATTGTTTACATAATAGCCCAAAAGGAAAAATGGAAGAAAACAGAATACTCTGCTTAATGCAAACCGAGCGTTTATAAAAGGGAAGAAACCTGCAATCAACGCCATAAGAATGGAGATAGGGAGGGCAAATTTAACTTTTATGATTAATGGAAATATCAATCTATAAATAAACAGCACAAGCAAAAACCACATTGCAAAACTCGGAACGGTCCAATTCGCTGTATAATTACCATTACACAGTGATTCATAGAACATATAAAAAATATCGAATATAATGAATGGAAGCAAAAACACTTTTACATAGTTTTTTAAGGTTGATACCTGTTGGCTTTGCAAAAAAACCAGAAATAAAAAAGAACAAAGGCATCGTATATATCCCTCTGAAGAACCACAAATATGAAACTATAGTATTCGAGCTTCCATATGAAGCAATTAAGGTATGGCCAAGTACGACCATTATCATTAACCACACCTTGACATTATCAAAAGTATAAATTCTTTCTTTCAAGGTTTCTACTACTTCCAACGGGAGTTAATCGTTTTGCCATTATTACATACTATAACCTGACCAGATATACATCCTGAAGCATCAGACAAAAGAAAACATGCAGTTTCAGCGACTTCTTCCGGAAGATACACTCTTTCTGTGGCATTATATGCGAGATACAAGTTTCCATCAGACTTGATTCCCGTCATATCGGATGCCGTCACGCCCGGAGCGACAGCATTTACCCGTATACCGTGTTCAACAAATAGGCAAGCCAATCCCAGCACCATACTGTTAACTGCCGCCTTTGTAAAACCATACGGACGAAAATCAGCGGTATCTCCTGTTTCAGATGAAACAAAAAGTATATTTCCTATTCGATTTTCTTTCAAAAGCATCCTGGCGAAACTTTGAGTCAAGAAGAAACCGCCACGGAGATTCGTTGCAATTTGAGCATCAAAAGATTCCGGTGTCACATCAAAAAATGTCGGTTCATGTAGAGATATTCCGGCATTATTGACAAGACAGTCTGCACCATTCAAGATTCTATCAGCTTCCTTGACAAATTCATCCAACACATCAGTATCCTGAACATCTACAGCTAAATACTTGCAACCTATATTATCCGCTACAACCTTCAACTTCGCTTCATTACGCCCAGAAATCAGCACATCTGCTCCTTCAGCGACAAATTTGATTGCCATAGCAGCTCCTAGTCCTCTTCCGCCTCCGGTCACAATTATTTTTTTGCCGGCCAATCTGGCGTTTGGTTGCAAATATGAGATATCTGCTGTTATGTTTTTTTCGGGGATGCCATTCAGAACATATTTGATCCCTCTTTTAACATATTGTCTCAATGACATATAATTATCTATTTATTCTGGATAAAATACTAACAAGCTTACTATATATCTTCTTACGCTCAGATTTTTGCAATCCCAGCAAATATATTACGACACCAGTTGATAGGACACTTACAGCACATGTGACACAAAGGCGTAGAAAACTTTCTTCAAAATAAGTAGTTACCAATATAGGCAATACGAAAGCAAGGCTTGTTACGACAAATACTCTTAAAATAACATCAGAAAGATAAAGCTTTACAGGAAAGCCCAATTGAGTTTTCGCGAAATATAGACGGACAAAATTTAGTAAAAAATAAATAGCAATATAAATAACATATGTTGTTGCCGGAGGCAATCCCTGTTTAAAAGCCAGCCATGTCAAAGGGAACACCAAACATCCTACAATTGTTATCCAAAATTCATATTTTTTTATATTTCCGGTGGCCATAATAGCAGTCAACATAGAATTACCAAGCAAAGTCATCAACGAACCGAATAAGGTCAGGCGGAGAAACACTGAAGCATATTCAGGTACAAGTTTCAACCAGATTCGTAATATATAATCAGTCTCACATACAATAGGGACAAGAAACACTAAAAGCAGAAAATACGAAAATCTAGCACCGCGACAGACAAGTTTATATACATACTCCAGATCCCCTGAAGCATATGACTTGGTTATTTGAGGATTGATCGCAACTGTAAAATTATTTACAAACTGCATAACAGCATGCTGTACCTGTGTAGCCACACCACGTGCCGCATTCAGGGTTACTCCGAAAAAAATATTGACCAACATGTCCACCCCCTGGACATTCAGTATATATGCGGTATTGCCAAAGAAATTCCATCCTGCAAAACCGGTCATCTCCTTTATTAATGACTTATCATATACAAATTTATAATGGCTTTCCTCAAAATGTTTCCGACAATAGAAGCTGTAAGTAAATCGTATGATAAGCGCAACCATTACCAGCAAAACTGCATAGGAGACGAGTTTATCATACGGCGATATTACAAGCATGTAAACGACAGCTAATTTCAGAATTGCTTCCAAAATACTGATGTAAGCAAATGCTGACATCTTTTCGTGTGCTATTATAGTGGCATTGTACGGTAAACTTATAAGATTGATAATAAACGACAATAGCGAACACTGAAATACCCAGTTTGCCGCAGTCATGCGCTCTGCAGGAATATTCAATTTAGTATTGAGGAACCATACGCCTATCAGCTCCGCGATGACAAGAACTGCCAAAGAAATTCCTATCTGAATATTAACACTGGTAGCAAAAATTCTTTTAAGTTTGTCAATGTCTCCATGACCTAATTCATAGGTTATATATCGGCTGATAGCGGACGATAGCGAACTTGATATAACGGAGAACATAGCTACAACTCCGCCAACAACATTATATATACCATAATCAGATACTCCTAATGTGTTAAGCACGACACGGCTGGTGTACAGAGATACCAGCATAATGAACAACGTGCGTACATATAATAGCAAGGTGTTCTTCGCTATACGCTTATTATTTGTTGCACCATTCGCCATAACTTCATCTGAATATTACCCTAGTACGCCTCCTCATCCCCCTTGAACACATTCACCACCGTCTTCACGATGATGTAGACGTCGAGCCAGAGGCTCCAGTGCTCGATGTACCAGATGTCGCCGCGGATGCGGCCCTCCATCTGGTCGAGGGTCTCGGTCTCGCCGCGGTAGCCGGTGACCTGGCTCCAGCCGGTGATGCCGGGCTTGATGTAGTGGCGGACCATGTATTTGTCGATCAGGTGGGAGTATTCCTCGGTGTGCTTGAGCATGTGGGGGCGGGGGCCCACGACGCTCATCTGCCCGAGCAGCACGTTGATGAACTGCGGGAGCTCGTCGATGCTGGTCTTGCGCAGTATCTCGCCCCACTTGGTCACGCGGGGGTCGTTCCTCGTGGCCTGCAGGCTGTCGGCCTGGGCGTTGATCCTCATGCTGCGGAACTTCAGGCAGGTGAACTCCCTGCCGTTGATGCCGGTGCGCTTCTGGCGGAAAAAGACGGGCCCGGGCATGGTGAGTTCGGTGACTATCGCCACCACGATGAACACGGGAACAAACAATGTGCAGAGGAAGAGCAGCGAGAACGCTATGTCGAACGCCCGCTTGATGGCGCGGTTGCCCGACCAGCTGAGCGGCTCCTCGTGGAGGCTCAGGCAGGGCACGCTGCCCATCATCGTGAAGTGCATCTGGTGGCGGATGTAGTTGCGCACGTTGGGCACGCTGTAGAACCTCACCAGATGGTTCTCGCAGTATTTAACTATGGGCAGGATCACCTCGGCCTGCTTCGAGGGCAGACAGCAGTAGAGGCTGCTGACCTCGTCGGGATGCTCCTTCAGATAATTCTCCACCTCCTCGGGTCTGCCGAGATAGGGGCAGTCGGCGGGAAAGCGTTCGTTGGGCTCGAAATCGAAGTAGCCGCGGACCCAGAAGCCCAGGGTGGGGTCGTCGGCGAGCTCGTGGTAGAGCGCGGCGTTGTTCTCGGTGCTTCCCACGAGCACCACTCCGTTGCGCCTCCTTGTGTGCATCCAGAACTGCTCCACAAGCAGCCTCACGAGCAGCCTGAAGCCCAGTATCACCACGAACATCGCGACTATGCAGAGCGCATAGACGCCCGGGCGCGGCCTCAGGAAGTCGGCGAACTTGAGCACGGGGGTGGCGATGACGGCGAACCAGAAGACGTTGTGGAGCATTATCTCCACTATCTGCGACTTCTTGGCCTTCTTGATGTGCAGCACCACTCCGCCGTTGGCTATGCAGGCGTAATACACCGCCGAAATGATCAGCAGCGACTGCCACACCGTGGAACTTCCGTTCGGCCGGCCGAAATACATCGGCAGAAAGAAGATCAGATTGCAGAGCAGCAGGTCGCCCAGCACCACCGCAAGCCTGATCCAGGCGTCGTGCCTGCCGCGGTAATCGTTCACTTTCATGATTATAGCTCTTTCAAGGTTGTTATTCTGTGCAGGTCCGTCCCTTCGAACTCGTACCAGCCGGCTTTGCGCAGCCGTTCGGCCTTCTTCCGGGCGAGCGGGCCGTAGTGCCCGGTGAGCGAGGGCAGGTTGAGCTGGAACTTCACCCCTTCCTCCCTGAGGAGGCGGTAGTCTCCGTCCTCCATGTAGACATACCTTTCGGGGTGTGCGAGAACGGGATGGAAGCCCCTCGCCCTGATGCGCCCGAGCAATTCATGGAAACCCGCCGGCGCGCTGAAATAGCTGGTCTCCACCAGCAGATGGTCCCCTCCGGGGCCAAGAGGAAGCAGGTCGCCCGTTTCCAGACGCTCCTCGAACAGGCTGTCGAGCATGTTCTCGGCCGCGAGGTGCAGTTGCACGGAACCGGAATAGGCCGCCTGCAGTTCGGAGAAACGCTCCCGCAGCGCCGCGGTTGTGTTCGGAATGTCCTCCATGATGTGCGGCGTGAGCCAGACCTCGGCCACTCCCCTCCTTCCGTACTCCTCCAGCACCTCCAGCGCCTCCGCCATCGTCCGCACCCCGTCGTCGACCCCGGGCAGCACATGGCAGTGCCAGTCGGTGAACCCCGGGCCGAGCAGCCCCGCGGCGTCAGTCCTCCTCCTGAACGGCCACATTATTTGCTGTAATAGTGGTCCGAACCGTTGGAATAGCCGTAGTGATAGCTGTACTTGTAGCCGTAGCGATAGCCATAGCGGCCCTCGCCCGCGTCAGTGCCGTTCAAGATCAAGACCATGTTCCTGAACTTCTTCCCGTCGTAGTCTGCCTGCAGCACCGGCAGCATGTCACGCTCCAGCAGCCCGGCGCGCACCACGAACAGCGTGCAGTCCACGACCCTGTCGATGATCTGCGTGTCCGCCACCATCTCCACGGGAGGGCAGTCGATGAAGATATAGTCGTAGTCCGACCTCAGCGACTCGACGAGCTCCGCGAAGCGGGGTTCGGCCAGCAGTTCGGCGGGATTCGGGGGCATGGTGCCCACGGGCAGCATGAAGAGGCTTCCGGAATCGCCCACGGGCACGATGAGCTTCGACACGTCGTCGCAGCGCCGCGCGAGGTAGTCGCTGATTCCCCTGGCGGGGGAGCCGGCGTAGACCGAAAGCGAAGCCTTGCGCAGGTCGCAGTCGACCGCCAGCACCTTCTTGCCCTTGAGCGCGAAGCAGGCCGCCGTGTTCGCGGCCAGGAAGGTCTTGCCGCTGCCCACGTTGAACGAGGTGAACAGGCAGACGTTGCAGCCCCGGGCGCCCTCTCCCGCCTCCATGATGAACTCGAGGTTGGTGCGCAGCACCCTGAAGGCTTCGTTGACCACGTTGCGGCTGCCCTGGCGTATCACTATCTCGCCGCTGTGCTCCTCGGCGAGCTTCTTCCTGCGGGCGCGCGAAAGGCGCGAGAACCTGCTCCTCAGGCCGCCGGGCACCGACAGCGGAATCTCGCCGGCGAACGGCAGGGTCAGGTCTTCGAGGTCCTTGCGGCCGCGCACCCTGGTGTTCATGCTCTCAAGCAGGTAGATCGCCGCCACGGGAATCAGCAGGCCGAGGACGAGGGCCACCATCAGAATCTTGCTCTTGTTGGGGGAGGTCGGTATCATGGTGCCCATCGGGGGCGTGATCACCCGGGTGTTGTAGGCCGTGAAGGCCTGCGAGAGCTCGTTCTCCTCGCGCTTCTGGAGCAGGAAGAGGTAGAGCGACTCCTTGACCTTCTGCTGGCGCTCCACGGAGAGCAGGTATCTGCCCTGGCTCGGGTTCTCGGCTATGCGCTCGGAGGTCCGGCGCTCGCTGTGCTCGAGGGCGTCGATCTGGGTGTTCAGGGTCTCGATATGGTTGTCGATGGAGGTGATGATGGCCCCGCGCATGGTCTTGAGCGACTGGTCCATGTCCACCACGAGGGGGTTGGTCTCGCTGCTGTTGGCCACGAGGTTGTTGCGCTGGAGCTGGAGGCTGTTGTAGTCGGCGATCTGCTGCTCTATGCCGGAGCTCTGTATGCCGGAGTTGGCGGGCAGCAGCTGGTTCTCCCCTGTGTTGCCGGCGAGGTAGTTGCGCACGTAGCGCGTCATCGCCAGCTGGGTGCTGAGCTCGAGTATGCGGGCGCTGGTCTCGCTGCTCTGGCTCATGTACATGCTGGCCGCGGCCTGCACGTCGGGAAGCAGGTTCTCGCTCTTATAGGCTGAGATGTCCTCGTCCACGATGCCCAGCTCGTGCTCTATCACCGCGAGGCGCTCGTCGATGAACATCGAGGTGCTCACGGCTATCTGGTTCTTGTCCTTGATCCAGTCTTCGTTGTAGACGGCTATCAGCGTGTTGAGCACGTCCTCGGCCCGCTGGGGGCACACGTCGTCGATGGAGAGGTTGATGACCGTGGACTCGTCGTCGTTGAGCCCGACCACGAGGTTCTTCGAATATGCGGTCGCGGCCGCCTGAACGCCGCTCTTGCCCACGCGGACCACACCCTCGAAGGGTTCGTCGGAGGGGATCGCGGAGCGCACGATGCGTATGCCGCCTATCGGGGTGGCCGTGAGCGAATCGTAGCGCGCGGTCACGCTGCCGGAGACCTTCTCGCCGTCGAGCGTGAACTTGCCGAGGCTCAGCGTGCCGTCGTCATCGGGGCTGACCGTGAACGAGGCTCCGGTGTTGTCGCCGAGGTCCTCGAAGACCACCTCGAAGGGCCTGGAGGTACCGTAGAGCACCTCGTCGTGGAAGCGGCCCTCGGCGCTGTAGCTTATGTTCAGCTTCAGCCGCCTGACCACGTCCATCATCACTGCGGGCGACTGCAGCGACTGCATCTCGTTGTTGACGTTGGTGTTGGTCCGGAAGAGGCTGAGGTCGCCCATCACTCCGGCCGCGTCGCTGAAGGAACCGCCTCCGCCGCTCTCCTCCTTGATGAGCAGCGAGGCCGAGCGGGTGTAGACCGGCGGAGTCCTGAGAATGTAGACCGCGGCCACTCCGAGCACCAGCACCACAGATATTGCGAACCACCACCATCTGCCGAGGCAGAGGTATAAGAAGTCCTTGAAACTGAGAGAGTTCTTGGAGCCCTGCGGCTCCTGGGGGAAGAGATCGGTATTGTTGTCTGTCATTTTTGTCATCGGTTTAATGATACGGCCGATTGCCTGTCGGGTCTCAGAGTATGTTGGTGATGAGCACCGCCACCGAGGTCAACAGCGAGCCGAGCGAAATCCAGAACGAGGTGGAGCGGATGTTGTTGCCGTTCACGGTGGACTCGCGCACCTTCACGTCGTTGGGGGCCACGTACACGAGGTCGTTCTGCTGGAGGTAGAACGCCGGCGAGTTGTAGACGTCCTGCCCGGAGACGAGGTTCAATTGGTAGACCTGGAGAGTGTCGCCCTCCATGCGCTGCACCATCACCGCGTCGCGCCTGCCGTAGATAGTGAGGTCGCCGGCCATGCTCAGGGCGTCGAGTATGGTGATCCTGTCGCGCTCGATCGCGTAGCGACCGGGCTTGGCCACCTCGCCCATCACCGACACGGTCAGGTTCATGAACTCCACGGTGACTATCGGGTCCTTGACGAGGTCCTGTCCTATGAGCTCATCCTTGATGCAGCGGCCTATCTCCTCGCGGGTCATGCCCTCCACGTGGATTTTGCCGAGCACCGGGAAGTCGATGTTGCCGTCGGAGTCGACAGTGTAGCCGGAGACTCCCTGGCTCTGCCCGTAGGTGCTCGTGACGCTCCTGAGGGTCTGCCCCAGCTGCCTGGAGACGTAGGGCAGGTTGAACAGGTCGGTGAGCTGCGGGTCGCGGCTGTTCACGATTATGGATATCTTGTCGTCGGGCCGCACCCGGATCTCCTTCGCCTGGACGGCGGCCAAGGTGCCGTCGGTCTGCTGGAGGTCCTGGAAATACACCACTTCCTTAGGGGTGGCGCAGGAGCTTAGAAGCGCGGCGCAGGCCGCAAGCAGCAGGCAGCGCTTCAGAATCTTCTGTCTATTCATTTGTCTTGGATTGTTTGTTCATCAAACCTACACGAGCCGGATGAAGTCGGCTTCGATCTCCACGGTGGCCGCGAGCATCGAGGGTATCTCCACGAGCAGGCGCTTGACCTTGGAGCCCCTGACGGTCACGAGGCTGCCTTCACAGCCGTCGAGCCTTCCTCCGACGATCCGGATTCTTCTGTTGCACATCTCCGGGGTTATGTCCTCCGGACGATAGTAGCGTGCGCTTTCGTCGCCTTCGACCGCGTTGATGAAACGCTCCATGTCGTCCTTGCGCACGGTCATCGGCTCGCGATAGGTCTTCCGCAGGAAGCGGTACTGGAAAGTGCGTACCTTCAAGACTATGGGGTCAAGATCCTCCCTCGTCGCGTAGACGAAGAGCAGGTCGTGCATCACCGGAACCCTGAGGTTCTCGCGCACGCCCTTCCTGACCGTGGTCCGCCACTCCATGGGTGTGTAGCAGCGGATGCCCAGCTCCTCCAGCATCCGGTACGCAGGACGCAAGGCGTTGGAACGGGTGAGGTCGCGCATCACAAACCACTGCCTGTGATCGTCGTTCACCGCATTGTTCTGGGGGTCTAAAGCCAATGAAAAGAATCCTGCAAATCCTACTTACGCGCTGTAAGACAAGCAGTTACAAAGTAAAACCTATCAACAAACCTATACATCTCCCTCGAAGAGAAATTGTACACTGCAAATTTACTAAAAATTTTAACATATATTTGTATCGGAACAAAAACTGACAGTCATGACCTCTATTATCGTAATCGCCGCCATAGCCGCCGTCCTGGTGATATGGTTCATCTCCGTACAGCGCAAGCTCGTGAACAAGGACGAGCTCTGCCGCAACTCCATGAGCCAGATAGGCGTGCAGCAGAACAGCCGCTGGGACGCGGTGTCCGCCCTCGTGGAGCTCACCCGTTCCTACAACGAACATGAATACAACACGCTGCGCGACGTGATCGCCCAGCGCCGCGAGATAGTGGGCACCAGCAGCGCCGAAGAGGCCTCCGCCCAGGAGGACCTGCTCGGCAGCGCGCTCTCCCGCATCAACCTCGTGGCCGAGCAGTACCCTCAGCTGAAGGCCGACCAGACCTACGCCCGCACGATGGAGAGCATCAACCAGTACGAGAACAACGTGCGCGTGAGCCGCATGGTGTTCAACGACGCCGTGACCGCCTACAACCGCCTCGTGCGCCAGTTCCCCGACTCCATAGTGGCCGGAGCCCTGCACTTCGCCGTGAAGGAGTATCTCAAGGAGCCCGCCGGCAAGACGGAGATGCCTCCGGTGAAGTTCTGAGCGCCGCCGTGCCGATTTGCTGGCGCTGCCGTGCCGCCCGCGACTTCTGCCGCCGTTCCCGGTCGGCCTCAGTTTGCCGCCGTCGGAGCCATTCTGATTGGCACGGTTGGCAGTTTTCCGGACATGTTGCCCACAGCAGCGGCTCCGCCCAACTACTTTTAGTTTATATATGAACCGATTCTCCACCAACATCGCCGCCGCACTGCTGACGGTATTCGTCTGCCTGCCGGCCTCCGC
>ULUG01055579.1_pt1 | contig 18563 bp, 15 predicted proteins | sample 1958331 | NCBI WGS metagenome assembly ULUG01 (sample SAMEA4835755, study PRJEB28245) | human gut metagenome | biome: gut microbiome; material: fecal sample | place: Denmark | collected 2008
GAGTCTCCCTGTCGAGCAAGATAAAGCAGGTGGCGTCGGGACGCTTCGGCGTCACAGCGGAATATCTCGTGAATGCCGAGGAGATTCAGATCAAGATAGCCCAGGGTGCCAAGCCGGGAGAAGGCGGACAGCTTCCCGGCTTCAAGGTCAACGAGATAATCGCGAAGACCAGGAATTCGATTCCCGGCATCTCGCTCATATCTCCGCCGCCCCACCACGACATCTACTCCATCGAGGACCTTTCTCAGCTGATTTTCGACCTCCGGAACGTGAACCCGCAGGCCGCAGTCAGCGTGAAGCTCGTGGCGGAGAGCGGAGTGGGCACCATCGCCGCCGGCGTCGCTAAAGCGAAGGCCGACCTGGTGGTGATCTCGGGAGCGGAAGGAGGCACTGGGGCTGCTCCGGCCTCCTCGATGCGCTTCGCCGGCGTGAGTCCTGAAATAGGCCTCTCCGAGGCCCAGCAGACCCTCGTTCGCAACGGCCTCAGGGGCAGCGTAAGGCTACAGGTCGACGGACAGCTGAAGTCGGGGCGCGACGTGGTCATCATGGCTCTGCTCGGAGCCGACGAATTCGGCTTCGGCACCATGGCGCTCATAGTGCTCGGCTGCGTGATGATGCGCAAATGCAACCTCAACACCTGCCCCACCGGCGTGGCCACGCAGGATCCTGAACTGCGCAGGCATTTCAGCGGCAGGGCCGAATATCTCGAGACCTGCTTCCGCTTCCTCGCCCGCGAAGTGAGGGAGTATCTGGCCGAAATGGGCTTCACCAGGCTCGACGACATCATCGGCCGCACTGAACTGCTCATTCGCAAGCCGGTCGACCCTTCCCTCAAGGCCTCCAGAATAGATTTCTCCCGCATGCTGCACAAGGAGGAGAACCCGCACACCACGCTGTACCACTCCGCAGACCAGTTTTTCCGGCTTCCGGAAGTCAAGGACGACGAGATCGTCAGGGCCGCGCGGCCTGCAATAGAGTGGAAAGAGGAGATAAGCCTCGAATACAACATCTGCAATACCGACAGGGCGCTCTGCACCATGCTGAGCGGCAGGATAGCCCGCAAATACGGAGAGCAGGGCCTGCCGGATTTCACCGTCAACATCAAGTTCAAAGGTTCCGCCGGCCAGAGTTTCTGCGCCTTCCTCGCCCACGGAGTCAACGTGCGGCTTGAAGGCGAGACCAACGACTACTTCGGCAAGGGCCTCAGCGGAGGCAGGGTGGCCATAAGGCCTTTCTCCCGTTCTGCCTACAAGGCCGAGGACAACATCATAGCCGGCAACACCGGCCTCTACGGAGCGACTTCCGGGGAGATGTACGTCAACGGCCAGGTCGGACAGAGATTCGCCGTACGCAATTCCGGCGCCACCGCGGTCGTGGAAGGCGCCGGCGACCATTGCTGCGAATATATGACAGGAGGCAGGGTTGTGGTCCTCGGACCCGTCGGCAGGAACTTCGCTGCCGGCATGTCCGGCGGCATGGCATACGTGCTCGACCCTGAGCACGTTTTCGACTACTACTGCAACATGGACATGGTCGAGATCGGCCTGATCGAGGACGTCGCCGACCGCAGGGAGCTTCACGAACTCATACGCCAGCACTATCTCTATACCGGCTCCAGCCTCGCGAGGACCATTCTCGACGACTGGAACAGGTTCGAGGGCGATTTCGTGAAGGTTGTTCCGATAGAGTACAAGCAGGTGCTCCAGGAGGAGAGGCTGCGCGCGATACGGCAGAAGGTCCAGGACATTCAAATGCAATACTAGAATGGGCAATTACAAGGCATTTCTTACTGTTCCCCGCAAGGAAGCGGGCTACAGGCCTGTACACGACAGGATAATGGATTACGGAGAGGTGGAGCAGACGCTGAACATCAACGACCGCAAGCTCCAGGCTTCGAGGTGCATGGACTGCGGGGTCCCGTTCTGCAATATGGCGTGCCCCCTTGGGAACCGTCCCCCGGAATGGAATGACGCGGTGTGGAGGGGTGACTTCGAGCTTGCCTACCGGTTGCTCAACGCCACCGACGACTTTCCCGAGTTCACCGGGAGGGTGTGCCCCGCGCTGTGCGAGAAGGCCTGCGTGCTCAACCTTACGATTCACGAGCCGACCACCAACCGCGAGAACGAGGCGGCTATCACCGAGATCGCATTCCGCGAGAATTACGTCCGCACCGAGTGCCATGAGCCCAACGGCCGCAGGGTCGCCGTCATAGGTTCGGGCCCGGCAGGTCTTGTCGCCGCCAACAGGCTGCGCCGTCTAGGCTACGCGGTCACCGTATTCGAGAAGGACGAGGCTCCCGGAGGACTGCTGCGCTACGGAATACCGAACTTCAAGCTCAACAAGGCCATAATCGACCGCCGCGTCCGCGTCATGGAGGCGGAGGGGATTGAATTCCGCTGCAACTCAGCCGTGTCGCCGGAGCAGCTCACGGACTTTGACGCCTGCGTCGTCGCCACGGGCACTCCCCAAGCCAGGGATCTGAAGGTGCCCGGACGCGGCCTCAAGGGTGTTCATTTCGCCCTGGAACTGCTTTCGCAGCAGAACAGGGTCCTTGCCGGGGAGCAGGTTCCGCCGGAGAGCAGGGTCAGCTGCGCAGGCAAGGACGTCCTTGTGATAGGGGGTGGCGACACCGGTTCGGACTGCATAGGCACAGCCCGCAGGCAGGGCTGCAGGAGCGTGACCCAGATCGAGATCATGCCCATGCCACCCGCTGGCCCCGACGACCCCGCGAATCCCTGGCCTGCATGGCCCAGGGTGCTCAGGACCAGTTCTTCTCACGAAGAGGGCTGCACGCGCCGCTGGAACCTGAACACCCTCAGGTTCATTGACGAGGGTGGTGCGGTTGCCGGGGCGGAGGTGCAGACCGTCAGGTGGGAGAAAGCCGAGGACGGGCGCATGACCATGATCCCTGAAGACGGTACGGAGGTTATCAAGGCGGACATCGTGTTCATCGCGATGGGCTTCCTGAAGCCCGAGCTGCCGCAGTCCGTCCCCGACAATGTGTTCTATGCCGGTGACGCGCTGAACGGCGCTTCGCTCGTGGTCCGCGCAATGGCTTCCGGCGTAAGTGCGGCCGCAAAGGTAGACAGACTGTTGCGGGGAGAGACTCTCTGACGCCGCGTCGCGGCATCATCGGACAAAGAAGAAGCCGTCCTCAAAATCGCTTTGGGGACGGCCTTTCCGTTATTCTGCAATGTCAATATTCAGGATATCAGAAAATATTGATTTTTCCTGTCCATGAACAGCTGAAGTGCTTCGGCACCGCCTGCTGGTCAGCGAAGTCAAATTCTATGGTATATGTGCCGTCCGGATTCTTGGTGAGCTTGAGTTCTCCTCCGGTTGCGGCTGCTCCGAATTTCAAATCGCCGTCTTCAAAATATTTGCAATAGGTCGGAGAAAACGTCTCCCTATACATGTTCTCTTTCACTCCAGGCTCGAAAATGCCGGGAGTTACCGTTCCCGGGGTGCCTTTCTGGTCATCCTGCGCCATTGTGTAGGTTCCGGTCATGGGTTCTTCCGTGTATCCGGCGGGGCATATTATCTGGACCACAAGATAGTCCTTGTCGTACGACCATGAATCATCGTACTGCATGAATGTGATATCCCATGCAACGGCATCATCGTAAAGATAATCCATTGCCATTCCGTTTACTACGAACTTATCCGAGGTCTCGGAAGGGAAAGACAGTTCGTGATCTCCGGTCAGGTAATATTCGGTATAGGGATCGGTATTGGGTGCCCCGTTCACTTCTAGCGCTCCTGTATACGTGGCATGTATTTTCACGCCCTCGCGGGTAACGAGCTCGCATTCCACGGTATAGTTGTTCCCGCTTCCGGAAATCTCCACTGTTCCCGAAACCACAAGGCCTACTTTCTGCTCGTGCTGGTCTACGTAGAAATACCGGATGTTCGATCCTACAGGGAAGGGGGAGTTCATCATGCTGGTGCAGTATCCGCTTTCGAATTCGTTTTCCAGCATGTTGTCGGAGGAAATGCTGTAGGTTCCGGGAACGACATGACCGGATGCGTCATATTCCACATTGCCCACTAGTATGAGGTCGTAGCCAGGAACTTCCACCCATCCGTTGTCATCGAGGGCCGAATACATGCTGATATTTATGTTGGCGTTCTTGTAGTCGGCATCGCCCTCGCCTTCGATATATGACGCCGTCACGTCGGCCGCCGTCATGTCAATGTCTTCCTCCACCCAGTCTATGCTGTAGTCAATTCCTTGCTGGGCGCCTCTGTAGACCGCATGGTGGACAGAACCGTCGTCAAGAGTGAACGTAAGTTCGAATACGGAGTTGTCTATGTCGCCGCTGACGTAAAGGCTGCCCTCTTTCAGCATGTGTTTTGCGGCGCCGCTGAAGACGTAGCTGTCTGCCGCCGATATGGTCCAGTCGGCGTACCCGCTTTCCGGATCGAGATCGTACTGCCCGGCGGTGAAGGCCTGGCCGGCTGTTTCCTTGTCGATATTTCTGGTGAGGTATATGACATAATAAGTACCTTCGGGATTAAAGTTGCCATAATTATCCGTAGGTATATCCGAAAGCATCAGGAAATGGGTATAAGTGTCGTATGCGTCGCCGTAGTATATGCCGAGGAACTCGGTACAGGTCACGTCCGTGTCGGCCTCAGGCAGGGTCAAGCCGGCCTGGGTCACGGGAACGCTGAAATTCAGTTCTCCGTATTCCACAAGAACCTCATCGCTGCGGCTTGCGGACGTGTAGTTCGGATCCACCTTGAATTTGACGGTTCCGCTCCCGGAGCAGTCGAAGTCAGAAATCCACGACGCCCCTGACGAGGCCTCGACTGACCTCCCCGATACAGGATTGGCAAGGACGTATTCGATAGTGAAGTCCCCGCCTTCGGCCGGTGCTGAAACTGACTCTGTTTTCGGAAGGAATTCCGTCTCCGGCGGAACGTCCTTACGACATGATGCCGTCATGAACGAGGCGGCAAGGCATGCAAGTAAAAAGAATTTCTTCATCGGTAATACATTTTATGTACAAAAATATTATTTTTGGCTTTCAAAAACATTGACATAGATCAATATACGGGTTACCGTCGGTCCGGGTCAGCGTGACGCGGCGGTTGTCCGGAAAAGTGGAATCAGAAGAATTACAACGATGAAGGACCTCAGGGAACTTATCCGCGAAGAAGGGAATTACGGAATTTCCGATCAGGAGATCGACCGTCTGCTCGACAATATGGAGGAGATATCGGTTCCGGCCAAGACGCCTGTCATACAGACCGGCAAGATCAACACCAACGTCTACCTGATAAAGGAAGGCATCCTGAGGATTTCATATATCAGCGACGTGCGCGAAGTGACCTACGGTTTCGGCGGACCCGGTTCGTTCTTCCTTTCCCCGTCCTCATTCTACATGAACAGGCCTGCCTTCATGCAGGTCGATACCTGCAAGACAGCCGCATCGCTGCTTCGCATGACAAGGGAGCGCTTCTACAGCGTAATGCAGGTCTCGCACGAATTCGCCGCATGGATGTTCAACATCGCGATGTACCAGATATTCATGTGCGAGACGAAGCTGTCGCTGATAAACGGCACAGCCAAGGAACGCTACGTATCCCTGATAAAGAACCGACCGGAGATACTGAAGTACATCTCCAAGAAAAACATAGCGTCGTATCTCGACGTCACTCCGGAATACCTCAGCCGGATAAGCGTCGACCTTTAGCCCGCGACTTTACCTGCCGCTCCGGCCATCCAGAAATGATCCACGGGGCCGTGGCCGTGGCCGATTTCGTATTCCGCCCCTGATTCGATGGCCCCGGCAATATATTTTTTTGCGGACCTGGCGGCATCGTCGGGAGCCATACCCTGGGCAAGATATGAGGCGAGGGCGGATGAAAGGGTGCAGCCGGTGCCGTGGGTGTTGCGTGTACGGATACGTCTGGAGCGCAGTTCGATGCACCTGTCCTCTTCCGCATTGTAGAATATGTCCGTCAGTTCATCCTCGTCGAGATGCCCGGCCTTCATCATCACGGAGACCCTGCCTCCGCAGGAAAGTCGGCGTGCTGCGGCCGGCAGATCGCTTTGGGAAGAGATCTTCATGCCGGACAGAATCTCGGCTTCAGGTATATTGGGCGTGATGATCCGGGCGACGGGAATCAATTCGTCAATCAGCGCTCCCACTGCGTCGGCTTCTATAAGTCTGTCGCCGGAGGTGGCCACCATGACTGGATCCAGCACTATGTTGCGCGCATGATAGTGCAACAGCGTGTCCTTTACCGCCGATATGACCTCTGAAGAGTTCAGCATGCCGATCTTGACCGCATCAGCGCCTATATCGTCAAACACGGCTCGTCCATGCTCCCGCCGCATTCTTTCTACATGGGCAGGGAGCGGCTTTACAAGGTCATGCAGTCACCGCAAGAATTTGCGATGTGGATGTTCGACATTGCAATCTGCCAGATGTCAGGTCCGGAGATGAAACTTTCGCTGCGGATCTTTAGCTCCGGCTAGAATTCCAGGCCTATGGAGAGCTTGGGCATGAAGCCGAACGCGGTGCCGCCTGTCACCGGATAGGAGAATGTGGTCAGGCCGAGGGTCAGATTGAGACCCAGATTCTCGTTGAAGGTCCAGGCCCAGCCGGCGTGGGGCTCGAATTCGGCCGCTTTGGAAAAACGGTTCCCGGGTGCGTCACCGTTCAGGGGACCCATACATCCGAACTTGAAGCCGACCACCGGGGTACTGTTCTTCTTCAGGATATAAGCCTTGTACTCCATGAAGATGTGGGCGAAAGGTGGTGTGGCGCCGGGGACTATGAAAAGACCCGCTCCTGCGCCGAGATAGTGGTGTTCGTCGAACATGTAGCCGTGGGAGGTGTCGACGCCGATCCAGGCGAGATACTGGTTGGTGAGCGAGACGCTTCCCCGATAGCCCTCGGTGCGGTAATGCACGGGGTCGCTCGCCTTGGCGTCCGCACATACGGCGCTGAGCGACAGGGCTGCGGCGCAGAACGCCGCGAAGACGATGAGTTTCTTCATAATATGCCTTTCAGTTAGTTCAGTTTTCTCTGCGGAGATTCCAGAAATGGTCCACCGGACCGTGCCCGTGGCCTATTTCGTAGTCGGCTCCGGACTCGATGGCGTGTGCGATGTAGTCCTTCGCGGCGCTTGCGGCGTCATCCAGGGGATACCCTTGGGCGAGATATGAGGCCAATGCCGACGACAGGGTGCATCCGGTGCCATGAGTGTTCCTGGTATAGATGCGGCGGGAGCGCAGTTCGATGCATCTGTCCTCTTCGGCGTTGTAGAATATGTCCGTGAGTTCGCCGTCGCTGAGGTGGCCGGCTTTCATCATCACGGACACCCTGCCTCCGCAGGAGAGTCTGCGGGCGATTTCGGGAAGTTCACGCTGCGAGGTGATTTTCGTTCCTGCGAGTATCTCGGCTTCGGGTATGTTCGGGGTGATCACCCTGGCCATCGGTATGAGTTCTGTCTTCAGCGAATTGACGGCCGACTCTTCTATGAGCCTGTCACCGGAGGTGGCGACCATCACCGGGTCGAGCACTATGTTCCGGGCGCCGTAATGCGTGAGGCTGTCGCGGACGGTGCGGATGACCTCCGAGGAGTTGAGCATGCCTATCTTGACAGCCTGTGCGCCTATGTCGTCGAACACCGCGGCGATCTGGCCGGTAATCGTCTTTACCGGCACCGGGAACACGTCCCTCACGCCGAGGGTATTCTGTACTACAACCGCGGTCACTGCGCAGGCCGCATAGCCGCCGGTCGCCGAAATGGCCTTTATGTCGGCCTGCTGTCCGGCTCCGCCCGACGGGTCGGTCCCGGAAATCGCAAGCACAATCGGATATTTCTTCATTGCAGGTATTGTTTATACTGTTATCTATTATTGTCTTCGTCGATGTGTTTCTTCAATGTCGCTCTGTCTTGATAGTTGTCTGTTCAGGATACTGCCTCCAGAGAGGCTAGCCGCCCGCGGCTGTGAGCGGGCGATGCTCCGGAGCCGGATTGCAAATCCGGCTGAACAGGGGCATCGATGGAGCGAAGCGGAACCTCGAGGGAGGCAGTACCCTGAACAGACAGAATGAACAATATTCAAAAATGATGATATCCATCGAAATCACGGTCAGTTCCGAGCCAGTCCAGCCGGCCGGAGTCAGTAATTTCGCCTATGACCGTATGCGGGATGTCGATTTCCGCGTCAGGGTCAGCCGTGAACAGCAGTTCGTAGTCCTCGCCGCCGCTTATCGCCAGCTCGAGAGGGTCCCAGCCGTTGCGCTTGCATGTCCGCAGCAGCTCGTCCGACAGCGGCAACTTGTTCACATTGACCTCAGCACCCTTGCGGGAGGCCCGGAGGACGTGACGTAGGTCGGAACCTATGCCGTCGGAGATGTCTATCATCGAATGGACGCCTTCGGTGACCGCCAGCTTGAGACCTTCTTCTATCCTGGGGATGGGCTGGTAGTGCATGGCGATCAGGGCCTGTGCGTCGGAGTTGCGTCTCGCGCCCTCGAGTATGACCTTGAGGCCGGCGCCCGCGTCGCCGAGATATCCTGTGACACAGATCTTGTCGCCCTCCCTCGCTCCGCTGCGCATGAGAGCCTTGCCGGACACGCATTTGCCGAGTATGGTCACGCTTATGCAGACCTTGTCGGACGAGGCGGTGGTGTCTCCGCCGAGCAGCGTGCAATGGTACCTGCCGGAAATGTCGTTGTAGCCCTTGAAAAACTCGTCGGTCCACTTGCTGTCGAGGCTTTCGGGCAGGGCGAAGGACAGGAAGGTGGCGACAGGAAGGCCGCCCATCGCGGCGATGTCGCTGAGGTTGACCGCCGCCGACTTCCAGCCCAGGCGGTAAGGCTTGATGTCGTCGAGAATGAAATGGATGCCCTCGACAAGCATGTCGGTACTGACCAGAAGGTCGATGCCGTTGCCCTGGGGAATGACCGCGCAATCGTCGCCGATGCCGGTCATGCCGTCAGGCGCAGTAACTCCGGACTTGATTCTGTCTATGAGTCCGAATTCTCCTAGTTCCTTTAGTTTCATAATCATGTGGAAGTTTTTCCTATGATGTTCCGGTCATGGCCGGAATACCCGTAGTCCCAGAAAGCAAATTCAAAGCCAAGAGCCTCGAGAAAGGCTTTGTCCATGCGTCCGGCGACCTGCGGGCCAGAAGTCTCCGCAAGCGAGTCGGCGATTGCGACCATGCGCATCACGCTGCGCCCGTAGGCTTCGTCGCCGTATTCCTCTATCCATTCGCAGTAGGGATTGCCCTCAAGCCTGGCGGTCGAGCGCACGTACTCTCCGACGTTGTTGTACACCCAGGAGCAGGGAAGCATGGCCGCGGTGGCGACGGCGACATTCCCGCTTGCGACGGCGGACTCCATCCATGTGCAATACGCCTCCGTCACCTCAGACGGGGGTACGGCGGTGTCTACGGAAAAACGTTCCATGAGCAGCCGGTGCATGGCCTGTTCCGATTCGCCGCCGGCGTCTGCGAATTCGTGCATGAAGAACCTGTCGCCTTCGTCGGGCAGCAGGTCGGCAAGGCGGTGCATCAGCGAGCAATAGCGCGGCAGATAGAGTTCGTCCTGCGCGAGATAGCGGGCGAATTTGTCGGGCGAGAGAGAGCCGTCGGCCAGTTCCCTAATGAACGGATGCCGGAGAATCCTGCTGTACAGGGCTTCTCCGGCCTTCCATATATGCTCGGACCAATTCTCCATATATCGCACGTCTACAGGAAACCGGCCATGATCTGTATGCACAGAATCAGCAGCACCATGGCGATAGGGTAGACTGTCGCGTACGCCACTCCGGGGATGTTGCTGTCGGACATCGAGTCGGCGGCTGCAAGTCCGGGGGTGCTCGTCATGCCGCCCGTCAGGGTTCCCAGCAGGTCGAGCATTGAGACCTTGAAGCAGAAGATGCCGATCAGCGACGCCGCGATGAGAGGCACGATGGTGATGGCGGCACCGACCAGGAACATCAGCCAGCCGCTTTCCTGGAACGTGGCCACCAGATTCTGTCCTGCCGACGTGCCGACCTCGGCGAGGAACAGCAGCAGGCCGATCTGCCGGATGAGCTGGTTAGCCGAACCGGAAAGCGTCCAGAGTATGGGGCCGGTCTTGCCAATGGCGCTGAGCACGAGCGCAGTCAGCAGCACGCCTCCGGTGAGTCCGGGAGAGAAGTTGACGCCTCCGGGGAAGGTTATGTTGAGCTTGCCGACGAGCACGCCGAGCACTATTCCGAGCGCTATCGGCAGAAAATCAGTGTCGGAAAGCACCTTGGCGTTGTTGCCGAAGAGATTGGACACGCCCGTGATACCTTCGGTCTCACCCACGACTGTGAGCTTGTCGCCGAACTTCAGGCTCAGTTCGGGCGAGGGGGTGATGTCGATTCCGCTTCGGCGGACTCTGGTGATGGTGCAGCCGAAGTTCTGCTGCAGATTGAGGCTGCCCAGACTCTTTCCGACCATGTCCTTGCGGCTCACGAGTATGGACTCCACGCTCTGCTGTTTGGTGAGGGGGAGTTCACCGGAACTGCGTTCTCCCAGGAGCATGGACAGCTGGCTCAGGGCGTCTTCCGTACCGACCGCCTGGAGGATATCGCCCTCCTTCACTACATATCCGGCGTGCGGCATAAGTATGCTGTCACCGCTCTTGATGCGCGAGATGACCGCTCCGGTGACTGCGCGAATGCTCAGCTGGGCGAGCGTACGTCCGAACACCATCTTGTTGGTCACCTTGAAAATGCAGGTGCCGAGCTCCGGGTATTGGCCGGTCCGTTCCTTTTCGAGCCTGGCGGCCTCCTTGTTGAGATCAACTCGGAATATCTTCGGAAGCAGCTTCACGAAAAGTATCACTCCTATCACTCCGAACGGATAGGCGATACCGTAGGCGATGGAAGCCAGGGAGGAGCCGGTGCTGTCGATAGCGACCGCAAGGCCCGGGGTGCTGGTGAGCGCTCCCGCAAGCAGGCCGACGGTGCTCGGCGCATCGAGATGGAAGAGGTATTTCATCGCGACAGCGGTGAGGGAGGCGGAGCCTATGATTATAGCCGTGAGCACTATGAGCACCTTGCCCTTGCTCTTGAACGAGCTGAAGAATCCCGGACCGGCCTGTATGCCTATAGTAAAGATGAACAGCACCAGACCCAGGTCGCCGAATTCCTTGGGGATGACCACGCCGAAATGGCCGAAGGCCAGGGCGACGAAAATCACGGCCGAGATGTCCAGCGACAGCCCCTTTATCTTGACTCTTCCAAGAAGGAAGCCCAGCGCTATTATCACGAACAGCGCGAAATAGGTGGATTGCAGAAGTTCAGATATCATCTCAAGGCAGTTTACAGAGTGGCGTATTTCCTGCCGTACTCAAGCATCTGGCCGAGGTAGTCGTCGGGATACTCGACGCGGTAGTCGACCACCTTGCCGCCCTTGGTCACGGGAACGATCTCGGGGTTCACGAAACCTCCGTAGGGCTTGAGCCCCAGAGCGTCGTAGCGCTCCTTCACTTCTTTGTGGAGGGCGGGGTCGATGTTCACGGCGTAGGTCTCCACGAGGGCCTTGCCGGCCTTATAGTCGCCTTCCGACTTGATGCGCTGTATCTCGGCGAGCAGCTTTCCGAAAAGGCCGCGGAGCGCCTCGTAGTCGTTGACCACGAAATAGGTCTTGCCGTCGCGCACCTTCTTCTCGATCACGTTGTCAGTCTTGCCCTGCTCGTAGCACCATTCGGCTATCAGCTTGCGGTTCTGCATGTGGGCCTCGGTGTTCTTCCTTCCGAGTTCGACACGGCTGAACTGGACCATCATGCCGTTGCGGATATAGTTGGCATACTGGGCCTTGTAGGCTTCCATGTCGGGGAGTATGCCCAGCTCGACGAGCTTGGGGTCGGCGATATAGTAGAGGCCGAAGAGGTCGGCGCGGGTCTCCTCGAGAGTGGAGCTGTATTCCTTGAGCGCATTGGGTGACACGCCTGGCAGAATCTGGCCGGAGCCGTGTCCGAGACACTCGTGCAGGTCGGTGTGTATCTCATCGGTGAGAGAGAGGTATTTCTTCGCTGCGGCGATTTCGGCCTCGTCCCAGGCGAACTCGTTGAGAGTGCTCTTGGGCGACTCCTGCGCCGCGAAATCGTAGGCATGGGTGATGTTCGCGATGGTCACGGACTTGGAGCCGTGCTCCTTGCGTATCCAGTCGGCGTTGGGAAGGTTGATTCCGATGGGGGTTGAAGGATAGCAGTCGCCGCTGAGAGTGGTGGCGTTGATGACCTTGGCGGTGATGCCCTTCACGGTCTCCTTCTTGAAGCGGGGGTCGACGGGGGAGTTGTCCTCGAACCACTGTGCGTTCTCGCTGAGGATCTCGGTCCTCTCGGAGGCCTCATGGTCCTTGATGTTCACCAGTCCCTCCCAGCTGCCCTTGCGGCCGAGGGGGTCGGTGTAGTCCTCGACGAATCCGTTGACGAAGTCCACGGTTCCGAGAGTGTCCTGCACCCATTCGATGTTGTACTTGTCCCAGAGGCGCAGGTCGCCGGTGCGGTAGTATTCGACAAGAGTGGCGATGTACTGCTTCTGGAGGTCGTTCTCGGCGACCGCGGCGGCTTTCTCAAGCTCGGCGACAATCTTCTCGAGAGCGGCGGAGTAGATGCCTCCTATCTTCCAGGCCTCCTCGCGCACCACTCCGTCGGAGCCCTTGACCACCTTGGTGTTCAGGCCGTAGGAGACGGGCTCGGGGTCGTTCGGGTCCTGGAGTTCGTGATAGTATTTCTCGACCTCGTCGCGGGTCACGTTCTCGTAGAAGTTCACTGCCGACAGGGCCACGATGTCCCCGTCGCTGCTGTTGGACTTGCGCTGGGGGTAGATGTCGGGGTTGTAGATGATTTCCAGCAGTCCTGAGGCTTCGGCCTCATCGATGCCCACCGCGCTCATCAGGGAGGCGAAATACTCCCTCGGGCAGTCGGGGAAGAACTTGTCCTCGGCGTAGTGGTGATGGATTCCGTTGCTGAAGAATACGCGCTTGGCGTAGACCGTGAAGTCCTGGAAGTCCTTGGAATCCCTGTCGCCCTGATAGTTCTCGAGTATGTTCTCGATGGCGTGGCGTATGGGCAGATTGGCCTTGCAGTGCTGGTCCCAGAGTATGTCGCGGCCGTACTTGGCGGCCTCGCCGAGATGGTAGACATATTCCTTCTGCTGAAGGGTCAGGTCGTCCCATCCGGGAATCTGGTAGCGCATTATCTTGAGGTCGGCGAATTCGTCAATCAGATACTTGAAATCCTTGTCCTGCTGCGATCCGGCATTGTTCCCGCACGAAACGGCAGCGGCTGTGAGCGCCGTGAGAGCTGTCATTTTGAGAAATCCTTTCATAAGTCATTGTCCTTTCAATTTGTAAAGATAGTCATTTTTTCGTTTGCGCCACGTGCAGCACCGCGTCTTCGAGGGTGGCGAACATCGGGACACCGTATTTGGCGCAGGTGATGCGGACGTTGTCGTAGCGGTAGAATTCGGGCGGGCAGATGACGAGCAGCCTGCCTCCGCGGGCGTGGAGTCCGAGCTCCAGCAGGGTGATGGGCGACTGGCTGCCGGGAAGGAAGTTCATTATTATCCAGTCGGCCTGTTCGAGGTGCTCGAGCTCCCAGTTCACCTGATAGTCCATCTCTCCGGGTTTAGCTGCGTCCCAGTGTTCCTGACGCGGGTTGAACAGCATGAAGCGGCCGGAGGGGAGTGCGGCGAACAGGGAATCGGCGCGCGCCTGCCAGTCGACGCTGTTGCCCATGTCGATTGTGCCGGCCAGGAATACCGTGGTCCTGCCAGCACTGTCGGCGTTCTCGATGCGCTCCTCGTGCGGGTGCACGGTGACGACGGAGCTTTCCGCCTGCGCCAGCGACGCGGTTCTGCGCCCCATTCCGGCGAAGCTGGACACGATCAGCACCGGCAGCAGGACTGCCGCGGCGGCGATGAGCACTGTGGTCAGAGTCTGGCGCTTCATTCCATTATGATTTGAGAAGCACCCGGGCGACGTCGCTGAACTTGTCGAGACGCACTATGTCGGGTGAATCGAATTCTTCGGCCTCTTCATGCTTCCACATGGTGTGGAAGGGGATGTGGATTCCCGAGCCTCCGAGCTCCACGACGGGTCGGATGTCGGACTTGAAGGAGTTGCCTATCATCAGCAGCTGCTCCGGGGTGATGCCTTCCGAGCTGCAGAGGTCCAGATATTCCTTCCTGCCCTTGTCGCACACGATCACGGTGTCGTCGAAGAACTGCGCGAGGCCGGAGCGGCCTATCTTGTTGCGCTGGTCGAGCAAGTCGCCCTTGGTGAACAGCACGAGGCGGTATCTTCCGGATTTGCGGAGCTCCTCCAGGGTCTCGGCGACACCGGGAAGGGGAGTCGCCGGAATTTCGAGCAGCGACTTGGCGGACTTCAGTATATGGTCAAGCTGGGTGGCGGAGACCTTTCCTCCGGAAACCTCCATCGCCGTCTCCATCATCGAGATGCACACGGACTTGGCTCCGTAGCCGAGCAGCGGCATGTTGGCGATTTCCGTTTCGAACAGCCTGTCCTGCAGCCAGTCGGCCTGACCGTATTCCAGGAGAGTCTCCGAGAAGACGTCGCCCGCCCGGTCGTAGTACGACTGGTTGTCCCAGAGGGTGTCGTCGGCGTCGACCGCTATGACTTTTATATCTTTCATATCTCTTCAAGTTTTGTGTAGAACTGGCCGACATGGCGGCCGTCGGCGAGGCCGTGGTTCACGAGTATCGAGACCGTCATCATCTTCCTGCCGCCGCAGTCGGTGAGCTTCCCGGTGGAAATCTGAGGAATCGAGTCGCCGGGGCGGTGGGCGCCCTCCTCCTTGATTGCGAGGAAGTCGACCCAGGGGATGGCGCTGTAGTATATAAGGTCCGTCCTGTGCTCGTTGCCGTCGAGGCACAGGCCCTTTCCCGCCTTGACACGCCTCATTTCCTCCTTTGCGGCGGCTACGAAGGCGCGGAGGTCCTCGTGGTACTCAAAATATCCGAAGCCGAAGCTTCCGTCGTCGTGGGCTATGGTCGGGCTTACGCCTATACTGTCGTACAGCACCACGTCCTCTCCTTCGATTCTGGTCCGCAGCTCGGGCACGGAGTTGAGCGCGGTGAGTATGCGGTGCAGCGAATACAGGAAAAAGGATTCGCCCGCGGCCTTGGCGGCGCGGTGGCATTCGGTGAAGTCGACTTTCGCCGCAAGACCCCAGTAGGGATCTGGCATGTTGCCGAAGAATTCGTAGTATTCGCGGCGCGGCCAGGTCGACAGATCTATCGTCTGCTTCATATGCTTTGTTTACCGTTACAAATTTAGGTCTTGTTTTCAAATGTACCAACTTCCAAGGAGCCGGCAGGCTTCAAGAAAGTGTTTGACCGAGAGTCGGCATGACAATTGCTGACCTTCCGCTGCCGGAGGCCGGAGTGCAGTCCGGGCGGATGCCGGACTGGGTCCCTGATATCGGGTCCGAATGAAAACGATGAAGATAGGATGTATTATATTCGCCGCTGTCGCCGCATTCCTCCTTTCGGGAATGACGGCGGCTTCGGCGCAGGACGCCCCCGTTCTTTCGGTCGGGGGAGGAGATTTCGCGCCCGACAGCCTTTATCAGGCTCCGTCCATGCTTTTCTATCCGGCATTCAGCGCTCCGAGGCTGCCTTCGCTGCTCCAGCCCGACCTTCCGGTGAGCAGGGAGGACAGGGCGATGGCCCGGGATTTCGCCGTACACTCTGCGGTGATGGAATCGGTGGCTGCCTATCTGAGACAGGTGCCGCTGTTCGAGATCACCGCCACCGGCGCCAGGCCGCGCTTCGGCAACCCTTTCGCGATTCCCTACGGCCACGTTCCCATGGGAAACTCGTCCAACCCTTTCGTGACGGCCGTGACCCCGGGCTGGCAGCCCGAGCCGTACAAATACAGCCCCGAGTCCATCCCCCAATGCATACGACTCGAATATGACTTCGCCAGCGGCACATGGAAACAGGTCATGGTCGACTGGGAAGAATACACTGAGCAGATGTCCGGATTCTCCGGAAACCTCCAGACCGAACCTGTCCCCGCCGTTCCGGTGACCCCCGTGGAGAGGGCGATGCGGCGGTAGTCTGAATATATTTCGTATCTTTACATTTGTTACAAAGTGCGGCGATGGCAACGGATTTCGAAAAATACATTCGGCAGGGAGAACCCGGAAGAAGAGAGCTAGCATACACTTGGCAGACTGCCATCGGCCTCCAGGCCGTGGACGGGCTGAGAACCTCCGATTATCTTAAAGAAACCGCCGGCAGACACATCGAGGGCGACATTTCAATAGACGAAGCCAGCTCATTGATCAAGTCGTACTACGAATCCAGAGCCGGACGTGAACCTGACAGCGCAGGCATGCAGGAAGCCGACAAGGTCTCAGTGAACATTACCCGCGTACTGTCGTCCCAGACGCTGGATTTCAGTACGGACGGATTTATCTCAATCCACCGGAGAATCTTTGACGGCGTTTACAGGCACGCTGGCCGGCTGCGCGATCACAACATCTCCAAAAAGGAATGGGTGCTCGACGGTGACTCGGTCAGCTATCTGAACTGGGAGGACCTTCGGAGAGCCCTGGATTACGATCTCGAACGGGAGCGTCATTTCAGCTACAGAGGTCTCTCCGCGAAAGAGACTGCCGCGCATCTGGCGAGGTTTGTCGCCGGACTGTGGCAGATTCATCCTTTCTGCGAAGGCAACACCAGGACGACCGCCGTGTTTCTGATCCAGTATCTCCGCTCCATAGGCTTCAATGCAGACAACGGCCTCTTTGCAGAATATTCCTGGTATTTCAGAAACGCATTGGTGCGCGCAAATTACAAAAACGCGACGAAGGGGATAGACTACACCTTCACATACCTTGAGCGCTTCCTCCGCAATCTGCTATATGGTGAGCGGTCGGAACTGCGCAACCGATATATGCACATAAACCCGCCGGAGGAATGGCGCAGCGACGGTGATACTTGTCTCGAAGAAACAGGACAAGCGCAGGACAAGTACAATACAAGTAAAACAGAAGCCCACATAACACCCGAAGTCCTGCAACTGATTCGGGCGGTCGGAGGCGAAACCCTGTCCGTCAGAGGAATTATGGAACGCCTGCAGCTTAAAAGCCGCGGAAATTTCCTGAAACTGTATCTTCATCCCGCGCTCACTGGGACATACATTGAAGCACTGTACCCCGACAGGCCTCACCATCCTCGGCAGAAATACCATCTGACCATGAAAGGCCGGACACTGCTGTCCGAGCCCCGATAGCGCCTCTATATCCTGATGTTCTCGAGTATGTCCTCGGCGTTCATGGCCTCCATGCCTCTGAGCGACGCGGCTGCGTCTCCCGCAAGGCCGTGGAACCATACGCCCAGAATTGCAGCGGAAAGGGAATCGTAACCCCTTGCGGCAAGCCCGGCAACCAGGCCCGTGAGTACGTCGCCGCTGCCGCCCTTGGCCATTCCGGGGTTGCCGCTCATGTTGAAGAAACAGCGCCCGTCGGGGGAGCAGACCATCGTATGCGCACCCTTGAGCACAATCACAGATTTCAACCGTGCGCAGAACTGCCGTACCAGGGCGACCTTGTGCAGGTCATCGCGCCATGGCGCGCCCGCCGGTGCGACATCTTCCAGCAGTCCTCGGCTTCCGGCAGCGCGCAGCAGCCTCGAAAGCTCGCCGACGTGTGGGGTCAGCACGCTGCCTTCCGGAATCATCGCCAGCATCTCCGGACGTTCGGAAATGATGTTCAGGGCGTCCGCGTCCAGTACGGTCGTGCGGATTCTGGGATGTTGCGGCAGACATGCAAGCAGCTTCTCCAGCGCGGCCGCGGCAGCTTCCGAACGGCCGATTCCGGGTCCGACGGCCACGGCGGAATATTTCCCGAGATCTGCGGGAAGCGAGCTGAACACCGGCGCCCCGTCGGCGGAGATTATGGCCGCGGGGTGCGAAATCAGCATCGCCGTCCTGCCCGCGGCCGGAATATGCGCGCTCACGAGTCCGCAGCCAGAACGCAGGGCGGCTCCGGTACACAGAATCGCCGCACCCATGTATTCGGCGCTTCCGGCAATCACCAGCGCGTGTCCGTGCGTGCCCTTGTGGTCGAATTCTCCGCGCGGCCGGAGCAGCGTCGGGACGTACGCGGCGTCCACGGCGACATACGCCGATTCGCGGGAATCGATGAATTTTCTGTCAAGGCCGATGTGCACCGTGCGCAGCCTGCCCGCATATCGGCCGGTTTCGGGCAGCAGCAGCGAGAGCTTCGGGAATTCGATGGTCAATGTGAGGTCGGCGGCTATTACATCCGCGCCGGCTGCTTCCTCCCGGTTGCAGGGTTCCGTTGGCAGACCCGAGGGCATGTCGATCGAAATCACCATGCGGCAGCGGCGGGAATGTTCATTGACGAGTCTTATCGCCTGCAGCGCAGCTCCGCGGACCGCTCCCGTGACGCCGGTGCCGAGTATCGCGTCGATGACCACGGTGTTCCTGCGGAACAGCTGCTCCGGCGGGAATTCGCTGCCGTCGGCGGTGATGCGTCTGCAATCGAGGCCGAAGAGGCTGA
>ULUG01019769.1_pt1 | contig 18489 bp, 17 predicted proteins | sample 1958331 | NCBI WGS metagenome assembly ULUG01 (sample SAMEA4835755, study PRJEB28245) | human gut metagenome | biome: gut microbiome; material: fecal sample | place: Denmark | collected 2008
GCAGCCACATTCCCGACGTTACCGTAGTCATGCCTGTTTTCTATGACAAGCAGGTAGTAGCTTATTCCGCCAGCATGGTGCACCTGGCCGACACCGGCGGGATCACCCCCGGCGTTTCCACCCGGGCCACCTGTATGTATCAGGAAGGCTTGTGCCTGCCTCCGGTCAAGTTCTATGACGCCGGACAAAAGGTACGGGCCGTGCATGAGATCATTCGTCAAAACGTCCGTATCCCCGATGAAGTCATGGGAGATCTGGAAGCGCAGGTTGCCTGTGATAAAGTAGGCGCCTCCCGTATTGCGGATATGTGCCGGGAATACGGAAAAGATGTATTCCTCAGTGCCATCGAAGGCCTGCTGGATCATTCCGAAGCCCTGACCCGTAAGGCCATTGAAGAACTCCCCGACGGTGTATACCGTTTCACCGGCTATATCGACAACGATGGTCTGGAGCTGGACAAGCCCCCCATCCGTCTGCAGCTGGCCGTGACCATTTCCGGTTCGGAGATCCTTTTTGACTTTACCGGCAGCAGCCAGCAGGTCAAGGGCCCCATCAACTGCGTTTTTGCCTCTACCCTTTCCACCATGGAATATGCGGTAAAGGTCGTTACCGGCGGCGAAAGCATCCCCACCAACGAAGGCTGCTTCCGCTCCATGAAGTACATCCTGCCCGAAGGCAGCATTGTCAATGCCACCAAGCCCGCCCCCACCGGCGGACGGGGTCTTACGGTACAGCTTCTTTCCAGCACCTGCCTGGGTGCACTGGCCAAGGCCAAGCCTGAACTGATCAATGCCTGCTCCGGCGCCTATGCGCCTCTGCTGTACATCGGCGGGTATGACAACAAGCGTCACAAGCCCTTTGTTTCCAACGACAACGGTATGTGCGGTCTGGGCGCCCGTTTGGGCAAGGACGGCATCGACGCCATCTCTTCCGACAGCCAGAACGTGCTGGCCATTCCCGTAGAGGCCTTTGAAATGTCCGGTCCTCTGCAGGTCAAGCACTATGGCCTGGCAGACGATTCCGGCGGCCCGGGTAAATATCGCGGCGGTCTGGGTTCCAGCAAAGCCATCAAACTTCTGGACGGCGAGGTTTCCTTCACCTTCCGGGGCGACGGTTTCTTCGTGCCCCCGTGGGGTCTGTTCGGCGGCATGCCTGCCAAGGTTGGTTCCGGCTATATTCTTCGTGCCGATGGCAGCCGGGAAATTATCCCCTCCAAGGGCGACTTTATGCTCTATGCCGGAGATGAGATTGGATATGACAGTGCAGGCGGCGGCGGTTATGGCGATCCTTTGGAACGGGATCCCCAGAAGGTTCTCCGGGATGTGCTGGATGAGCGGGTCAGTCTCAGCTCCGCTTTGGATGACTACGGCGTATGCATCGACCCCGTTACCAAAACCGTGGACGAAGCCGTGACCTTTGCCACCCGGAAGCAGAAGCAGATGGAGCGTGGCATGGAGACCTGGACCTATGACCGGGGCGTCATGGGCAAAGAATGAGCAGGAGGACATACACACTATGAGCACACTGATCGGCATTGATATCGGCGGTACCTTTACGGATGTGGTGGTTCTGGACGCACAGTCCGGTGCCGTCACCGTTACCAAGGTGCCCTCCACCCCCTCCGAATACTCTGACGGATTCTTCCATGGTCTGGAAAAGATCCAGCGTATGGCCGACATTGATCCCCATGATATCCTGCGTCTGGTTCACGGCACCACCGTGGCCACCAACGCAATCCTGGAAAAGAAGGGCTCCCGCATCGGGATCCTTACCACTAAAGGCTTCCGGGATGTGCTTATCATCGGCCGCGGTACCAGAAGCATCCTTTATAACGTTAACTTTGACAGTGAGACCCCTGACTTTCTCTGCCCCCGGGAGCTTATCCGGGAGGTAGGCGAACGGGTGAATGCCCAGGGGGAGATCCAGGAGTCTCTCAACGAAGAAGATGTGCTCCGGGAAGTAGATTTTCTGGTCAAGGAACAGGGCGTTACCTCTATTGCGGTCTGTTATCTGTTCTCTTTCTTCAACGCAGCCAATGAGGAGCGCACCTATGAAATTATCAAGGAACGCTACCCCGAAGTGCGTGTTTCCCTTTCCTGCCGCATTAACCCCCGTTTCCGGGAATATGAGCGGACGGTAGTCACGGCTTTTGATGCCTACATCGGCCCGGTAATGGATTCTTATCTTTCCAAGCTGGAAAACCGGCTGGAAGAGACTACCGGCGAACGGGTATTGCAGCTGATGCAATCCCGCGGCGGCATCACCAGCGCAGCCATGTGTGCCCAGCGTCCGGTGCTTACCCTTCTCTCCGGCCCTGCTGCCGGCGTTATCGGCGGACGCACCATTGCCAACCTCATGGGCCGCAAGGATGTGCTCACTCTGGATCTGGGCGGCACCAGCAATGACGTAGCTCTTATCCGTGACGGCAAGATCTCCCTTTCCATCGACGGTATGATCGGCTCTTATCCCTGCCGGCAGGCCATGATGGATATCAGCACCATCGGCGCAGGCGGCGGCAGCATCGCCTGGGTGGATGATGGCGGCTGGCTTCGGGTAGGCCCCCAGAGTGCCGGCTCTTACCCCGGCCCTGCCTGCTACAGCAAAGGCGGCACTAAGCCCACCTATACGGATGCCAGCCTGACCCTGGGATATCTTAAGCCCGGTTCCTTTGCCGGGGGCGAGATCCAGCTTAACGACAAGTTGGCTTTGGATGCCATTAAGATCATTTCCGAGCCCCTGGGCATGGATGTATATGACACCGCTGCCGCCATCCACCGGATCATGCACAACCGCATGGCCGACCAGCTTCGTCTTGCAACGGTAAAGCGCGGCTATGACCCCCGGAACTTCTCTATCATCGCTTTCGGCGGAGCCGGTCCCATCGCTGCCTGCCGGATCCTGTCCCTCATTGACTTCAAAGAGGTTATCATTCCGCCTACGCCCGGCGTTATGGCTGCCATCGGCCTGCTCTCCGCCAACATTGAACACGAAGAGGTGGTCACCGTCTCCATGCGCACCAAGGACGGAGACTTGGAGCAGCTGCGCAAGTGCATTGAAAAGGGTCTTTCCATGTGCAACGAAAAGTGCGCACGGGTAGGCATGGATCGCCAGCAGGTAAAGGTTTCCTTCTCGGCAGAAATGCGCTATGTGGGCCAGTCCTACGAGCTGGAAGTCCCCTTCCCGGAGGCAGGCGAGGCCCTCAGCGAAGAATCCCTCCGTTCTCTGGAAGAACGCTTCCACCACATTCACGAAGGCGCTTACAAGCAGGCCTTCCGGGAAGTGCCGGTGGAGCTCATCGCCCTGCGTGTCCTCTTTACCCAAGTTCCCTCCGCTGTACCCTCTATTCGCAAGGCTCCTACGGGCCCGTGGGGCCAGCCGGAAAGCACCCGCCGTGCTTTCTTTGATGAATACGGCGGCTGGGCAGACTGCGATGTATACGACCGCAAGGTGCTGGTAGCGGATCAGTGTATTCTGGGCCCCGCCGTCATCCAGCAGTCTGACACCACCACTGTCCTGTATCCCGGCCAAAGCGCCAAAGTGGATGCTTGGGGCAATCTGGTGGTCACCATGTCCAAATAAAGGCGGGCCATTTCCCCGTCTGCATGCGCCAAGAAAGGAGCTTTGCCCATGGAAAATAATTCCCCAAGGCTTCGCCTCTGCCATATTTCCAAGACCTTTCCCGGTACCAAGGCCCTGACGGACGTTTCCCTCTCCCTGGAGAAGGGGGAAGTCCGGGCCCTGGTCGGAGAAAACGGAGCCGGAAAATCCACCCTGATGAATATCATCGGCGGTGTATTTTCCGCTGATCCCGGCCCCGGGGAGATCTGGTTTGACGGACGGCAGGTCAGCTTCAGCACCCCCACGGACTCTATCCAGACCGGCATCGGTTTTGTGCATCAGGAGCTGAGCATCTTTCCCCATCTTTCCGTGGCCTACAATATTTTTGTGGACCGGCTGCCCAAAACACCTTTGGGCACTATAGATAAAAAGAAGCTCAACGCCGACGCCGCCAAGCTCCTGGAAAACTTCCACCTGACCATTGATCCCTCCAGCCGGGCTGGCGATCTGACCATCGGCAACCAGCAGATGATCGAGATCATCCGGGCTATTTCCCTCAATGCCCGGCTTATAATCTTCGATGAGCCCACCAGCTCCCTGTCGGAGAAGGAAGTGGAACTGCTCTTTGCCATTATCCGCACTTTGAAGGCTCAGGGCATCAGCGTCATCTACATCACGCACAAGATGAGTGAGATCTACCAGATCTGCGACAGTGTTTCCGTTCTGCGTGACGGATGCCTCATCCGCACGGATAAGCGGGAGGATATCACCATGACGGAGATCGTCAACAGCATGGTAGGCCGAGAGATCTCTACCTACTATCCTCCCAAAGCAGAAACCATCGGCGATGTGATGCTTTCCGCCAGGGATCTGCAGCTGACGCCCCAGTCGGACAAGGTCTCCTTTGAACTGCACAAGGGCGAGATACTGGGCTTTTACGGTCTGATCGGTGCCGGCCGCAGCGAGATCCTTCGCGCCATGTGCGGCATTGACCACCGGGCAGGCGGACAGGTCTTTCTGGACGGGAAGGAACTGAAGATCCACACCTATCAGGACGCCCTGAGCAGCGGCATCACCTACCTGACCGAAGACCGGAAAGCTACGGGTATTTTCCCCGGCCTGTCCGTATGTAAGAACATCTATGTCTCCAACATGTGCAAGCAGGGCGGTTTCTGGCTGGACAGTTCCAAAGAGGACGGCCTGGCGGAGGAAGCTGTCAAGGTGCACAACGTAAAGACCAGCAGCATCCACGCTCCTATCAGCAGTCTTTCCGGCGGTAACCAGCAAAAAGTGCTTATTGCCCGCTGTATGCGGGTGGCACCGGAAATACTGATACTGGACGAGCCCACCCGCGGCATTGATGTAAACGCCAAAGCGGAGATCCACCGCAAGATCCGCAAGCTGGTCCAGGAAGGCATGGGCGTGATCGTAGTTTCTTCGGAAATGCCCGAGATCATGGGTTTGGCCGACAGGATCGTGATCATGCACGAAGGCTCCGTCACCGGAGTGCTCTCCGGCGAGGATATCAACGAAACCACCATCATTCGGTACGCGACCAAAACATTTGACCAGGAACAGGAGAACAAAAATGCGTAAGCTGAACCTTGCATTCCTCAAAAAGCGGGAGATACTGGTAGCCGGCGTCATTCTGCTGATCATGATCGTCATGACCTGCACTACCAAGACCTTTCTCACCGTCAACAACCTCATGAGCGTTGCCCTTGGCCTCAGCGCAGATGGCTTTCTGGCCCTGGCTATGACGTTTATCCTTATCTCCGGCCAGATCGATCTTTCTCTGGGAGCCATACAGTGCTTTGCCTCCATGCTTATCGGCACGCTGTATATCTACAAAGGTGTAAACATCTGGCTGGCGGTACTCATCAGCGTTATCGTCAGCGTGGTATGCGGCGCCATCACCGGCAGCCTGATTGCCAAGCTGAATATTGTCCCCTTCATCATCACGCTGGGTATGCAGGGCGTGGTCAGGGGCCTGTGTTATGTGGTCTCCTCCGGCATCTCCATCCCCATCACGGGAGAATCCGTCCGCGGCTTTAAGAATCTTGGTTCCGGGTATCTGGGCAGTGTTCCCATCTTCTTTATTCTGCTCATTGCAGCCGCCATTATCTGCCAGATCCTCCTTTCCAAGACCCGATTCTTTGCCAAGGTCTATTTCATCGGCAGCAACACCAAAGCCGCAGAAATGGCAGGTGTGCGGGTCGAGCGGGTCAAGATCATGCTGTATATGATCTCTGCTCTGCTGGCCGCCATTGCCGGTGTGCTCTCCACCGCCCGTTTCGGTGTTTCCTCCCCCACGCTGGGCTTGCAGGCTGAAAGCCGTGCCGTCACGGCAGCGGTCATCGGCGGCACCACCATGAGCGGCGGCGAAGGCAACATTGTCGGCACCATGCTGGGTCTTGTAATGATCCACCTGTTCACCAACGCGCTTATTCAGTGGGGTGTTTCCGTATACTGGCAGGATTTTGCCAGCTACGCACTGCTGATCGTGGTTATCGTCTTTGATACCCTGAGCAAGCGCAACCGTTCCGGCCAGCTCAAGCTGAAAAAGATCTGAGCCCGGCCCATTTTCCAGGATCCCACCGCATATGCGGCGATCGATAGAACAAAACCAAAAAGGAAGGAATCACACTGATGAAAAAGCTCGCTTGTATTCTGCTGGCCCTGGCCATGCTGCTGCCCGCTCTCGTTGGCTGCTCCAACGCACCCGCCGAGGCCGAAAAGAAGACTGACGACGCCCCCGCTGCTTCTGCCGATAAGGTAGCCAGCGCTGCCTTTGGCGGCGTAGAAAATCCCGCCGACCAGCTCTATCTCTGGTGCTCCTACGAATCTACCGACGACTTTATGCTTATGGTGTATGAAGGGTTTGAAGCCTGCGGCAAGATGCTGGGCGTACAGACTCAGCACGTAGGCACCTCCCAGAACGACCTGACCGAGTATATCAACTCTGTGGAACGGGCCATTTCCATGAAGCCCAACGGTCTGGCTGTGCGCGTGTTCAACGCTGATGCCTATGTAGACGTTATCAACAAGGCCACCGACAACGGCATCCCCGTGATCACCACTGGTCCCGACTCCCCCAACTCCAAGCGTATCTGCAACATCGGCGTAGAAAACTATGATGCCGGTGCTTTCGGTGCCAAGATCCTGGGCGAGAAGCTCAACGGCGAAGGCAATGTGCTGATCCTTATCCGTGCCGGCCAGCACAACAGCGAACAGCGTGTAAACGGCTTCAAAGAGACCCTGGCTGAGAAGTACCCCAACATGAACGTAGTCACCGAGATCAGCGTTACCGCCGAGATCGCCGACCAGGCTTCCAAGACCGCTGCCGCTTTGACCGCCAACCCCGAAATCGACGCCATCTTCTGCTCCCTGGGTATCCAGGCCGTGGGCGCTTCCCAGGGCTGTGATCAGGTAGGCCGCAGCGACATCGCCGTATTCGGCTTTGACCGCAACCCCGCTCAGCTTGAGCTGGTCAAAGAAGGCAAGGTCATCGGTTCCATCGCACAGGGCTGCTTCAACATGGGCTGGTGGGCCTGCCTGGGCCTGTATGTAGAGGCCAACGGCCTGCTGGGCGACGAACCCTTCCCCACCTTCATCAGCGCCGGTGTATCCTACATTGATCAGAGCAACGTAGACGCCGAGATCGCCGCTTCCAACGAGCGCATTGCCAAAGCCGGCAAGTAACCTGCGCACGTTTTATCCTCCCCTTTGACAGCGGCCGGCTGTCTGACCCCATAGCCCGTCAGCCGGCCCTTCTTTATGCCCCGAAGATCCCTTTTCAGAAAGGGCTGTGGTTGGAGCCTTTCTGGAACCGTCTGGCGGTAGGAGAAGCTAACCAATTCACAGCATCCCTTACAGTGTAGTATACGCCCTTGGAGAGGGGCTCTAATAACTACTACTCTATAATACAAGGAGAAGAAAATGTCAGTTGCCTGGATCCGCCGGGAGGATGTTCCCCTTTCCTCTCTGGCCTCCTTTGATGAATGTGAATTGCTGCCCGGCAGCTATCCTCTGGTAAGAGCCTTTCGGGGCCGCTTGAATGCCGGCTCAAATCATACTTTTGCTGCCGCAGATGCCCGCTGTTTTCACATATATTGCTTTACGGAAGGTTTAGGCTGCGCCCTTACCTCCAAGCGTGTATTTCCACTGGAGGGGCTTTGTTTTCTGGTCCCCGACCCCACTCAGGGATTCTCCCTGGCGGCTGTACAGACTCTGGAGTACACACGCTTTGAAGTATATATGCTGGATAGCGATCTGCGGGAATGGAACGAGACCCACTGCATCCTCCCCTGGTTCAAGACTCTGGAGACCTCCGAACCCTACTGGCAAAGCTGCAAAAGCGAAAATACGCAAAGCTGGTATGTGATCTGCCGTAAGCTTTTGCCCCGAACGATCATGGGGGTGGTGCGGGCACAGGGCCCCGGCCGGGAAGGCACCAGTGAAACTGGACACCCCAATGTGGCTCAGTGGAATGTTATGCTCCCGGGGTCTGATATTGAACTGACCGTGGAGGAAGAAACCGTTCCCCACCGGTATGGGGATTTCAGCTATGTGCCGGCCGGTGCGCCTCATTCCCTGATCTCTTTACCAGGAAAACTGAACTACTATATCTGGTTTGAGCACTTTGTACGAGAGTTGGACGGACCCAGCTGGCAGCCCTGAGAAACATTGACAGTAAATATTTATTTCCGTATACTATGTTTGGTAGAAATTTGAGGAACGGGGAAGAACGACATTGACCATATACGATATTGCCAAGCTGGCAGGGGTATCCACCGCCACGGTATCCCGGGTGCTCAACGGCGGCAAAAGCGTAAGTGAAGAAACTCGTCAGGCGGTGATGCATGTTATCCGCCAGAATGACTATCAGCCCAGTGCTATTGCCCGCGGGCTGAGTTTGAAAACCATGAACATGATCGGCATTCTGGCGGCGGACTGCCAGAGTGTGTTTTTGTCCATGGCCATTCATCATCTGGAAAATTTCCTGCGGGACAAATCCTACGGCACTCTTCTTTGCTGCACGGGCTACGATTACCAGCAAAAAAAGAATCGTGTCAGCTTTCTGCTTTCCAAAAACGTGGATGCGGTCATTCTGGTAGGCTCCGGTTATGTATATAAAGAAAACGCCATGAACGATTACATTCGGGAGGCGGCCAACAAGGTGCCCGTGATCCTTATCAACGCTTTCTTGCAGCATCCCAATATCTATTCCATCGCCTGTGATGACCGGCGGGCCGTCAGCGAAGCGGCCGAATGGCTTTACCGCACAGGTTCGGAAAATGTCCTTTTCTTCTACAATCAGGAGACTTATTCCGGCATCTGCAAGTTGGCCGGGTTTCATGAAACCGCCCGGCGGCACGGCAAGGAATGGCAAAACAGCAGCTTGAAGATCCCCAACGAAGTGCAGAACGTTTCTGCCATTGTGGATTTTCTTTCCGCCCGATATCCGGATGCGTTCCCCTTTGACGCCATTATCACGGCGGATGACAACCTGGCCGTAGGCGCCCTGAAGTTTGCCAAACTCCGGGGACTTAAAGTACCGGAGCAGCTGCGTGTGATAGGCTTTAACAACTCCTCCATCGCCCAGATATGCGAGCCGGAACTCACCAGCATCGATAACCGACTGGAAGAGATGTGCCGTCTGTGCGTGGATATGCTGGAAAAAGTGCTGGAATCCGGAGAGAACGTACACAACCGGATCCTTTCGGCCAAACTGGTGCACCGAGGCACCGCCTGATATTTTTTAGAAAGAAGAACAGACCTATGGAACAAGGCATCGATATTTACAACTATGATGGCGAGGGGCTGGAGCGCTCCTATGCCTGTGAAAACCGGCTGGTAGGCATTAAAAACTATAAGCCCGCCAGCAGCCGTGAGCAAATGGACAGTCTGGAAAAACATCTGCTTACGGATGAACTCTTTATCCCCCTGACAGAGGGCAGCATCCTTTTGTACAAGCAGGACGGCGGCTCCCTGTGCCATGCATCTATGGAGATGGGCCGCATCTATTCTGTCCGCAAGGGTACCTGGCATAATGTACTCATGATCCCCGGCGGCAAAATGGCCCTGACGGAGCGGGCGGACACTTCCATGGAAAACAGTCTTCTTCTTCCGCTGACCCGGGAAGAACGGGGCCTGATACAAAGTCTGTAACCTGCTGAAACGGCTCCCTGCGGGGAGCTTTTTTCGTACCGGCAATGGAGTCGGTGCGGTTGCAAAGGCTGCCGGGGTATGGTATACTGCAGATAAACGCGGGCGGATCACTGCCCCGGAGGGAGGCTAATCCAAATGTATCACGAGAAACGAAATCTTACCATGATGACGGACCTCTATGAGCTCACCATGATGTACGGCTATTTCTCCAAGGGCATGTATAAGAATGAAGCGGTATTCGATGTATTTTTCCGGCCCCGGGAGCAGACCCGTTATGCGATCATGTGCGGAGTGGAAAGCGTTATCGACTATATCAACCACCTTCACTTTGACGAAGAGGATATCGCCTATCTGCGTTCCCTGCACCTGTTCAGCGAAGCATTTCTGGACTTTCTCCGGGAGCTGCGCTTTACCGGGGAAATCTATGCCATGCCCGAAGGCACGGTGGTCTTCCCCTATGAGCCGTTGGTACGTGTCAAGGCGCCTATCTGCCAGGCACAGCTCATTGAAACAGCCGTGCTGACCTTTATCAACCATCAGACCCTTATCGCCACAAAGGCCAGCAAGGTATGTCAGGCGGCTCAGGGAGACGGCGTTATGGAATTCGGTCTGCGCCGGGCTCAGGGAGCGGATGCGGCCATTCTGGGGGCCAGAGCGGCGGTCATCGGCGGCTGCACCGGCACCAGCAACGTATATACAGGCCAGTACTTCAATATCCCCGTCTGCGGCACCCATGCCCACAGCTGGGTCATGAGCTTCCCGGATGAGCTGACGGCATTCCGGGCTTATGCGGAACTTTTCCCCGACAGCTGCCTGCTGCTGGTGGATACCTACGATACTCTCCGTTCCGGCGTACCTAACGCCATCAAAGTCTTCAAAGAGCTGCGGGAACAGGGACATGAACCCATCGGCATCCGTCTGGACAGCGGGGACATGGCTTACCTGAGCAAGCAGGCCCGGAAAATGCTGGATGAAGCAGGGTTCCCCAAGGCCACCATTACCGCCTCCAGCGATCTGGATGAAACGGTCATACGGGATCTGAAGATGCAGGGCGCCTGCATTGACGGCTGGGGCGTAGGCACCCGGCTCATTACTTCCGAAGACAATCCTGCATTGGGCGGCGTATACAAACTGGCGGCGGAGATCGTGGATGGAAAGATCATCCCCAAGATCAAGCTCAGTGATAACACCGTAAAGATCACCAACCCCGGCTACAAGAAGGTCTACCGCATTTATGACAAATACGGCATGGCTACGGCAGATCTGATCTGCCTGAACGACGAAACCTTTGATGAAAGGGAACCCCTGACCATATTTGATCCGGAGCACACCTTCAAGCGCATGACCCTGACGGACTATCATATGCGAGAACTGCTGGTGCCCCTGTTCATCGATGGCAAGCAGGTGTATGAATCCCCCGATATACATGAGATCTGTGCATATGAAAAGAAGGAAATGGCCTCCATGTGGGAAGAGTACAGACGACTGCTGAACCCCCATACCTATAAGGTTGACCTTTCCGACCGGCTGTATACCCTGAAGCAGCAGCTCATCAATGAGAACGTAGGCATTTATGAAGGCCGCTGAGAAAGGTATTGTCATACTGCTCCTATGCCTCCTGACGGGGGCATTTTTCGGGTGCGTAAAGCAGGACGCCTATCTCATCTATGGCCCGGGAGAGGTGCTGGAAGCTTCCCCCACCCCTGCGGTGACCCCGGTCCCTACGGCTACCCCGGAGGTGGTCAGTTTCCCCCCCATAACCGGAGACACCTTTTCCATGGACGAAAAGGGACTGCCCATATTGGATGCCGAAAACCATTACTTCCAATATTATCTGGTGTTTACGGATATTCGGATCTATGAAGAAAACGGCTACACCTTTCTGGACGGGATCTGCTCCAACTCTTACAGCCGCCCCCTAACCGGCGGAGTACGGATCCTGTTCCGGGACAGCAGCGATGGCAGCGTTTACGGTCAGGGAGACTTATATACCGCGGATGGAGATATGACTCTTCAGCCCGGAGAGAACCGCATCTATGCAGAAATCCTTTCGGAAAAGGATGTGCAGCTCATGGCCTTTTCTCTGGAGCTCACCACGCCCTTTACCCCCGTGCTCAATGACACAAAAAAGTGATCCAAAAAAGGAACCAATGTCTATGCCCGCCTGTGAATTACTCTCCCCCTGCGGCTCCCGGGAAAGTCTGGAAGCCGCCCTTCGTTTTGGTGCCGACGCCGTATATATGGGAGGCCCTCTGCTGCAAATGAGGGCCGCTTCTGCGGGCTTCTCTTTGGAAGCGCTGCAAAGCGCCGTGCACTATGCTCACGACCGGGGCAAAAAGGTCTATGTTACCGTGAACACTCTGCTGAAAAACGGAGAAACGGAGGCTTTGTCCGATTATGGACAGGCTCTTGCAGCTATGGGCGCAGATGGGGCTATTGTCAGCGACATAGGTGCCATACGTATCCTGCGCCGGGTGGTTCCGGAGCTGCCGCTGCACCTTTCCACCCAATGCAGCGTCATGAATTATGAAGCGGCCATGGCCTATTTTGACATGGGTATTCGACGGTTGGTGCTGGCTCGGGAAATGACGCTGGAGGACATAGCTGCACTTCACACTCGGATTCCTAAGGAACTGGAGCTGGAAGCTTTTGTACACGGAGCCATGTGTATGGCGTATTCCGGCCGCTGCCTGTTGAGTTCCTTTATTCTGGGGCGCAGCGGCAACCGGGGCGAATGCGCCCAACCCTGCCGCTGGGAATATGCCCTGATGGAAAAGAAACGGCCGGGTCAGTATTTCCCCATTGAGCAGGAAGAAAACTGGTCCATGCTTCTCAGTTCCCGGGATCTGTGCATGGTGGAACATCTTTCTGCCTTGCGGGAAGCGGGCGTGGTTTCCTTTAAAATCGAAGGCCGGATGAAATCCGATTACTATGCCGCCGTGGTCACCAATGCCTACCGCATGGCTATGGATGGAAAAGACCTGTCTCTGTGCCGGCAGGAATTGGATACAGTCAGTCATCGGCCCTACACCACAGGTTTTTATTTTGGAGAATTGCCGGACGGGCATTTTAACAGCGGCCTGTATGAGCAGCCATGGACCTTCTGCGCCACGGTGGAAAACTGGAACGAAGGCTATGCTCTGCTGCGCCAGCGGAACCATATGCAGTTGGGAGATGTGCTCTATCCCCTCTCTCCCGGCCGGGCCGGAGAACATTTTATCCTGTCGTCCATGGAAGATGAAGAAGGTCAGCCCATTACCGCTGCCCCTCACCCGGGCATGATGATTCGGATTCCATGTCCCATTCCACTGGAAAAAGGCGATTACATTCGCCGCCAAAGCCGGTAACGGGCCATAGTAGAGTATATGCACCGGATCTGCTCCTGAATGGGGCAGATCCTTTTACTTTGAGACAGAATCGTCGTCATATATAAATGCACTTTAAGCGGCTCCACTTATGCTTTTCCCGGCACATTCTTTCGGATCTGCTTATACAGAAGCACAAAAAACTCCCCGTGCGCACTGCACGGGGAGACAGATGATTATAAAAGGAGGATTTACTCCTCGTCCTTATGGGCGATGCTCAGATCAATGGTCTCATTGCAATTGGGGCAAAGGAGACCTTCGGGATTGTCCAGCATATCCTCATCAAAGTAGACGGTTTCACCGCAGTTGGGGCAAACGACTTCGAAGAAATCGTCGTCCTCTTCTTCCTCGTCCTCATCATCTTCGCCGAAAAGGATCTCATCGTAGTCATCCATGGCGTCGTATACTTCGTCCAGACTCTCATCGATCTCGGCAATAGCATCCTCATGATCGGAGATCTCCTCTGCGATCTCGTCCAGAGCGTCGATGACGGCGGTGAACAGCTTTTTAAGCTTTACATCCTCCAGATCCAGTCCTTCCATCAGCCCATCCAGATAAGCGACTTTCTCAGAGATCTTGCTCATTTGATACCTCCCATGTGTTTTGTTTTGGTGTTGTATGGTTCCAGTATGGCTCAGACCCGCTCCATGTATTCGCCGGTACGGGTATCTACGCGGATCTTGTCCCCTTCGTTGACGAACAGAGGCACGGCAATATGATAGCCGGTCTCCAGCACGGCGGGCTTGGTGGTACCGGTAGCGGTGTCGCCCTTGAAGCCGGGCTCAGTCTCGGTGACGGTGAGGGTCACAAAGTTGGGAGCAGCCACAGAGAAAGCCTGGCCCTTGAAGAAGCGGACGGTAACGGTATCGTTGTCCTTAATGAAGTCTATGGCATCCTCTACATGTTCCTTATCCAGGGGGATCATGTCATAGGTTTCGGAATCCATGAAGTAGTAAAGATCGCCATCATTGTAGGAGTAGGTCATCTCCTTGGTTTCGATCTTGGCTTCGGGATACTTATCTGTGGGGCTGAAGGTGCGCTCCAGCACAGCGCCAGTCATAACGTTCTTCAAGCGGGTGCGAACAAAAGCAGCGCCTTTGCCGGGCTTTACATGCTGGAAGTCCACCACGGACCACACGCCGCCCTCATATTCAAAGGTCATACCCTTGCGAAAATCGCCTGCCATCAACATACTCAGTTTCCTCCGTTCGATTTGGTTTTATATGGATCGATTGTATCTGCGCCAGAGCTCCGCCGTCTCCCGGCAGTATGAGCCCTCACAATAATGCAAGATATTATACCATGACCATGCCATCTGCACAAGTTTTTTTTCGCAAACGTGGGCAAAAAAGCGAAATTCAATCCCTATGCCTCCATTTGCAGCAGGGTGCGTATCCGGGGCAGCGCTTCCATTGCCGCTTTACGCCCTTCTTCTACGGAATGCGCTGCATTACTGGTCAGCAGCAGTCCCATAAAAGATGCGTCAGGCCGCATGACCACATCCCCCTTATCTGTCTGAGCGGCGGTCATATGCTCCTGCATGATGGAAAAGGAGCGGTTGAGCACATCCACCGCAGAAAGATGATCTCCGTCAAACTCATTCTTTTTGATGCCCAGATCCGATGTCAGTACGATATCCGCCCCTCGTTCCCGCAGACACTTTACGGGCAGTTCCTCCAGTATGCCTCCGTCTCCGTACCAGCGGCCCTCCACCCGGGCAGGCGTAAAGACGCCGGGAACGGCCATGCTGGCCCGTACATTATCGCACAGCAGTCCCCGATCGAATACCTTCTGCTCTCCGCTTTGCAGATCTACGGCTGTGCAGTAAAAGGGGATGCGGGTGCCCGCATGCGTCAGATTATGGGTAAGAATACGCACCAGCTCCCGCACCTTCTCTCCGTTAAGAAGGCCGCCCTTCTGGGGCAAGGTCGGATCCACCAGATCCTTTGCCACCAGGGTTTCGGCAAAGCGGCCAAGCAGATACAGATCCGTTCCTGCAGCATAAATGGCCCCAAAGATGGCCCCTGCGCTGCACCCTGCCACCATGTCCGGCCGGATGCCGTTCTCCTCCAGTACCTGCAATACGCCGATATGCGCCAACCCTCGGGCCCCTCCGGAACCCAGTGTCAGCCCAATACGTTTTCCGTTAATCATGCATAGTCCCTTCCTTATCCGGAATATAGTCTGGCATGAAGCCTTTATCTATGGCCCTGGCCGTTATGCTGACCCTGGCCCTGCTGTTATGCCCACAACCGGCTCTGGAAGGAGCACGGGAAGGGCTGTATCTCTTTGGCAGGCAGGTAGCCCCCGCACTGCTTCCCTGCATGTTCTGCCTGAATCTGCTGGATGCTCTGGGACTCTTTTCTTCTCTGAAAAAAAAGCTGCCTGCCTCTGCTGCCCTGTTGAGCGGTGCGTTTGCCTGGTGCAGCGGTGCTCCCGGCGGAGCCCGTCTGCTGAGCGCCCTGTATGGAGATTCTCCTGCTGCCTGGAGGCTGTGCCCGGGGATCAATCTGCTGGGGCCCGCTTTTCTGTTGGGCGCAGTTGCTCTTGGGCAATACGGCCAAACCGCCTGTTTTTATCCTATGGCACTGGGTCACTATGGAGTGGCATTGGTATACCTGCTGTTAGCAGCCCCTAAAAAGGCTTCCCCTTCCCTTCCACCCCGGAAGTCCATGTCTTTCCCACAAGCATTTCATAAAAGTATTCTGGGGGCCGTGGAAAGCCTTATGTGTGCAGGAGGCTGCATCATTCTTTGTACAGCCATCGGGCATATTCTGGGCGAGCTGCTGCCCCTGTCCCTAATGTGGAAGGCCCTGTTGACTGGATTACTGGAAGCTACTGGTGGCTGTGCTGCCATGCCCGGCTCCGGCCTTCCTCTTCGCTGGCAGCTGACCCTGTGTGCGGGGATCCTGTCCTTCGGGGGATTGTCCGTCGGACTGCAAAGCCTGTGTTTTCTTTCCCTCCGGCCCGGTAAATATCTTGGCTGCAAGGCGCTTATGGGGCTGTTTTCGGGGCTGGTATGCTATCTGACCTGCCCCTGGTTCCTGAAGGACACCGTGCAGGGAGCCTTTGCCCCCCGCCGTCTGCTGATCAGCCGCAGTGCCGGACTGTTAGGCCTAAGTCTCTCTTCCGCTGCCGCCCTGTTCTTTACCCTGACGGTATGCCTGTGCCTGAAGGGTCTTTCCCGAAAGGAATCCGGCCTGCAGAAGATATGAGTGTCTTCGTTACCGAAACGACATCTGTCACTTTTTTCGGCTTCCCTGAGAAGCACGCACCGGAACATATGCTTCTCCCGCTTCACAAAGCAAGGCGGCCTTCTGCCGCCTTGCATACGTTCTCTGGCTTCGAGTTAAAAATCCACTTTTAGAAGGAAACCAGCAGCAGCATTTTGAAACGCTCCTGCCCATAAACGGCATGGGGAATATCTTTGGGCATAATGATGCTCTGGCCTTCAGAAACCAGATACTCCACACCGTCTACGGTAAAACGGCCCGTGCCTTCCAGCACGATGACCATGGCATCGCCGCCGGCTGCATGCGTGCTGATCTCTTCTCCCTTTTCAAAAGAAAACAGGGTCATGCTGATCTTATTGTTCTGTACAAGAGTCTTGCTGACGATCTGACCATCCTGATAATGGATCTGATCCTTGAGCATCATAACCGTAGATTTTTCAATGTTGCGATACATAAAGCTCTCCTTGTTCCGGCCACGACCGTATTCATAGGGGTATTCTATCATGTGTAGGTGTTTTTTTCAACCGAATCCCTTTTTATATTTGACAGAAAGCATATCTGTGCCTATAATAAGACAATTTCATGCATCCAGCAACAAGGAGGTACCCGCCCATGGCTTATTACTATCAGGAACCCAGCCACACCTTCAGTGAATATCTGCTTATCCCCGGATATACGGATGAAACCTGTGTTCCCGCCAATGTTTCACTGCGCACGCCCCTGGTCAAGTTTCGCAAGGGGGAAGAGAACTGCCCCTTGGAAATGAATATTCCTTTGGTGTCTGCCATCATGCAGTCTGTGAGCAATGACACTTTAGCCATTGCTCTTGCCAAAGAAGGCGGTATCTCCTTTATTTACGGCGCTCAAAGCATCGAAGATGAAGCTGCCATGGTAGCCAAAGTTAAAGCTTACAAGGCGGGTTTTGTGGTCTCTGCCTCCAATTTGACGCCTGAACACACGCTGAAGGATGTGCTGGCCCTGAAGAAAAAGAATGGTTTTTCCACGATAGCCATTACGGAGGACGGCTCCCCCAACGGAAAGCTTTTAGGTCTGGTCACCAGTCGTGACTACCGTCTTTCCCGTATGAGCGGAGAGGAGAAGATTTCTTCCTTCATGACGCCCATGGACAGACTCATCACCGCTCCTCTGGGGATCAGTCTTTCCGAAGCCAACGATATTATTTTTGACCATAAGCTGAATGCCCTGCCCATTATTGACAGTGAAAACCACCTGCAATACTTTGTGTTTCGCAAAGACTACGCCTCTCATAAAGATAATCCTCTTGAGCTGCTGGATGACAAAAAGCGCTATCGGGTAGGCGCAGGCATCAACACACGGGATTACGAACAGCGCATCCCCGCCTTATTGGAAGCAGGTGCAGACGTGTTGTGCATAGATTCTTCTGAAGGATATACCTGCTGGCAGGCAAAAACGCTTGCATGGGTGCGGGAAAAATATGGGAATACAGTTAAAATTGGTGCGGGAAACGTGGTCAGCCGGGAAGGCTTCCTGTTCCTGGCCCGAGCAGGCGCCGATTTTGTAAAGGTAGGTATTGGCGGGGCAGCATCTGTATCACCCGGGAAACAAAAGGCATAGGCCGCGGGCAAGCCAGCGCCCTTATTGAGGTGGCGCAGGCCCGAGACGAGTATTATAAGCAAACAGGGATCTATGTGCCCATCTGTTCCGATGGCGGCATTGTGCATGATCACCATATGACGCTTGCCTTGGCCATGGGCGCTGACTTTCTCATGCTGGGCCGGTATTTTGCTCGTTTTGATGAAAGCCCCAGCAACAAAGTACTGGTCAATGGCGTGTTTATGAAGGAATATTGGGGAGAAGGCAGCAACCGAGCCCGAAACTGGCAGCGGTATGATCTGGGAGGTGAAAACCGTTTAACCTTTGAAGAAGGCGTTGACTCTTTTGTTACCTACGCCGGTACGCTTCACAATAATGTAGAGATCAGCCTGTATAAGGTCAAAAGCACCATGTGCAACGTAGGCGTCATAGATCTGCAGTCTCTCCAGCGCGAAGCTCGCCTGACCCTAGTGTCCTCCACCTCCATTGTAGAAGGTGGCGCCCACGATGTGACCCTGCGCAGCAGCATCCGACAGTAAAGGCGCACACCTGAATTAAAGCAGCACGAACTAAAAGGCCGCTCAGCC
>ULUG01041516.1_pt1 | contig 18478 bp, 17 predicted proteins | sample 1958331 | NCBI WGS metagenome assembly ULUG01 (sample SAMEA4835755, study PRJEB28245) | human gut metagenome | biome: gut microbiome; material: fecal sample | place: Denmark | collected 2008
AATTACCTTCAAGGAATCCAGAAGGAATTTGCAGTTGAAGCCAACCTCTATTTTAGGACCTGCGATATCCGCGTCTATTTCATCGTTTATTTTGCCTATCTGAGAGCGGCAGGTTATTTTTACTGTGCCATTGTCGAAAAGACATTTTACCGGGCTTTTTACCTTTTCATTTATTACAAGAGATACTCTTTCTAAGCAGTTAACAATCTCCCTCTTGTCAATAATGACCTCGGTTGCGCTGTTCTGGGGGATAGAACCGCGATAGTTGTGGAACTCGCCTTCTAAAAGTCTTGAAAATACCGTATATCCGGAAATATCGAAAACTACCTGCTTTTTGGAAACCATGATGTCGCAGGTAAGCTCATCATCATCCTTTAAAAGCTTGGAAACTTCGTTCAAAGTCTTAGCGGGAACTACAAATTTAATATTATTGTCCGACTTGACGGCTTCGGTCCTTACTGCGAGCCTGTAACCGTCCATCGCTACAACGTTGAGTTCGTTGTTTTCAATTTCGAAAAGCTCACCCTTAAGTATCGGTCTGAAATCGTTTTGGGATACCGCGAAGATGGTTTTATTTATCATATCCTTTAAAACAGACTGAGAGATCGTAAGGCTGGATTCCTTGGAGAAGTCGGGGATAGCGGGGTATTCCGAAGCCTCTATAACAGTAATAGAATATTCGGTGTTTCCGCCGGATATCGTCATGGTAAGGTTATCGTCAACATCTATATTGATTTCGTCTGTAGGCATCTTCTTGATGATCTCGGAAAACAGCCTTGAATTTACAACAAGCTCGGCATTATCCGAAGAGGTGACGTCTATAGAGGTCTGAATTCCTATTTCAAGGTTATAGCCCGTTAAGCTGAGGGTTTCTGAATTCAAAGAAAGCTTTATTCCCTCCAGCGAGGGGATGGAGGATTTTTCAGCGGCAGCCTTTGAGACGTTTGTAAGTGCTTCATAAAGGCTCTGTCTGTTGCATATAAGTTTCATGTTGAAATCTCCTTTTCTGAACTATGGGTTTTTCCTGTTTTATAAATGAAATAAATATATTTTATTCAGTTTTAGTAGTAGGGGGCGTTGATTTGTTGAAACCGTGCGCCTGTCCTTTATTTTTGCGAGTTTTTTACTCAACAGATTTTCAAACTGAAAATCCGCAATTGTTGAAACGGAATTTTTAAGTTGATAATGTTGAAAAATGTTGGTTGAATATTGATTTTCGGTTGAAAGTCAATGAAAATGTTTAAAACTCTGTTGAAATGTCTAAAACTTCGCTTAAAAGCTTGCAAAAAAGTTATCAACGCTCAGTCGAAAACCTTCAGGTTCTTTATAATATCCTCAATGGTTTCCTTCAAATCGGAGTTGGTATTCATAGCCTCCTGAATATCCGAATAGGATATTGATATGGTGGAGTGGTTGCGGTTTAATTCCTTAGCAATATCGTTGAATGCCATGCCCTTTACTTCCCTGATGACATACACAGCGACCTTTCTTGCCTGGGATATCTGTGCATTTCTCTTTGAAGACTTTATATCCTCCGCCGCGACGTTGAAGGCATTTCCGACGTCATTAAGGATCCTGTCCACCGTTATTTCGCTGGGCTGGGAATCAATAAGAGTTTCCTTTATGACCCTCTGAGCCATGGAAAGTGAAGGATTCTCGTTTGAGAACATGGTAAGTCCCTTCATTTTATTTACCGCGCCCTCTAACTGACGGATATTTTTCTTTATTCTTTCGCTTATAACCCTTGCAACATTGTCCGGCAGGTTCAGATCCAGAAGCTCCGCCTTGCGCTTTACTATCGCCATTCTTGTTTCAAAGTCCGGCGACTGAACGTCTGCCTGAACGCCTAAGGTAAATCTTGTTTTGATTCTGTCCTCCAGCTGGCGGATTCTGTTCGGGGAGATATCCGAGGTCAGAACTATCTGCTTTCCGGCATTGTAAAGTTCGTTGAAGGTGTGGAAGAACTCCTCCTGCGTCATTTCCTTGCCGGCTATGAACTGAATATCGTCGACCAGCAGGAAATCACAATTGCGGTATTTGTCGTGAAATTCGGTGGTATTCTGTTCGGATACTGCCCTTACAAGCTCGTTAGTAAAATTCTCACCTGTGGTGTAGATGACGTTGAGGTTTGGATGGTTTTTTCTTACCTCATTTTCAATAGCCTTTAAAAGGTGGGTTTTGCCCAATCCCGAATCGCCATATATGAACAGGGGATTAAACATGGATTTATGAAGCTGGCTGTTTACATTGTTCTTTCCGCTGACGGCTATGCAGTAGGCATATGCAAGCTCATTGGATTTGCCTTTGATGAAGTTTTCAAAGGTAAGGTCATAGTCACTTCTGCGGTGGCTGTTTATCAGATCGTCCATCCGCTTTTCTATTTCGGTGAAGCCATTGGAAGGCTCTTGAGCCGGGGCATCCTTCACGGTAAAAATAACCTCCACCGGGAAGCCTAAAACCTGCTCAAAGGCGTTTGCAAATACGCTTCCGTATATTTCGCTGGTGGTTCTTCGCATAAAATCATTAGGGGCGATAAGTGTTACCTTTGTACCCTCCAGCTTGCCGGGTTCACAGCATTTAATCCATCTGTTATAGCCTATTTCGCTGACCTTAGGGTCAAGACGGCAGAGGCGCAGAACGTTTTCATAAAGCTCGTTGAATGAATCCATAGAAAATTTACCCTTCCTGCTATATGTAGAATTTTGTATTGACATGGGTAGAAATATTGCCATTCGGCGATACCGCAGACAAAGCGCAAAAAAATAAAGGCCGATATTCTCCCATCATTATTTTCATCATTAATAATAGCATAATTAATCTCATTTTTCAAGAGATTTTTAGCATGAAATAAGTATATATTTATAATAGTAGTTTGTATATTATTTATGCTTTTGTAATGTTGGGTGGTTTATGCGGTAAAATAGGATTGTGGGGGCGATAAAAGATAAGATAATCACAGCGAGTGCAGTTAGCGGCATCACTTTCCTATATTCAAGGCAAAAAACCGTTCTTCCAAGCAAATTTTTCAAAGAAAATCATCTTTACCTCTTGACATTTCCCCTCGACCTATTATATAATACTAAATTGCAAGGGTATCTATCATTGACTGATAAGTGAAGGAGGCTTAAAAATGCAGATCAAGAGAACATATCAGCCTAAGAAGATTCACAGAAAGAAAGAGCATGGATTCTTCAAGAGAATGGCAACCAAGAATGGTCGTAAGGTTTTGGCCCGCAGACGTGCTAAGGGCAGAGCAAGGCTCACTTACTAAAATTAATGGACCACAAGGAAGTAAATTGTGGTCCCTTATTTTTAACGGGACTATTAAATCTTAGGAAGGGCGGGGCTTTGATTTATCCCCTGAAAATATGCTGTATACCGAAATATTAAAGGACAAAAAGATCTTTTTAAGACTGTATAAAAAGGGCAGGTTCTGTACCTGCCGTGAGGTTGCGGCATATTATCTTCCTAATCGTCTGAACATGAACAGATTCGGAATAACAGCCGGCAAAAAGCTTGGAAACGCTGTAACAAGAAACCGTGCAAAAAGGATCATCAGAAGCGCTTACAGGGCTTGCGAAGACCTTCTTCCCGCAGGATACGATATAGTAATCGTCGCGAGGGAGGGGATAAAGGATAAAAAATCCACTGATATAGAAGCCTTTATCAAGTCAAGGCTTTCAAAGGAAATGAGCAGAAAAGTTGAAAAGGGTTGCTGAATTTATAATAAGAGCGTATCAGAAATATATATCTCCGCTGAAAAAGCCCTGCTGCCGGTATTACCCTACTTGCTCGGAATACGCTCTTGAAGCCGTCAGAAAGCACGGTGCTTTAAAGGGCTTGATACTCGCCGCGTGGAGGCTTCTGCGCTGTAATCCCTACAGTCGCGGCGGAGTTGATTATGTGCCGGAAAAATTTCATTTATATACCCTTAAATCGGAACAAAAGAAAAAAGACAGAGATAATACTGAAAGGAATTAAATAATATGTGGGGAATAATTGCGTGGCCGTTCGGTAAAGTTTTGTGGCTTTGCTATGAACTTGTGCATAACTATGGATGGGCGCTTTTACTGTTTACGGTTATCATAAAGCTTATAATGCTGCCGTCGTCCATGAAACAGCAGCTTTCAACCGCAAGAATGGCAAAGCTGAATCCAAAGCTTGAACAGCTGAAAAAGAAGTATGGCGACAATCGCGAAAAGCTAAACGAAGCTACCATGGAGCTTTATAATCAGGAAAACATCAATCCCATGGGAAGCTGTCTGCCAATGGTTATAACCTTTGTTCTGCTGTTTGCGGTAATCGAAGTTGTTTACGCTCCGCTTTCCTACATAGGAAACGTCTCTAAGGACAAGCTTACAGCCGCTCAGAACACGGTTTACGATATCTATAACGTCAGCACTGCGATAAAGAATTACAGCCCTGTTGAAGTTGGTGACGGAAGCGCGGTAGTTGTCTCCTCGGCAGATGAAAGCGCTGAAAAGATAACCGTAAGTTCGCTTACAGCTCAGGGCAGGGATGTTTATGATGTCCTTCTTGAAATCAAGTCTCAGGAAAAATCATCTCTTGCTAAATATGAGGATGATAAGCTGAAGGAACTTTCCGAGATTCTCATAGCTCACCCCGGAATGGACGAGTACTTCACCGATACTTCGAAGGTATCACAGAGATTTGTAGCCGGCGGAGCAAGCTCCAGAACTCAGCTTCTGGTTATATCCGTCGCAAAGGATTATCCTGATATATTTGATTCTGAGGTAACAAAGCTCTGCAACGACCTTGATTATACCTTCCTTGGAATCTATTTAGGTGATTATCCGAGCTGGAAATCCATTCTTGTGCTGATTCCTATAATCTCGCTTATATCCCAGCTTGCCGTAACTGTGCTTTCACAGTACTATAACAAGAAAAACAGCGGCAGTGCGGCGAATATGAACAAGTCTATGAATATCATGCTTTATGGTATGCCACTTATTTCGTTCTGGATTGCGTTCAGCTTCCCGGCAGGTATCGGTATCTACTGGATATTCTCAAGCTTGCTTGCACTTGTTCAGATGGTATTGCTTAATCTGTACTACACCCCTGCAAGAGTTGATAAGATTCTTGCAAAGCAGTCCAAAAAGGCAAGAAAGAAGCCCTCACTTTATCAGATGGCTTTGGAGCAGCAGAAGGCTCAGCTTGCCGGTCAGAAGTCAGCGGGAGAGATGGCTTTAGAAGAAGCTGAGACCGAAGAAATCAAGCTCAGCCGCGCTCAGAAGAAGGAAGCCGAAAGAAACGCATTGAATGAAGCAAGAAGACGTTATGCTGAAAAATACGGCGATAATGAACCGGTAAACAAGCCCGATGATGGGGACGTCAAGAAGTAAAAAAGTATAACAGCGGGAGGCTGCATTAACCACACAAACCTCAAGCAGCTCCTGTTTGATAAAAAGGAGAGAAGAAAATGAAAGAACAATTTACTGCGAAAACGGTAGCGGAAGCCAAGGAAAAAGCCGTAGAGGCGTTCGGCGTACCGGAAGAAAGAATCAGCTTTACTATTTTGGAGGAGCCTAAAAAAGGTCTTTTCGGAATGAAGGGCGAGGCTCGGGTAGAAGCTGAGTACGAACAGACAAAGGCTGAGATCGCGGCGGACTATGTATCGAATGTAATGGTTGCCATGGGCTTCAATAAGCCTGAAATCACCGTCAGCGATATCGAGGGCGGCTCCTGCTTAGATCTTGCTGGGGAGGGCGTAGACGGCATCATCGGCAGACGCGGTGAGACTATCGATGCTTTGCAGTACTTGGCATCGCTCGCCTGCAATAAGCACGATAAGGACTACTACAGAATTTCGCTCGATTGTGACGGCTTCAGAGCAAGAAGAAAGGTTCAGCTTGAAGAGCTTGCAAGAAAGATGGCCGCCAAGGCAAAGCGTACCGGCAGAACGGTAGCACTCGAACCCATGAACCCCTACGAAAGAAGAATCATTCATGCGGCTGTTGCGGAGGTCGAGGGATGCACTTCGCGCTCGGTCGGAGAAGATCCTTACAGAAAGGTTCTTATCTCCTCCACTGAAAAGCGCCCTTATTCCTCACGTTCAAATTCCGATAGAGGAGACCGCAGACAGGGTGACAGACGCGGCAGAGGCGACAGAAAGCGCCGCGATTTTAAGGCAAGAAGCCTTGATATATCCTCATCTTTTGAAAAGGATTACAAGAAGCCCAAGCCTGAGGATGAGCTTGGCTCCGGTCTTTATTCCAAGATTGAATTTTAATAAAAAGCGGCGGTTTCCCATCATGGAGACCGCTGTTTTATAGGTGATACTATGTCTACTATTGCAGCAATATCGACCCCGTTAGAAGCCGGGGGACTGGCAGTTATAAGAATGACCGGCGAAAAATCTTTTGAGATTGCCGATGAGATTTTTGCGCCGTTCGATAAAATCCCGCCTTCAAAAATGGCAGGGCATACCTGCTCTTATGGCAGGATTGTCCGTGAGGGGCAGACGCTTGATGATGTCGTTCTGACCGTCTTCCGTGCCCCAAAGAGCTACACCGGGCTTGACACGGTGGAGATATCCTGTCATGGCGGGGTGTATCTTGCCAAGCAGATTTTAAGACTTTTGCTGGAAAAAGGTGCAGCCCCTGCAGGACCGGGCGAGTTCACAAAGCTTGCTTTTCTGAACGGCAAAATCGGACTTACTCAGGCGGAATCGGTTATGGATATAATCTCCGCCGAAGGCGACGCTACACTGAAAAGCGCCCGCCTTATGCGTGAAGGAAGACTTTACCAAAGGATAAAATCAGTGTCGGATAAGCTCGTCTCGGCACTCAGTTCGCTCGCCGCCTGGTGCGACTATCCGGATGAGGATGTCCCCGAAACAGATTTCGGAAGTATCGAAATGGTCATAGCCGATTCGCAGAAAGTGATCAGCCAAATTTTAAACGATTACGATACTGGCAGAATCCTGCGCGCAGGTATAGACACGGCAATTATCGGCAAACCGAACGTCGGAAAGTCTACCCTTATGAACGCACTTCTGGGCTATGAGCGAAGCATCGTGACCGACACTATGGGCACCACCCGCGATGTTGTTGAGGAGGCGGTTAAGCTTGGTGATATTACTCTTCGGCTTTCGGATACCGCCGGAATCCGTGAAACCTGCGACAAGGTTGAGTCGATAGGCGTCGCGCGCGCGAAACGCAAGCTTGACGAAGCCGAGCTGATAATAGCAGTCATAGATGGCTCACGAGTTCTTGACGACAGTGACTTTGAAATACTGAAATCACTCAAAAATCGCCGCCATATTGTGGTTATAAACAAAGCGGATCTCCCTCAAAAAATCGACTTAAAGTATATTAATAGTGATAATATACTTTTTGTATCAGCAAATACCGGCGAAGGCATCGAGAAAATCACAGAAAAGATAAACGAACTCTTCAAGCTTGGGGGACATTCCGACGGCGGAGCGATATTTGCCAACGAACGCCAGCGCACCTTGTGCGAGCGTGCAGGTGAATTCCTTGACAAAGCTAAAGAAGCTATCGCAGCGGGAATAACCCTTGACGGTGTCACTATTTATATAGAGGAGGCCGCCAACAGCCTTCTGACCCTGACTGGTGAGAAGGCAACCGAGGCTGTAGTCAATGATGTTTTCTCACGGTTCTGTGTCGGAAAATAAGCTACTGTTAGTAAATTTTATAATTAATATTACACTTTGTATTTAGATATATAATTACTATTTGGTATAGTTTTAAACAATATTACTTATTGTAAATCAGTAAGGAGCGTGTTTATGGAGTATTTGGGCGACTATGACGTTGTTGTTATCGGCGCGGGACACGCCGGGGTCGAAGCGGCGCTCGCGGCGGCGCGATTAGGTGTAAAGGCGGCTATCTTTACAATTACTTTGGATGCAATTGCCAATATGCCCTGCAATCCGTCCATCGGCGGAACAGCAAAAGGGCACCTCGTCCGTGAAATCGACGCCTTGGGCGGCGAGATGGGCAAGGCGGCGGATGCTACATTTTTACAGTCGCGTGTACTGAATCTGGGCAAGGGTCCGGCGGTGCACAGCCTTCGCGTTCAGTCGGATAGGGTGAAGTATCACACCTATATGAAGAAGGTTTTGGAGAGTGAACCCAACCTCGACATCAAGCAGGCGGAGGTAGTCAAAATTTTAACTGACGATTCCGACAAGGTCTGCGGCGTTCAGACGAAGTTAGGAACTTGCTACTCCTGTCAGGCGGTAATAATCTCGACCGGAACATATCTCAGCGGAGTGATTCATGTCGGTGAGGTTTCGTATGAATCAGGTCCGGACGCTACGCTTCCCGCAAAGGGACTTTCGGATTCTTTGCGTGAGCTGGGTGTAACCATCCGCCGCTTTAAGACCGGAACTCCTGCAAGAGTTCACAAGAGGAGCATAGATTTTTCACAGCTCGAGCGCCAGGACGGCGACGAAAAGATCATCCCATTCTCCTATGAGACAAAAGCTATGCTGGAAAATAAGGTATCATGTTACATCAGCTATACCAACGCTGAGACCCATAAAATCATCCTTGATAACCTCGACCGTTCGCCGCTTTACTCCGGAAGGATAGAGGGAGTGGGTCCGAGGTACTGTCCTTCAATCGAGGACAAGGTGGTAAGGTTTTCGGACAAGCCCCGCCATCAGCTTTTCATCGAGCCGATGGGTCTTGATACCGATGAGTACTATTTGCAGGGAATGTCCAGCTCACTGCCCGAGGATGTCCAGCTGAAATTCCTGCGCACGATAAAGGGGCTTGAACACGTCGAAATTATGCGAAACGCATACGCCATAGAATACGACTGCTGCGACTCACTGGAACTGAGACCCACCCTCGAATTTAAAAAAGTTCCGGGTCTTTACGGCGCTGGTCAGTTTAACGGAACCTCAGGTTATGAGGAAGCCGCCGCGCAGGGTCTGATTGCCGGAATCAACGCCGCTTTGAAAATTCAGGGCAGGGAAGAGGTAGTTTTAGACCGTGCCTCATCCTACATAGGAACGCTTATCGATGACCTTGTTACCAAGGGGGTTATGGACCCCTACCGCATGATGACATCCCGAAGCGAATACCGTCTTCTGCTTCGGGAGGATAATGCAGATGAGCGGCTGACCCCCATCGGCTACAAGGTAGGTCTGATTTCCGAGGATAGATATCAGCGCCTTCTTAAAAAGAAAGCAGAGATAGATGCCGAGGTCAAGCGGCTGGAGGAGACCCATGTGGGACCCTCTCAAACCCTTAACGACTATCTTACATCCTGCGGAACCGAGGGCATCACCAACGGCATGACATTGGCAAAGCTTTTGAAGCGCCCACAGGTCAGCTATGAAGGTTTGGGATGCATCGATTCAAACCGCCCGGAGCTTGATTCCGATGTGACAGAGCAGGTGGAGCTTAGAATCAAGTATGAGGGATACATAAAGCTCCAGCTGGAGCAGGTCGAAGCGATGAGAAAGCTTGAAGCCAAGCTGATCCCGGAGGATATCGATTATTCCACGATAAAGGGTCTGCGGCTTGAAGCTGCCGAGAAGCTTGCGAAAATCCGCCCTGCGAATATCGGTCAGGCTTCAAGAATATCTGGCGTCAACCCAGCGGATATCTCGGTCCTGCTTATATGGCTTGATTTGAAGAGGAGGGAAGAGTAGTTGAACAATGCTGTTAATACCGGCATAGACAAGGCAAGGCTGATAAGTCTGTTTTCGTCTCAGAATATACTGATTTCGGAAGCACAGGCGGAGCAGTTTACAAAATACGCCGAGCTTTTGGTGGATTGGAACCAAAGAATCAACCTGACTGCCATAACCGAGCCGGACGAAATCGAGGAAAAGCATTTTCTGGATTCCTGCCTTCCCTTTGCGGATGTCGATATCCCGCGCGGCGCGTCTGTTGCGGATATCGGAACCGGCGCTGGCTTCCCTGGGATTCCTTTGAAGATTCTCCGCCCGGACATCGATTTGACCCTTGTAGACAGTCTTCAAAAGCGGATTACTTTTTTGGATACTGTCTGTGCGGCAATCGGGGTAAGCGCAAAAACCATCCACGGCAGAGCAGAAGAGCTTGGCAGGCTTGACCTGCGCGAGAGCTTCGATATCGCAACCGCGAGGGCTGTTGCAAGGCTTAGCGTTTTGAGCGAATACTGTCTTCCGTTTGTGAAGGTCGGTGGTGTGTTTGTTGCTTTGAAGGGTCGTGACTGTGCTGAGGAGATCCGTCTTGCATACACTGCTATCAAGACGATGGGCGGGGAAATCGCAAAAACGATTGAGTACAGCCTTCCATCGGGCGACGGCAGAACGGCGGTCATCATAAAGAAGATAAAGCCCACGCCGCCGGCGTATCCGAGAACTAAGGCGAAAATGGAGAAAAAGCCGCTTTAGTTTTCGTGTCCTTTCGACCATATACCTTATAATATTATAGTGAAAACCGCTCGTTTTGGGCGGTTTTTGTTTTTTTCGGGATGATTATGGGGAGGATTGCGATATTTTTATATGGAAATATATGTAATAATATGCTATTATATATTCATTATAAGATGTATATCACCGGAAAGGACGTTTAATATGCCAAAGCTATATCCTCCAAAATTTTTAGCCCCGAAAAAGGACAAACCTACCCGCAGAGTAATAGATATCCCCTGCGAAGAGATTGCTCCTAACCCATATCAGCCCAGAAAAAGTTTCGACCAGGGTGAGCTTCTCACTCTTGCATCGAGCATAAAATCGGATGGCATTCTTCAACCGCTTTTGGTGAGGGAGAATGGCACTAAATACGAGCTTATAGCAGGGGAGAGGCGGCTGCGTGCGGCTATGCTTGCGGGTCTTGAATCCGTTCCGTGCATTGTTACCGAAGCCACCGACCGCAACTCTGCTTTGATGTCACTTGTGGAAAACATTCAGCGCTCTGACCTTGGTTTCTTTGAGGAGGCGGACGCGATATCCCGGCTTATCGACCTTTATGGCATGACCCAGGAAGATGCCGCCGTCAGGCTTGGATATGCACAGTCGACGCTTGCAAACAAGCTCCGTCTTTTAAAGCTATCTGCCCGCGAAAGAAGCATAATCGGCGAGCATAACCTTTCGGAGCGCCACGCACGTGCTCTTTTAAAGCTTGACTCACCCGAAAAGAGGGAGGAAGCTCTTGCAAAGATAATCAAGGGCAAGCTGAACGTTGAAAAAGCAGAGGCACTTATTGATTCAATGATAGAGTATGAAAAGTATAAGGAAAGAATCAGAAAGGGCTCAGCGGTGTTCAAAGATTTGCGGCTGTTTATGAATACCGTCAACAAGGCTGTGGAGACAATGCAGATTGCCGGCGTGAATGTCAATGTCGATAAAAAGCAGTCGGAGGATTATCTTGATTATCATATCAGGATACCACTTAAAAAGTAATATTGAGTTAGTATTACATATTATTAGCAATATTTGTGAGCCGTCCTTGATGGGCGGCTTAACGATTCTATGATTTTAGCTTAATGATATGATGTTCCACGTGGAACATCGCCGCCATTTGTGAACAATCTAATAAATTTTCGCAAATAGTCGAAAAAACAGTTGCAAACTCCGCTTTTTGTGTTATACTTATATTTAATCGGCGATATCGTGATGACATCTGCGATACTGCCTGAAATACACGAAAGGGGGACGCATATGGGAAAAATAATCGCCGTTTCAAATCAGAAGGGCGGCGTTGGAAAATCTACGACCGTTGTTAATCTTGCGGCTGCACTTGGCGGAAAGGGCAAAAAAGTGCTTGTCGTTGATATAGATGCACAGGGAAACACCACCACCGGCTTGGGTGTGCGGAAAAGGAGCATAGTCAACACCGTTTATGAGGTTCTTATAGGAGCGTGCAGAACGGCGGATGCAATCGTGCCGACGGCTTTCAAAGGCGTTTCGCTGATATCTTCGGCTCAGAAGCTTGCAGGTGCGGAAATTGAGCTTGCCTCGGTGGATAACAGGCTTATGCGGCTTAAAATGCAGCTTTTGGCTGTAAAGGATATGTTCGATTTCATTCTTATAGATACTCCGCCTTCGCTCAGCCTTATAACCCTTAACGCTCTTGTGGCGTGTGATTCTGTCATGATACCTATTCAGTGCGAATTCTATTCGCTTGAGGGGCTTGTGCAGCTCACTGATACTATCAAGAGAATTAAGGACGGATACAACCCGAATATGTATATCGAAGGAATACTGTTTACTATGTATGTCGGAAGATACAATCTGACTGCTCAGGTAGTGAACGAGGTTAACAAGTATTTTGCAAAAGAGGTTTATAAAACGGTCATCCCGCGGAACGTGGCGCTTTCGGAAGCTCCGAGCCACGGCAAGCCGATAATGTATTACGACCGCTCATCCCGCGGGTGTGAGGCTTACGAGACGTTTTGCAGCGAATTCTTATCGCGGATAAGACAACGAAATAAGAAATAGTTATTGTTGTACTACGTTTAGCATGATATGTATTACGCTTTAGCGTATGTAAAGGAATGGTGAGATATGGCACGATCAAAATGCCTGGGCATGGGCATGGAAGCTTTGTTTACTGAAAATGATTCAGAGGAGAAGCCCCACAAGACCCTCCGGCTCACAGAAATATACCCGAATAAGGAACAGCCCCGAACTGATTTTGACGATGAGGCGCTGTCGACCTTGGCGGAATCAATAAAACAGCACGGAGTTTTACAGCCGCTTCTTGTCCGTCCGATGGAATCAGGCGGATATCAGATAGTAGCAGGGGAGAGACGCTGGCGCGCCGCACGTATGGCCGGCTTGGAGGAAGTGCCGGTATTCATCCGTAAGCTGTCCGACCAGCAGACTATGGAACTCGCACTTGTTGAGAATCTCCAGCGTGAGAACCTTAATCCTGTTGAAGAAGCTTTGGGTTATAAGGAGCTTATGGAGACCTACGGCTACACCCAAGAGCAGGTCGCAAGGATAGTGGGAAAATCCCGTCCTGCAGTTGCAAACTCATTGAGAATACTTGGACTTGACAGCATCACGCTTAAAATGGTGAGGGACGGCGAAATATCCATCGGTCACGCTAAGATTTTGGCAGGAGTTGAGGATTCCGCAAAGCGAGCAGAGCTTGCACAGAAGGTAAAGCGCGATTTATTGACCGTTAGAAACCTTGAAGAGCTTGTAAAAGTCGAGCTATCGCCGAAAAAGCCTAAGATTGCCCCTAAAAAGGACGTTTATTTGAAGGAAATAGAGCTTTCACTTGCTGAAACTACCGGCAGAAAGGTAACTGTAAACGGTAAAAACGGCAAGGGCAAGCTTGAAATCGAATTTTACTCGCAGGAAGACCTTGCGGCAATTGCAAATCTTTTAGCAAAGCTTAACGGCTAAAACGTTCCACGTGGAACATCAAATATAAATATACTATTTAAAAAGGAAGATTAAAAATGATAGACATCAAATTTTTAAGGGAAAACCCCGACATTGTTAAGCAGAACATTAAAAACAAATTTCAGGATGAGAAGCTTCCGCTGGTTGACGAGGTAATCAAGCTCGACAGCGATTACCGCGCCGCCATCACCGAAGCGGACAAGCTCAGAGCCGACCGCAACCGTTTATCCAAGCAGATAGGCGGCTTAATGGCAAAGGGCGAGAAGGAAGAGGCTGAAAAAGTCAAGAAGCAGGTAACAGACGCCGCAGAGCGCCTTGCCGAGCTCGAGAAGCTTGAAGCCGAGCTTTCTGAAAAGGTCACCAAGATAATGATGGTTATCCCGAACATCATCGACAAGAGCGTGCCGATTGGCAAGGATGACTCCGAAAACGTAGAAATAGAGCGCTTCGGCGAGCCTGAAGTTCCTGATTTCGAGATTCCTTACCACACTGAAATAATGGAGCGCTTCAACGGCATAGATTTAGACAGCGCCCGCCGCGTTGCAGGAAACGGCTTCTACTATCTTATGGGCGACATTGCCCGCCTGCACTCGGCAGTTATCGCATATGCAAGAGATTTTATGATAGACCGCGGCTTCACCTACTGCGTTCCGCCGTTTATGATCCGCTCCAACGTCGTAACCGGCGTTATGAGCTTTGCCGAGATGGACGCTATGATGTATAAGATCGAGGGCGAAGACCTTTATCTCATCGGCACCAGCGAACATTCCATGATAGGCAAATTCATCGATCAGATTGTTCCCGAAGCCGAGCTTCCTATCACTTTAACCAGCTATTCGCCCTGCTTCAGGAAGGAAAAGGGCGCCCATGGCTTAGAGGAAAGGGGAGTATACCGCATCCACCAGTTTGAAAAGCAGGAGATGATAGTAGTCTGCAAGCCTGAGGATTCGATGATGTGGTTTGAAAAGCTCTGGAAGAACACAGTCGATTTGTTCCGCTCGCTTGATGTTCCGGTAAGAACATTGGAGTGCTGCTCGGGCGATTTGGCTGATTTAAAGGTAAAATCGCTTGATGTTGAGGCTTGGAGCCCCAGACAGAAGAAATACTTCGAGGTTGGTTCTTGCTCGAACCTTGGAGATGCTCAGGCAAGGCGCTTGAAGATAAGAGTAAACGGCGAAAACGGCAAGTATCTTGCTCATACTCTTAACAACACCGTTGTTGCTCCGCCGAGAATGCTGATTGCGTTCCTTGAAAACAACCTCAATGCCGATGGAAGCGTTAATATACCCGTAGTTTTAAGACCTTACATGGGTGGCAAGGAGAAGCTTATACCCAAGAAATAGCCGGCAGGATATAACTGCACAGAAAGGACTATATTATGAAGACATTAAAGGAAGCCTACAAGAACTACTTCACTATAGGCGCAGCAGTCGCCGCACACTGGCTGGATGAAGCCGCAGAGTGCGTCAAGGCGAATTTCTCAACCGTTACAGCTGAGAACGAAATGAAGTACGTGGGAATTCATCCTCATGACTATGACAAACCGGATTTCAGAAAGATTCGCGAGCTTGAAAAGGAAGGCAAAAAGCCGGAACCGCCGGTAATCAGGGACAGGGAGCAGTTTGTTCATCCCGCAAAATGCGTTGATTTTGCTCCTGCTGATAAAATCTATAATTTCGCCAGAGATAACGGAATACTGGTGCGCGGACACACCCTTTCATGGCATGGCTCATATCCTTGGGGAATTTTTGACCAGCTTACGTCCGAGGAGCTGATGACTAACACCCGCGAGCATTACGCTCTTGTTTCGGAGCATTTCCCCGACTGCTACTGCTGGGATGTTGTAAACGAAGCAATCAACGACAAGGAAGGCGAAGCAATAAGAAAAACAGTCTACAAGGATAAATTCGGTGAGGATTACCTTTACACCCTTTATGCCATGGCAAGGGAATATTTTCCGAAGGCTGAGCTTTGCTGCAATGATTACAATGAATACAACCCGATGAAGCGCGAAAGAATCCTGAATTTAGTAAATAATCTTAAGGATAGGGGTCTGGTGGATGTCATTGGCTGCCAGTGCCACGTCAATGCCTTTTTGAATGAAAAGAACTTTGATGAAATCAAGCGCAGCTATGATATGTATGCCGAGACAGGTCTTAAAATCCATGTCACAGAAATGGACGTAAACTGTGTTGACTGGGACCATCCCGGTGAAATCACTGCTGAGGCGGTGAAAAAGGTCCCTGAGGTTTATGCGAGACTGTTCGAAATTTTCAGACAGTATAAGGGCGTAATTGAGAATGTTACACTGTGGGGAGTTTCAAATAAGTACTCCTGGCTGAATCATTTCAAGCTTCAGGGCAAGGTTGTTGAAAACTGCCCGCTGCTGTTCGATAAGGATTATCAGCCGACCGAAGCTTTCTATCGCGTGACCGAGTTTTGATTTCCTATGATTTTTCGAGAATATCATTTGGAAGACTGCAAAGAAATAATAGAACTGTTCTTTGACACCGTTCACACAGTCAATGCCAAGGATTATACCGAAGAACAGCTTAACGCATGGGCGCCGGAAAATGTTGATTTGGAATGGTGGAACAGCTCATTTAAAGACCATTTGTGCGTAGTTGCGGTCGAAGGAAATGTTATTGTAGGCTTCGGAGATATCGACAAGACTGGATATCTTGATAGATTGTACGTTCATAAAGACTATCAGGGCAGGGGAATAGCCACTGCAATATGCGATGTTCTGGAGCATGATGCTCCTAATGATATCACAACTCACGCCTCCATTACCGCAAGACCCTTCTTTGAAAAGAGAGGTTATGCTGTCATTAAAGAACAGCAGGTGGAAAGACGAGGGGTTTTGCTGACTAATTTTGTTATGAAAAAGAATAAATGCCGCTGTCCGTAAGGAAAGCGGCATTTCTCTTTGACGGGCAATTGAATTGTAATATTTCAAGCAGACACTTGACTTTCTTCAGAATATTGCATATAATATCAATATACGAAATTCAGAAAATCCGAATTGACAATAGGAGATGATATTATGTTAGCGGAAATGAGAGATCGCTCACAGATAACCATACCGTCAGAGATAATAAAGAGGCTTGGCATCTCAAAGGGCGACAAATTTGACATTATTGAAAAGGATGGCGGCATTTTTCTCTGCCCGGTTGTAGTTTACCCCAAAGAAAAAATGGAAATGATAGCGCGGATAATCAAAGAATCGGAAGAAGACGTAGAGAATCAGCAGGTATTTGATAGCGTAGAAGAAATGTTTGCGGATATGGGAATTAATTTAGATGAAATATAAATTAAAATACACAAAAGTATTTACAAAAGATTTTAAAAAGCTATCAAAGTACGAACAAAAAGCCGTTGCACAGAAGCTCAAATTATTAGCTGATAATCCATCATATCCTTCGCTTAGAACAAAGAAAGTACAGGGTTTTGATGACTTGTTTGAGATGAGCGTTAATATGGACATCAGGATATTGTGGAGATACGAAGGTAATGTTATAATCTTGTTATTGGATGTTGGTCATCATAAAGATGTTTTAGGAAGCTGACATCAAACGATAAAGACCTATTTATTTGTAATGAAAAGTATAAAATGCAGCTGTCCTTAGCGAAAGCGGCATTTTGTGCAGGATAATAGAGTATACTTTTTTACGCTGATGTATCACCGCTTTAACCCCCTGACAACTTGTGCTTGTCCTCTTGACTATTCGCAAAAATTAGTGTATATTAGATAAAATACATTTAATAAATCAAATAATGAACATGGAGGAAAAGTATGCTCGAGACAAATTTTGAAGCCAAGTTTGGAAAAGAAGGTCTTACCTTCGACGATGTTTTGCTTGTCCCCGGGGAGTCGGACGTTACTCCCAACCTGGTTGAGCTTAAAACCACCCTTTGCAAGGGAATAACGCTCAACATTCCTATCATGACTTCCGCAATGGATACCGTTACCGAATCGGCAATGGCTATCGCCGTTTCGCGTGAGGGCGGTATAGGAATCATCCATAAGAACATGACTATTGATAAGCAGGCGGACGAAATCGACAAGGTAAAGCGCTCGCAGAACGGCGTTATAGTAAATCCGTTCTTCCTTTCACCTGATAATATCGTCGCCGACGCAGACGAGCTTATGGGTAAATATCGCATTTCCGGTGTCCCGATTGTCGAGGCTGACGGAAAGCTCTGCGGCATAATCACTAACCGTGATATGCGCTTCATAACTGATTTCTCAATGAGAATAGGCGACGTTATGACAAAGGAAAACCTTGTGACTGCTCCTGTCGGAACATCATTAGAGGAAGCACAGGAGATCCTTAGAAAGTATAAGATAGAAAAGCTTCCGCTGGTAGACGGTGAGGGTCACCTTAAGGGACTTATCACCATTAAGGATATCGAAAAGGCGGTCAAGTACCCCCATTCTTCGACCGATTCTCAGGGCAGACTTATCTGCGGCGCGGCAATAGGCGTCACCAATGACGTTCTGGACAGAGCGGGTGCTTTAGTAGCCGCCGGTGTTGACTGCCTGGTTCTCGATTCTGCTCATGGTCACTCAAAGAATATACTTAACTGCCTTGAAAAGGTCAAAAACGCATTCCCGGACGTTCCGATTATCGCCGGAAACGTCGCCACCGCTGAGGGCACAGAGGCTCTTATCAAGGCGGGCGCGGATTGCGTTAAGGTCGGCATAGGCCCCGGCTCTATATGCACAACCCGTGTTGTAGCGGGCGTAGGTGTTCCGCAGATAACAGCAGTATATGACGCCGCTTGCATGGCTGATAAATATGGTATTCCGGTAATCGCCGACGGTGGTATCAAGTACTCCGGCGATATAGTTAAGGCATTGGCGGCAGGTGCAAATGTTGTAATGCTTGGCTCGCTTCTGGCAGGATGTGACGAAGCTCCCGGCGAGATAGAGATCTATCAGGGACGTTCGTTCAAGGTCTACAGAGGAATGGGAAGCTTAGGCGCGATGGCTTGTGGTTCGAAGGACAGATACTTCCAGACCGGCTCGAAAAAGCTTGTTCCGGAGGGTGTTGAAGGAAGAGTACCCTATAAGGGACTGCTTTCGGATACAGTCTTCCAGCTCTGCGGCGGCATAAGAAGCGGTATGGGCTA